>OMKS01001199.1_pt1 | contig 23476 bp, 15 predicted proteins | sample 1674721 | NCBI WGS metagenome assembly OMKS01 (sample SAMN06264996, study PRJEB25208) | sediment metagenome | isolation source: hot spring sediment | place: USA: California | collected 2014-09-02
TAACCATGCTTTTGGCGATTCGGAATACTTTACCCTCACCGTTGCTTCAATACTCATTATCTTTCTGATTATTATTAGCTGGTATTTTTTTCGCGACTTCGTAGCAGGGATTATCCTTAAGGCTGAATTCCCGTTTGAGATAAACCAGCGCATTACAACCCAAAGCTGCGAGGGAACCCTAAAAAAGCTGGGATATCGGTCGCTTGAGCTAGAAATGGACAGCGGCGATATTGTTAAAATTCCCTACTCGCAAATGGCATCGCACTCAATCCATCTACAAAACATGGAAGATAGCCTACGAGGTCACGAAACGCTGGTAAAGGCAAGTGCAAGCATACCCATTCAAAAAGCGAAAGAGCAAATTATAAAAGAAGTTTTACTTACCCCATGGGCAACAATCAAACAGCTACCAACCATTAGGGTTGTTGAACAAACCGACCAAACAAATACCTACAGCGTACATTTTCACTCAGTATCATCAAAACATGCAGCAAGCATTAGCCAACACCTGAAAACCATTTTTGATGGTAATTTTAGCAAAACTCCCGAATAGCTTTACTGGTTTTAACCAATAGTCAACATTTGGCATTTTTATGTGTTAACAATAACGATTTAACTGTTTAACGTACAAACAAACACGAAAAATGAGCAAGATAGAAATTCAACTTCCGGCCATGGGCGAAGGCATTATAGAAGCAACAATTACGCGCTGGCTAGTTTCACCTGGTGACGAGATTTCCGAAGACCAATCAATTGTTGAAATTGCAACCGACAAGGTCGACTCAGAAATCCCATCGCCTACAGCCGGAAAAATTAAAGAACTTCTATTTGCCGAAGGTGATGTACCTCAAGTAGGCCAAGTAATTGCAGTTATTGAAACAGAGGAAGAAAATGAGCAAACCAGCGAAGCGAAAAGCACTAGCCAAATACCACCTAAAAAAGAAGTACCAGACATAAAACCAGAAGCTAAAAACAAAAAAGAGCATGAAGGGGGCAAAACGAATGATGCAAAATCCACTTTACAATTAAGCCCCCTAGTTAGAAGTATTACTAAAAAGGAAGGAATATCCGATACTGAAATAGCCAACGTTAAAGGAAGCGGTTTAGGTGGACGCATTACTCGCGACGATATACTAGCCTACATCGATAAGCGACACACCATTACCGAAAAACCTAAGGCAACACAACCGAATAACGAAACTGAAACATCGGGCAATGTTGCGGTTATTCAAATGGACCGAATGCGTAAGCTCATTGCCGAGCACATGGTTATGTCGAAGCAAACATCGGCGCATGTAACATCGTTTATTGAGGTTGATGTTACAAACCTTGTTAGCTGGCGAAACAAGAAAAAAGAAGCATTCCAAAAACGCGAAGGGCACAAGCTAACGCTTACCCCACTTTTTGTTGAAGCAACCATTAAAGCGCTAAAAGAGTACCCTACCATAAATGCATCGGTTGATAACGATAAAATACTTATCCGGAAAAACATCAACATTGGACTGGCAACCGCATTGCCCAATGGCAACCTAATTGTTCCGGTTATTGCCAATGCCGATAAGCTAAACCTATCGGGCTTGGCCGAAAAGGTTAACGATTTGGCGCACCGAGCACGCCTAAACAAGCTTCAACCTAACGAGATACAAGGAGGCACATTTACCATAACCAACCTTGGTATGTTCAACACCCTCAGTGGAACGCCAATAATTAACCAACCGCAAGTGGCCATACTCGCCATTGGAGCCATTAAAAAGCGTGTGGTGGTTATTGAGTCGGAAAACGGCGACACCATTGGCATTCGCCAAATGGCAATTCTTTCGCTTTCGTACGATCATCGTGTTGTTGATGGTGCACTAGGCGGGATGTTCCTTAAAGCGGTAAAGGAAAATCTAGAGGATTACTAAGATTCGCTTTTGATAACTCTGCTTTTTTTATAAGTTTTTTTGTGGAAAGCATTAAAATTCTTTACTTTGATTAAAATTTGTATTTTAGTAATAATCTTTACAATGACTAGTACAAGTTTTTAGACAAATCATAGCAGGATTTTAATGAAGAAAATTCTTTACACCATAATATTTTCTTGCATCTTAACAACAGCATTTTCGCAACGAACCTCCTACTTCCGCAGAATTTTTGTTGATGCTGAGTACTATTTGCTTTACGAGGATTACAAGAATGCTCTCCCACTCTACCTAGAGCTTCATGGTGCTTTTCCCGATAATGCCAACGTTGCATACCGTATTGGTCTTTGCTACCTTAATATTCCTAATGAGAAGAGCAAATCTCTTAAGTTTTTCGAGCAAGCGAAGCACAGCATAACCAATTCGTATAACGAGGGTTACTTTACCGAAACGCAAGCTCCGCGAGAAGTCTACCTACACTACGGCAGGGCACTTCGTATAGCCAACGAGTTTGATAAAGCAAAGGAAGCATTTCAAAAATACCAAGGTTTACTTTTCGACGAAGACAAAGAGGAAAAGCAGCTACTAAACCTTGAGCTAAAAGCAATTGCTTACGCAAAAGAGCAAATAAACAAACCCGTAAATATTAAGTTTACCTCAGCAGGCAAAACTGTTAACACTCGCTTTGCTGAGATAAACCCCGTTGTATCAGCCGATAACCAAACAATGGTTTACACCTCGGCACAACAGTTTTACAACGCAATACTAATTAGCACTAAGCGAGCAAACGTATGGACACACCCCATAAACATAAACAGCCAAATGTTTGCCGATGGAGCAATTGCTACCGTGGGTCTATCAGCCGACGGAACAACACTCCTGCTTTCGCGTAACGATAACGACATTTACAACCTCTACACCAGCACGCTCGATACGGCAACCAACACGTGGGGCACACTAACTAAACTACCAAAAGAAATTAACACCCGCAGCTGGGAAAACTATGCCGCGTTTAGCCCAACTGGCGATACGCTATACTACTCGAGCAACCGACCCGGAGGCATGGGTGGGTTCGATATATACATGTCGGTTAAAAACGCCGAGGGCTGGTCCGAGGGGGTAAACTTAGGCCCGACGGTAAATTCCCCTTTCGACGATATAGCCCCTACCCTTTCGCACGATGGGAAAAAACTTTTTTTCTCCTCAGTTGGGCACCAAACTATGGGTGGTTTCGACATCTTTGTGTCGGAAAAAAGAAATGGCAAATGGTCAAAACCCACCAACATGGGCTATCCGCTTAACACTACCGACGATGATGTGTTCTTTTACCCCATTGGCGATGGAACAAAAGGCTATATATCACGTTTACTCCCCCAAAGCTACGGCGATAACGACATATACCTTGTTGAGTTCGAAAATGCACCTAACGGCTCTAGCCAGAATGAAAAAACACAGGAAAACGCTTTAGACTCCGCTGAAAAGCTTGGCGCATTAAAATCCTATAGCCAAAAACCAATTTCTCTAATCCTACCCTAGCTAAATTCACAGCGTTATGCAAGATTCCTGTTTTGGTACAAACCTTTTGCCTTACATGTTACTGAAAATTACGCAACAGTACAAAATTTTAAGTATATTTGATAAGGTTTTTCAATTAATGTAGCTTATAATCATGAAACTTCGTTACATACTTACCCTATTGGTATCAACCCAGCTATGCATTGCCAGCTTTGGCCAAACGCAGCAAGATATTAACAATCTTTTCAGAGATGCAAATGCCTACTTCTATTTCGAGGACTACGAAGAAGCACTTTCCCTTTACCTTGATATTTACGAGAGTTTCCCAAATAACCAAAACCTCGACTACCGCATTGGAATTTGCTATCTTAACATTGCTGGCAAAAAAGAAAAAGCCATTCACTACCTCGAGCGTGCAGTGCAAAACGTATCGCACCGTTACAACGAAAATTCCATTAAAGAAACCAAAGCCCCTATCGACGCATACTTCTACTTAGGAAACGCCTACTTTATAGCCAATAGGCTAAACGATGCTGAACGCACTTACAACACGTTTAGAAATAGCATAAAAAATGAGCGCAAGTACGACATGGAGTATTTAAAACATCAGCTTGAGGGGCTTAAACAAGCGCGTACCTTAAAGAACTACCCCGTAAACTATTTGCAAAGCAACTTAGGCGAGGTTATCAATAACCGGTTTCCAAACTTTAACCCCGTAATTTCAGGCGACGGAAAAACCTTTGCATTTACCACCAAGGAAAGATTCTACCAATCCATTAACGTATCCCGTAAAACCAATGGCAAGTGGGGTCGCCCAAAAAACATTACCCTCGATTTAGCTGTTGATGGAGTTTGCTCTACCCTTTCGCTAAACTACGATGGCACCGAATTATACCTCTTCAAAGATGATAATCACGTTGGAAACATCTACGTATCAAACTTTACCGATGGGAAATGGAGCCCAATGAAAAAGCTAAATGAAAACATAAACACCGAAGCCTACGAAACGCATGCAAGTATCTCGGCTGACGGTTCCACGCTTTTTTTTGCCAGCAACAGAGAGGGTGGATTTGGCGGCCTCGACATATACTACTCGCAGCGCGATGCCAATGGCAACTGGGGTCCAGCAATAAACCTTGGCAAAAGTGTGAACACCCAATTCGACGAAAACACCCCATTTATTACAAACGATGGGAAAACCCTTTTCTTTGCCTCGAACGGGCATAAAGGTGTAGGCGGTTATGATATCTACTTCTCGCAGCTGCAAAGCGATGGCAAATGGTCGAGCCCAATAAACTTAGGTTACCCAATAAACACAACCGACGACGAGGTTTTCTACCAACCAATCGACGAAGGCGCCATGGGCTACATGGCAGTATTCGACCCTAAAGGATACGGCGAAACTGATATTGTTCAGATTGAAATATTCCTCCCTCAGTACAAGCGAAGCATTGTTTCGTCGAGCGATTACTACGCGCGCAAAGCGAGTTTACCCCCAAAAACGCTTGTTGTTGATACCGTTAACGTGTCAGGCACAGCCCTGCTCGACCCAACTCGTCCCGAGCACCTAAGCTACATTGCAAGTGATAACCATTACACCCTTTTCTTTGAAGGCAAATCATACGACTTAGCAGACCTATCGAAAGTAAAGGAGCTGTTTGCTACAAGGCAAACCGAAAGGCTTGAGGCAGACGAACAACCTAAACCAATAACCCCATTACCAAGCAGTATTGTTAACGATAGGCTAATTGCGCAAAACGACTCAGCAGCACCGCAGCAAGTAAACACCGACAGCTTAATTGTTTCGCTCGCAAGCAACCAATATGATGACACAAAAGCAAATGATGAGATTACCGAAAAAGGCGATTCGATAGCTCAAATTGCCGAGATACTGACAAATAACGATTCATTATCCCCCAAAACCCAATCCGAGCTGTTTGATATTTTATCGGCACTTGCTAACGACAGGCTAAGCAGCGAGCTAATTGCTATGCTAAACCAAAATTGGGACTTGCCCTCCGATGTGCTAAAAGTTAGGCTCAAAAGTCTTTCGGCTCATGCCGACTCAACCAGCCAATCGGCCGAGCTTAGCAAAGTTTTTGCAAGCCTTTTGGACATTATCACGGCTAAAAGCTCGGGGGGTAAAACAAGGCAACCGAGACAAATTGCGCAAAAGACCCTTGATGAAGAATTCTTTTTCAGGCTTCAAAAAATTAAGCGTAAAGCAAGTTCAGATCTTGCCCTTCTCCTCGATGATGCCATACTCACCCAACCCGAGATCTCGTTATTTAGCACGTTACTAGCCTATTTGATGAGCGAAAAAAGTGACGCTTTCCAACCTTATATCAATGAGTTTCTTATGCTAATTGCCGAAGAGAGTTTAACTAGTTTTAACTCGCTATCGAAAAAGCATAGAGAAGAAATACGCGAAACACTTTCCCGCAAGCATGCCCCTATTTATGGCATTCTGCTCATATCAATTATAGCATTTGCCGGATTAGTAACACTTCTTTTTGCCCTCCGAAAATCAAAAAAGAAGAAGAAAGAGTAAGCACAAAAGTAATAGCAGTAAAGCACAGCCATTTTCAGCTGTGCTTTGCTGCTATTAAACACATGCCATGCCTAGCTATCCGAATAAAACCAAAAGCGGTTAATAATCTGTAATCTATAAGTGGAAAAGTAGTGGCTCTTTTTTATGCAAAACATAAAAAATAATCATATTTTTGTTTTTGCAGCTTACGTTGCAATGCGTAATAAAACAATAGCTTAAACCACCAAACCCTAAAGCATTTTAACCTATACCGTTTGTCCTATGAGACTGAAACCGCCCAAAGAACTAAGACGAATTTGCTTGTGGTTTGCCTTTGCGCTCACACTTTTCATATCAACAGGTAGCTTATTGACCGCGCAAAATACCGAACCAGACTTTAAAACCCTTTTCACCGACGCCGAATACTACTTCCTGTTTAACGATTTTCAGGAAGCACTACCTCTTTACCTTAAGGCACTCGATAAAGCACCAACAAATGCTAACATTTACTATCGCATTGGCCGATGCTACCTAAACATCCCTGGCCTTAAGCACAAAGCAATCCCTTTCCTCGAAATGGCTTCGGCACATATAAATCCTAACTATCAGGAAGGCTCATACCGCGAAGAGGGAGCACCCCAAAACGTGCTATTTTACCTAGGCGAAGCATACCGAATTCAAGGAAACCTTGACGAAGCCATAACCGTTTACAAAAAATTTAAGGAGGGCATTAGCCCACGTGAGTATATTGACTTAGAGTACGTTACACAACAAATCGAGGCGTGCAGGCGAGCAAAAAAGATGAAAGACAAAAAGCTTACGGTAACCGAGGAGGTTGTTCCTTTGCTCGATAACGAAACCTATATTCTGACCCCTGCAGTATCGGCAAACGGAAAGTACATGGTATTTACCGTCCAGGAAAAGTTTTACGATGCAATTTACATCAGCAAGAAAGATAGCACTGGCCAATGGGGTACACCACAAAACATAACGCTCGATTTGGCCGTAGAGGGAAATGTATACTCCACCTCAATTAACAACGATGGAACTAAAATATTTCTTTTTAAAAACGACAGAGGTACAGGAAACCTATACTACGCCGAAAAAGTAAACGACAAATGGGGAAAAACTCAGAAAATGGGGAAACCAATTAACACTCGCAATTGGGAAACCTTTGCATCAGTTTCTCCCGATGGAAAAACCCTATTCTTCTCATCGAACAGAAAAGGCGGTGAGGGTGGCCTTGACATATACTACTGCAACCAAAATGCCGATGGCAGTTGGGGCGCAGCAATAAACATTGGCGAGTCAATTAATACGCCATACAATGAGGAGGCACCTTACCTTACTCCCGATGGGAAAACGCTCTTCTTTATTTCGCAAGGTCATAACAGCATTGGCGGATACGATATATTCTACTCTGAGCGAGTTGATAACGGGCAATGGTCGGCACCAACAAACATTGGCTACCCTATAAACACTACCGACGACGATATGACCTATTTCCCTCTTAGCAAAACCGAGGCATTTGTATCGAAGGTTGAAAAGGATAAACCTAACGTTAGACGGGTAAAAAAAATATCAATCTCAACCACCCCTAAAATAGTTGAGGTGTTGCTGGCCGGAACAGTGTCGCTTGAAGATAATTCAGGGATAACACCAAACTACATTGAAATAGAAATTACCGACTCATCACAAAAAAAAATAGCTCAGCTATACGCTGAGGAAGGAAGCGGAAAGTTTACCGTAAAAGTCCCAACTGGAGGAACTTATGAAATTACAGCTACCGGTAACGATTATACCACAAAATCGGTTTCTGCTGTAATACCAAACACATACTCGCAACCCGCATACCCAATCTACATAAGCCTAACCCCAAAAGAGGTTACCACGGGTGAGTACTATTCCATCAGCAGCATACTGTTCGATTTTAACAAACATACGCTTAAGCGCGAAGCGCTTTTTGAACTCGAAAAACTCTACGACATACTAGTTGAAAATCCTAGCATAAACATTGAAGTTTGCGGCCATGCAGATATAAAAGGATCGGCAGCTTACAACTTTAAACTTTCGCTCAAAAGGGCAAATGCTGTAATTAGCTATCTTACTAACAAGGGCATTGACTCAAGCCGATTTACAGCCCGTGGTGCAGGTGCCATCGAAAATATTGCAGCAAATTTCAACCCCGATGGTAGCGACAACCCCGAAGGAAGAAGTCTTAACCGAAGAGCCTCAGTAAAAGCTATTAAATCGGACAAAAGCATTACTATTTCAAGTGACGTAGCCGTACCCGATCATTTAAAACCACGCAAGCAACTTTACACCATACTGCTTGCTCCTATCAACTCTACCGTAGAAACCAAATTGCTCGATAACATAAAAGAATACTCAGGAATAGATACTAAACGATTAGCTGGTAATAACAACCAGTGGGCGCATACTATTGGAGCATACGAGCATAAATCGCACGCACTTGAGCTATTAAACTATGCCATAGATAATGGTTTCCCAAAATCGACCATACTTGGTCTAACAGATTTAGGCAAGCTTATAGCGAGGCCAATTGACGAGTACAAGTACCCAACCAACGGCAGCAGGTACACCATTCAGATTTCGCCTATCAAACAATCGAAAAGTTCGCTTTCCGACTTTAAAGGGCTTGAAGTTAAAGAGGTAAAAACCAATAACGGTTACTCCTACCTTTACGGAATGTTCACCGATAAAAACGCAGCGCTTGAAGAACTTGAAAGGTTAAAAAACCTTGGCTTTACAGATGCATCGGTAACTAAAGTAGAAAGCGAATAGGAAGCAACGAAAAATGACAGAATGCACGCTTGAGAACAACCAAATAAAGCTTAGGGCTCCTGAGCCATCAGATATCGATTTGCTTTACTCGTGGGAAAACAACATGGAAATATGGAAGGTAAGCAATACCTTAACCCCTTTATCAAAGCATATACTCAAAAAATATCTCGAAACTGCACATCTGGATATTTGGGAAACAAAACAGCTAAGGCTTATTATTGAAGCCAAAACCCAAAGTTCGCTTATGCTTGTGCCCGTTGGGCTAGTTGATCTTTTCGACTTTGACCCTTTTCACCTCCGAGCAGGAGTTGGCATTTTAATAGCCAATAAAAAACACCGCAAAAAGGGCTACGCAACCGAAGCCATAACTCTTTTAACACAGTACGCATTTAAAACTCTGCAATTACACCAGCTATACTGCAACATAGCGTCAAACAACACTGTTAGCCTACAACTCTTCAAAAATGCAGGTTTTACTGAGGTTGGAATAAAAAAGGAATGGCTAAAGTACGCTAACAGCTGGATTGATGAAATTATGTTACAGCTTATAAACCCCGTTCACTCATTAGCCAAAAGTTAACCTATTTGGTCAAACATGGGCACTTCGGATAAAGCCTCAAAGCTACTTCGCAGTATATCAACCTTACTACAATAGTGTTTTATTCCGTTGGTAACTACTAAGTATTTCGCTTTTAGCATGAGGTTGTATCGTGCAGCCTGCGAATAAGTATCTGAATTTAGCTTTACCATCGGTGCCTTGCACTCAACCACTAGCACAGGCAAACCATTTCGCGAATAGGCAATAATATCTGCTCGTTGCAGCACTCCGCTCACTAAAACTGGAAACTCAACATTAATTAACCCTAGTGGATAACCGCGATAAGCAGCTAGATAGTTCAAAAAATGCTGACGCACCCACTCCTCTGGCGTTAGCGCAACAAATTTCTTCCTAATAATATCGAATACTTGCTGCTGGCCTTGATGTAAGCGAATTTTTGCATCGTATTGAGGGAGATTTAAGGCTTGGTACATTGCACAAAATTTTTAGCAAAGATTGCAAAAGAACGCCGTTGTTCAAAACTTGATTAAACAGATTATGTGGGTGAGGCAGAAAAAAATTGTACTTTTGCAGATATTCACATAGTCGTATACATTCAAACCTATACGGCAATTAATTTAGTACGATATGAAAACGAAAGAAGAAATTGTAAAAAACTGGCTTGTTAGGTACACCGGACAAAAACTCGAATACTTTGGCTCATACATACTACTAACAAACTTTAGAAATTACCTCGATTTTTTTGCAGAATACAACAACACACACATTGTTGACCCCATGGCAAATATGCCCTGCGCAACTGCCGATGGCATAACTATGATTGATTTCGGCATGGGAAGTCCAAATGCTGCCACCATAATGGATTTGCTCAGCGCAATCAATCCCAAAGCAGTGCTCTTTCTTGGTAAATGCGGTGGGCTAAAAAAGAAGAATGAGCTTGGCGACCTAATCCTACCCATTGCAGCCATTAGGCACGAGGGAACATCCAACGATTACTTGCCTCCCGAAGTTCCTGCCCTACCTGCATTTAACTTGCAGCGAGCCGTTTCAACTTCAATCAGAAACTTGAATCGCGACTACTGGACTGGGACCGTACTCACTACTAACCGTAGAGTTTGGGAATACGATGAGAAATTTAAAAGCTACCTTCGCGAGGTAAGAGCCATGGCTGTTGATATGGAAACGGCCACTGTTTTTACCGTTGGATTTGCCAACGAAATACCTTCGGGAGCGCTGCTGCTCGTTTCCGATCAACCTATGATTTCATCGGGCGTAAAAACATCGGAAAGCGACAAGAAAATAACCAATATGTTTATTGAAGACCATATTAAAATTGGCATTGAATCGTTAAAAGAGATTAGAGATAACGGAAAATCAGTAAAACACCTTCGATTTTAAAGTTTGTTTAAATGGCTAAACGCAAAACTATAGCAGAGCATAGCCAAGAGCTTATTGCAGAGCTTAGCAAGAAAATTTACAAGCCTATTTACATCCTAACCGGTGATGAGTCGTACTACATCGATTTTATCTCCGATTACATTGCCGAAAATATTCTGTCCGAATCGGAAAAAGCGTTTAACCAAACCGTGCTTTATGGCAAGGATACCGACGTTAAATCGATAGTTGAAACCTCACGCCGTTTCCCAATGATGGCAAACCAACAGGTTGTTATCATAAAAGAGGCACAGCAAGTAAAAAAGTTAGAAGAGCTTGAGGTATATGTTAAAGCGCCCCAAAAATCGACCATACTGGTTATTTGCCATAAGCTAGCCCCTGGGGCAAAACCCACCGAAAAGGTTAAAAAGCTATTTAGCCTTGCCGCTAAAAGCGGTGTTGTTCTCGAATCGAAAAGACTGTACGACAACCAAATACCCGCATGGATTGGTAGCTACCTTGCAAAATCGGAGGTAAGCATATCGCCCCAATCGGCCGAACTGCTTAAGGACTACCTCGGTAACGACCTAAGCAAAGTGGTAAACGAGCTCGACAAGCTTATTATTACGCTTCCATCAGGCACCAAGAAAATTACGACCGAACACATAGAGCAGAATATTGGTATAAGCAAAGATTTTAACCGGTTTGAGCTGAATAATGCCATAGGCAAAAGAGATATTGTAAAGGCCAACCGAATTATTGATTTTTTTGCTAAAAACCCAAGTGCAAATCCGCTAGTACTCACAACCATTTCGCTCTACCAATTTTTTAACAAGGTATTTACCTACCACTTTTTACCCGACAAGAGCGAACGAGCCGTTGCAGTAAGACTTGGAATTAATCCCTTCTTCGTTTCAGACTATACCAAGGCTGCACGCATCTACTCGCCAAAAAAATGCGTGCAAATTTTTAGCCTACTCAGAGATTACGATATGCGCTCCAAGGGAGTTAACAACGAGAGCACCGACCATGGTGAGCTACTGAAAGAGCTAGTATTTAAAATTATGCACTAGCTAAAAGCCAAACAGTTGGCAAGCATCACTATTACTAAAATCGAGCTATAATGACCATAATCATAATTGTTATTACCGCAATAATTTCCATAATGTCGTTTAACAACAGGGCATTAATGGACAAGCTACAGTTTAATCCGTACCGAACGTACCACCAAGAGCAATGGTTTAGATTAATTACGCATGCATTTGTTCATGCCGACTACATACATCTTTTTGTAAACATGATTGTTCTGCTATCGTTTGGTATTGCTGTTGAAAAAATGTTTGGCGAGCTAAAATCATTGGGTATAATATCAAACGTAACCATTCACTTTTTAACCCTTTACTTTGGTGGAATTGTAATATCGAGCCTGACAACGCTTAAAAAGCATAAAGACAACTACTACTACAACTCGGTAGGTGCATCGGGTGCCGTTTCGGCAATAGTTTTCACCAGTATTTTTTTTCAACCTCTAAGTAAGCTATACATAATGGGTATTATTCCCATGCCTGCCATTATTTTTGGCGTTGCTTACCTAATCTACTCTCACTACATGAGCAGAAAATCATCTGATAACATAAACCACGACGCCCACTTTTTGGGAGCCGTTTTTGGTTTTGTATATCCGCTGCTTATCAACCCAAAGCTTTTTAACATTTTCCTTAATCAGCTAGGGCTTTAGCAATGAATAAGTTTGTAGTTGAATATTACCCTATAAGCGAACAGCGTGAGCAATACAACTACGTTGTAATTGTGGCCTACTACAAAAACAAGCTGGTTTGGGTTCGCAAAAAGCAAGCCGTTACATGGGAAATACCCGGAGGACATGTAGAGCCTGGAGAAAACCCAGACCAGGCTGCCGAACGTGAGCTATGGGAGGAAACTGGGGCATTGGAGTATAGCCTTAAACCTATTTACGACTTTAGCATTAAAGCTAACAATATGTTAAGCTACAATAGACTTTTTTACTGTACAATTAAAACCTTAGGTAGTTTACCCGAATCGGAGATTGAGGAAGTAATGCTAAGCAACGAAACACCAAATGAGCTCACGCACGGAACCATTCAACCTATGCTAATTAAAAAAGTACAAGATAAGATTTTGCATATCAATGCGAGATAAGAGAAATTACATCTGGCTTAATGGCGATTTTTTTCGAGATGATAGCCCAGTCATAGGGTTGGACAATAGAGCCTTTGCCTATGGCGATGGTTTTTTCGAATCGATACATGCCTACGGAACCGAAGGGAAACACCTTCAGCTTCACCTGAACAGGATGATTAAAAGCATGGAAATATTAGGAATGACTCCTCCCCCATTCCTAACCTTCAATTTTCTTGCAAACGAAATACAACGTACGCTTAACAAGAATAGGATATTCAATAGTGCGCGTGTTCGGGTCACCGTTTTCCGAAATAGCGGTGGCCTTTATGCTCCAAATAATAACAGCGTAGGCATATCGATACAAACCCAAGAGCTGGACCAAAACTTTTATGAATATAACAGCAAAGGGCTTGTGGTTGATTTTTACACCGATATTCGTAAACCAATAAACCTACTATCGCCCATAAAAAGTTGCAATGCATTGCTTTTTGTTATGGCTGGGCAATTTATGCAGCAAAACAACCTTGATGACTGTATTCTTATAAACGATCAGAATAGAGCGGTGGAAGCTACCTCGTCGAACCTATTTGCCCTAAAGGGCAACAACCTCATAACCCCACCCGTGAGCGAAGGTTGTGTTGCAGGCGTTATGCGTAGCATTGTAATTAATATAGCCCCTACATTGGGACTAAAGGTAATTGACAGCCACCCCCTTGATCCATCGACACTGCTAACCATGGACGAACTTTTTCTGACTAATGCAGTTAAGGGTATTCAGTGGATAGTGGGAATAAAAACTAGGAGATATTTTGGAACGGTGAGCAAGAAACTAAGCAAGGAGCTCAATAAGCTAACCTTTCCAAATCAGTTTAGCGATGGGTTCTCAGGATAAATAGTCCACGGTTTATATTTTGGCCCTAGCTGGGTAATTACCCTCTTCCACAATTCGCTATTGCTCGCCATTATCTGAACCAAATCGAGTTCAGAAACAACCCAGCTATCCTCCTTTAGCTCATCCTTTAGCTGGCTTTCGCCCCATCCTGAATAGCCTACAAAAAACCTAATTTGCTTAGGAGTTAGCTTCCCTTGCTCAATTAATGCTTTTACTGCTTCAAAATCGCCACCCCAAAACAAACCATCGGATACCTTTGTGGTATTCGGAATTATCTCACCCAAAGTGTGTATAAAGTGAATGCTGTTTGGTTCAACTGGTCCACCAACAGATATTACAGCAGGAAAATCGGGGAAATCGGGGAGTAAATCTTTAAGGCTAACATCAACAATGTTGTTCAGAACAAAACCAATGGAACCGTTTTGGTTGTGCTCAACCAAAAGAACAACCGATCGCTTAAAGTACTGGTCCATTAAACCGGGTTGTGCAATTAGCACGCGCCCCTCCTGTGGTGAAACGGGTTTATGGTTAATTTTGAAGAAATCGATATTTAACTCCATGGTCAAAAGCCATTAAAACAATTTTACACTACAAAGTAACAAAAAATACTTCAAAACAGCTCGTTACTCACATTACGATAGCTGAAGCAAATGCAAAAAACGCTAAGGCAACAACATGAATATCAAAAGATGTGCCATTTCCTTAACCTTTAACAGCCATTAAAAAAATTCTATTGTTTCCTCGAGTAAGCAAAAATGATGATTAACCCAATTCTTTTAATGCACTTAATACTGGATATTGGCTAACCAAAAACGTATATTAGCTAAACAAAAAAAGTTTATAACCAAACTAACAATGCTATGAAATTTGAATTACCTAAACTACCCTACAACCTCGATGATTTAAGCCCAACTATTAGTAAGCAAACCTTGGAGTTTCATTATGGCAAACATCATCAGGCCTATGTAAACAACTTAAATAACCTAGTGCCAGGCACCAGATTTGAGAATGCCGATTTAGAAACCATAATTAAAGAGGCCGAAGGAGGCATTTTTAACAACGGGGCACAGGTTTGGAATCACACATTTTACTTCGAGGCTTTTTCAGCAAAACCAAAAGCCGAACCTACAGGAAAGCTAGCCGAAGCCATTGAACGCGATTTTGGATCGTTTACCAAGTTTAAAGAGGCATTTACTAAAGCTGCTGCAACCCTATTCGGTTCGGGTTGGGCATGGCTTGTAAAAGATGCCTACGGACATCTTGAGATTGTTCCAGAATCGAATGCTGGCAACCCGCTTCGCAATGGGCAAACACCAATACTTACCTGCGATGTTTGGGAGCATGCCTACTACCTCGACTACCAAAACAAACGCCCCGATTACCTTGAAGGGTTTTGGAAACTTGTTGATTGGGCTATTGTTGAGAAAAGATTTTAGGGCATTTAGTTAGGGGAGCGGTGCCTTCGAGAGCCTCAGGCACCGATAAATGTACGCCTCTGGCACCGATAAATGTACGCCTCTGGCACCGATAAATGTACGCCTCTGGCATCGATAAATGTATGCCTCAGGCACCGATAAATGTACGCCTCTGGCACCGATAAATGTACGCCTCTGGCATCGATAAATGTACGCCTCTGGCATCGATAAATGTAAGCTTCTGGCACCGTTAAATGTAAGCTTCTGGCACCGATAAATGTATGCCTCTGGCACCTAACGAGAGAGCCACTGACACATTTCAGGAATCTCAACCAATAATTTTAAGTGCCTGTTATTCGGTGCCTGTTATTCGGTGCCTGTTATTCGGTGCCTGTTATTCGGTGCCTGAGGCTCTCGAAGGCACCGAAACTCAAAAGAACTACTAAAACGTAGGACAAGGGATAGCCCTGTAACGCTTACGCGTTTTTACCTTAAAGGTATAAATCAGGGCAATTTCATGCGATCCGCCCGAACCAAAGCCTAAACGCGACACCGTAAAATCGTAGCTATAAGCCACGCTAAAATCCTCCATTTTATAGCCAAACAGGAATGCAACCGCATCGCTACCTGGGTACTGCTTTGCCAACGGAATACCTCTATACCACGTTCCAAAAACAAATGGTTGACGGTACCAATACAGTCCCAAATCGAGCTGTTTGGAAAAATCCTGAAACTTCAGGTTAAAGGCTGTGGTTATGCTCTCCTCAATGGGCCTCAGGATTATACCCCTTAGCACGATGCGAGCGCCACCATAAATTGAAAACTTATGCGGAGTACGCGCATCATCGCCGTAAAAAGTACGTTCGGGGCGTAGCATATGATCCCACGTAAACCCTAACCATAAATTATCGGAGTAGGCCAGTACCGAGGTGCTCACATCAATATCGCGCACGGCAGGGTTACCTGGTGGCTGTACCGATGGCGGCAACGGCATTCCGGGATCCTGTTCAACAAGAAGCTGATCGCCAAATATAAGCCGTGTATAATCGATGGATTGCTGAACGTAGTAAAATCCAATACCAGGGCGGATGTGAAAATCGGGGTTTGGTGTAATGTCGTAGCTGTAAACCAAACCGGCAAGGGTTGTGCCTAAACGTCCGTCGCCTGCAACGTCGCCAAGTAAAAGCAAACCAAGGCCACTTTTAAAGTGCACAAAGTTATGATCGTACGAAAGGCTAAACGTTTGGAACGTACCTGGCACCATGCTCCACTGATTGCGATAGTTTGCTACCACTCGCTGCCCTGGCGTTCCACCAGCATATGAGGGTGCCAAATAAAGCGGACTAGCATAAAACTGCGTAAACTGAGGGTCTTGCGCCTTGGCAGAAATCCAAAAAAAAGAAAAAATTAGTATAATGAATAATCGTCTCATTGTCTTTGCTCCACAAATATGTAACTAAAAATACTTCATTTTTGGTATAAACAACTATATGGTTAACGCAATAGCGTTACATTACCTCTTACATCGAAGGTTCGGCCATTTGTAAATTTGCCTACTGCTCGGTAAACGTAAACATCCTGATTGCTTAGCTTGCCTTTATAGTAACCGTCCCAACCTATTTTCACATCGTTACTTTCAAAAATTTGCTCGCCCCAGCGGTTAAATATCATCAACTTATACTCTCCAACAGCTTCGGTAATGGGATGGAATACTTCGTTGCTAAAATCAACATCGTCGTAATAACCACCATTAGGCCCCAACTTGCTAGGCACAAAGGCATTGGGGAAACGAATTAAACCCGAACCTTTTACCCATACAGCGGGGAATTTGAATGTGGTATCGACACAGCCATGCTCCGAAATTGCAGTAAGATGGATGCGATACTCGCCCATTTCCGAGTAGGTATGAACAACATCTTCGGTATAGGCTATTGTTCCATCGCCTAAATCCCAAATGTAATTTAGGGCACCTACTGTACGATTATAAATATTAACCCTAGCATCGGGTAGGATAACCTCCTGTGGTGTAACCACAAAATCGGCAATTGGGTTTTCGTAAACTTGGAAAACGGCAAAATAGTAACGGTCGCCACCATCGCCTGTAACCTTTAGGCTAACATTATAGTATCCGGATTCTTCGTAGGTGTGCACCGGTTCAAATTCATCGGAAAAAGTTCCGTCGCCAAAATCCCACAGATAGGTATGGCCGTACTCCGAGTTATTCTCAAAGTAAACTACAAGGGGTGAACAAGCCTCGTACTGATTGGCATCGAAATCGGCAATTGGCTGCGGTGCTTTTAGCGTTAGGTAGCGCGATGTGGAATCGGAGCAGTTACTGTTCGAAACATTAAGGGTGACAAGGTATTGGAAATCATTTTCAATTGGCCCCCATGTTTCGTAGGTATGCGGGTCAGGGTCTTTTACATCATCGGTGTAGCCATCGCCAAAGGTCCAGTCGTAATTCCAATCGTCGCCTGCAGGGTTAGTTAAATTCTGAAACGCAAAGGTGGCACTAGGGAAAATTTGTAATGGTGGTTGAATTACAAAATGTGCTACTGGAGAGGCATAAACGGTTACAGAATCGGACGTGGTGCTTTGGCAACCATAATCGGAGCTAGCCGTAAGAGTAACCTCATACGTTACATCTTCGGTTGAACTATTCTCGAAAAGATTGATAGGCTCAAACAGGTTAGACTCGGGCGTGCCGTCACCGAAATTCCAGGTAAAATCGTGAGCATTCTCATTTGAGTTGTTTACCATTTGAACTAAAAATGGGTTACAATCGGCATTGCCCGGTTCGAAACTGAACGCAGCTGTTACCTCGGGGTAAATATGAACGGTTTGCGACGACTCGTGCGCACAACCATCCTCAGTTACCACATCAAGTTCAATAGTATACGAAACAATATCATCGCTAGTATTGCTTGCGTATGCGTGAAACAAGTTACCTGGATTAGTTGTATTTACAGTTGGACTTCCATCTCCAAAATCGAAAGTAAATTCAAGGGTAGAGCCAAAACCTTTTCCTTCGGATGAGTTTTTAACTTCAACCTCGTAAGGCGAGCATGCGTAATAGCCGCTCAAAATCTCCATCATCGATTTTGGCTTGGGGTAAACCGTAATAACATTCTCAACGGAATCTTTACAACCATGAACCGACTTAGCCACAAGTTTAACCGTATAAGTTGTATCCTTGGTTGAGGAATTATTAAAATATTCCTGAATAGGTTCTGCTATAGTTGTAAACTTACCATTACCAAGTGTCCACTTGTAGGTTGCATTATCAATATCGTACGCTTCGGTTGTGTTCTCAAAATTGACTGTCAAGGGGTGACATCCTTCGAAATTACCATCGAAATTGGGTTTAACCCTAGGATAAACAATTACAGTTGTATCGAATGTTTCAGGACATTTTTGGGGGTACGATGCATTTAATTGGGTTACCAAGGTAATTGTTGGCTCGAAAATATCTAAGGGGTCAAGGTCATTCTCAAAAGTAATTTCGCCAGGCTGGGTGTCGGTTGAGGTTTGCCCATTGCCAAAATCCCATTCGTAATCGTATGCTGAACTAACCCTTGTATTTGTAAACAATACCGTTAAAGGAGTACAGCCATCATCCTCATCAATTGTAAAAGCCGACTGCACCAAAGGATAAACCGTAATTGACCTATCTAAAACATCCTTACAACCATTAACATTAGTTGATGTTAGCCTTACGTTATACACCTCCGAAGATGTTGTATTGGCATGCCCAAAAATTTGAGTTGGACTTTCCGCATTACTGGTTGGCCCTCCATCGCCAAATGTCCACTCGTAAGTTCCCAGCCCTGTTGATGCGTTTGTAAACTCAACCGTAAGTGGGTTGCATCCTTCGGTTACATTAACATTATAATTTGCTACAACACGCGGGTATACCTCACCAAAGGGCAGTGTTTTAGTGTCTTCGCACGTTAACCCCGATGAAGCGTGAAAGGTATAGGCACGTACACTAATTAAGTAGTTCCCAATGTCATTATCTGTTGGGTTATCAAAGGTAAACTCAAACTTGGGATTAGCCTTTAACGTGGTTGTATCGTCTTCCCAAAAACCAGCTTGCCCAAAATCCCAATCAAAGGTTGAACCGTTAAGGGAGGTATTCTCAAATGCCACTCGAAACGGAGTGCAAAGCGAATCGTATGAAAATGAGAAATCGGCCTCCACCTTAGGGTGAACTGTTATTTCAAACGAAGTACTGTCCTTACAGCCATTTACATTTTTGGCCTTTAGCCAAACCTCAAAAACCCTGTCGGTTGCGCTCCTATTAATAAATGTATGTGAGAAAGGATCCTTCGAAAGGGTATAATACGTTTGTTCATCATCAAAATTCCAGAAGTACTCCAACGGCCCACCAGTTGAATTGTTAGTGAGCAACACGTCCAAGTCGGAACAACCAACTGTTTCATCAACCGAAAAATTGGGCACAATAGCAGGTTGAATTTCAATAGGCTTAGAAGTTACATCGGTACAACCTGCTGCATTCTCAACTGTAAGCGTAATTGTTCCAGTTGTTATATTTTCGGCATCTACTGGATTTATAGTCCTTGTAAACGGGTCTCCATCTAGTCTTGTTTCGGAAGGTATAAGCCCGTCAAAATTCCAGTTATACACTGTTGCTCCGGGGCTCGATGGGGTAAAAACAAATTCGGGTACACAAATGTCGGGCTGGGTCATGCTAAACCCAGCGGTTAGGCGGGGTTGTACCGTAATATCATCCTGAAAAATGTGCTCGCAACCATGCACCGAAGTAGCCGTTAGCGTAACAGTATAGGTTGCGGTGTTGCTTTCATGGTCATTATAGAATACGTGAACTGGGTCTGCTTGGGTTGAAGTTGACCCATCACCAAAATCCCAATGGTATGTTCCGCTGAAGACATAGCCCCCTGTAAATTCTGTGGTATTAGTAAAAGTTACTTCAAGGGGGTTGCATCCCTGTGGACTATCGCCATCCCATGTAAAATCAGCGGTAACCTCAGGGTTTACGGTAACAGGCACAGTGAAATCCTTTTGGCATGCCAGGTTAGTATTATTGGTTGTTAGCGTAATATCGAGTGTAATGGGTGCACCTGTTTGGTTAATAAACTCCTTGTTAAAAGTACCATTTGCCACAGCATCGCCAGGCCATGTGTTGGGTGTATATACATCAAAATCGAAATCGTAGCTAACTATACTTGGCATTCGCTCGTAGGTAAAAGTAACCTCTTTGCCCGAGCAAATTTCAATTTCGCTAACAAAGAAATTAGCCTTTATTTTGGGGTGAACCCTAACTGTTGTTGAGTAATTGCCGGAACACTCATACTCGCTGGTTGCAATAAGTGTAACATTTCTATCAATAAAATTATCTCCTACATTCCTAAAAATATGCGTTGGATCCTTTTTGTCAGACGAAGCACCATCGTCAAAATCCCAATCGTAGCTAATATTTGGTATTGCTGGGTTGGTAAGGATTGAAGTAAAAACCACTTCGGAGGAATCGCAAATATCCAAATTTTCAAGACTAAACGAAACCTCAACCTGAGGGTAAACCGTAATAGCTAACTCAGAATATTTAGTACAGCCATCGGCATTTGTTAAGGTTAACCCCAATTTATAATTAATTGGACTTGCCGTTGTGTTTGGCAACTGTATGCTAAAGTCATCTCCATTATCTGGAAATGCCAGCCCTCCTGGGTCGGGTGTAACAGACCATGAGTACGTGCTTATATCGCCATACGAATTGTTCTCTACATCAATATCTAAGGGGGCACAACCCTTTGTATGGCTAACCTCAAACTGGGGTATAAAGTTAGAAGTAACATAAACCTGTGCAACAGCCGTATCGCGGCATCCAAAGTCGGATTGAGCAACTAGCTGAACATCATAATATACTCCACTTGCGGTGAGGTTTTCATATTCATGCTCAAAAACCTCATCGTGTACTGTTGATTCCCTGTTCGTTCCATCGCCAAGGGTCCAATAGTACGTATCGGGTGTATTGTTCGATGATAGGTTTGTGAACCTAACATTTCTTGGGTTGGCGCATGCACCATCAATATAAGCTCTAGTAAACTGCGCTCGAATTGATGGGTAAACCATAATTTTTCGCTCAAATTCGCTTACATCACCAGCAGCATTTTCAACAAAAAGGCGAATGGTAAATTCAATAGGATGATCGGTGTTGTTAATAAAATCGTAAGTAAATGTAGGGGCAGCAGCATAAACCTGATCGAAGATCGGTGTAATAGCATCTTCTCCGTAAATAAGGTATTGCCACTGGTCTATCACTCCAGTTGATTGGTCAGTTATCGCAACAGGAAAATTGGTGGCATGATCAGCACACCCAAAAGCAGTATCAACCTCAAAGTAGGCATTTAGCGAACTTAGCCCTTGATTAGCGCTTTGGGTAAATTGTGTAGCACTTGAGCTTGCAAAGCTATTGAAAGCCACAAATAAAAATACCGGAAGAAGAGCTAGTCTAAAAACTCTTTTAACTTTAAATGCAATATGTATTAAGGTGTGGCTCATTATTATTAGTTCTAAAACAAATCGTAAAAAAAACATAAAAAATATGGGTAAATAATCTAACTACTATCTCAACAACGTAACGTTACCCCTCATATTAAACGAGCGCCCATTGGAAAACTTACCAACGGCTCGCCAAACGTAAACATCTTGTGCACTTAGCTGACCATTGTAGTATCCGTCCCAACCAATATTAACATCGTTGCTCTCGAAAATTTGCTGCCCCCAACGGTTAAAAATCATTAGCTTATACTCAATAACCCCCTCGTGTATTGGGTGAAATATTTCGTTTCTGTAGGCATCTTGCAGGAAGTAATTACCGCCACTAGGCCCTGTTTTACTCGGAACAAATGCGTTGGGGAACCTAAGCGTTCCGGCACCTTTAACCACAACGGCAGCTTCGCGGGTTAGGGTATCGGAACAGAAAAACTCGGTAAATGCAATTAGCTGTACCTCAAAGGTACCCAATTCGGTATAGTAATGAGATGGGTTAACAAGGGTTGATATTGCCCCGTCGCCAAAATCCCAAAGGTACGAGGTTGCGCCCACCGATAGGTTATAGAAGCTAGCCGTATCGTCGGGTAAAACAACAGTTTGAGGTAAAACCGAGAAATTTGCCTCTGGCAAAGGATAAACCTGTAGCTGTTTGTAGGTAACAGACTGTCCTCCATCGCCATAAACGGTTAGGCTTACGTTGTAGTACCCCTCATCGTAAAAAGTATGAGTAGGTTCCTCTTCAGTTGAAGTAGTGCCATCGTCAAAATCCCATAAATATGAATTGCCATAGGACGATGCATTTATAAACTTAACCCTTAACGGAGGGCACGATGAGCTATTATCGACCTCGAAGAGCGCTTCGGGCTCGGCGGGGAACAGCGTTAACGGATGGGTTATATGGTCGGAGCACCTACCGTTATCAACGCTAAGCGTTACAAAGTACCTAAAGTTGTCCGCCTTAGGCCCCCATGTTTCGTACTCGTAGGCACCCGGCTGCATTTCGGTAGATTGGGGCTGTGGCTTGTTGTCGCCAAAATCCCATACAAAATCCCACTCGGGCGAGATAGGCCTAGTTTGATTATCGAACTCAAAAACGGCATTTGGATACGTTTGCTTAGGCGGGTTAATTGAGAAATTGGCAACTGGTTGCGGGAACACGGTTAAAGGTAAAACAAGCGTATCGATACAACCAAAGTTTGACGAAGCAATTAGCGTTACGCTAAATACCGAATCGTTTACAGTATTGTTTAAGAAAGTATGCGTTGGGCTAACAACGTATGATGAGGAGCTGTTGTTCTCATCGAAATACCATGTGAAGTTTTGCCCATTTAACGAGTTATTAACCATTGTTACAGTGGCAGGGTTGCAAAGCTCCGCTCCGGGATCGAAGCTAAAATCGGCAATAACCTGTGGGTAAACGTAAACCTCTTGAGTAAACTGGTCGGTACAACCAAATTCGGTTGTGGCAGTAAATACTGTAGTGTAAAGCTGCGTTTGATTTGTTAGGTTGCTAAAAACATGTATCATATCATTGGCACTAACCGTAGTTGAGTCAGCACCATCGCCAAAAATATATTCGTACTCGAGATTGATACCCTGAGATACGTTTTCAAACTTAACCTCAAATGGCGAGCAGCTGGTGTTATTGCCATCGCCTCCCAACTCTATTACTGCAAGGGGTTTAGGGTGAACAACAACGGTTGAATCTTTAATTTTTGAACAACCATGAATGGATGTTGCAGTAAGACTAATAGAGTATGTTGAACTGTCTCTTATACACATCTGACGCTG
>OMKS01001200.1_pt1 | contig 23472 bp, 14 predicted proteins | sample 1674721 | NCBI WGS metagenome assembly OMKS01 (sample SAMN06264996, study PRJEB25208) | sediment metagenome | isolation source: hot spring sediment | place: USA: California | collected 2014-09-02
GAAGTGCAAATATCCAGTACACCGACTTCAAAAATGCTGCCTATCAGCTAACCTTCTGGCAAAACTCTGGCAGCGGCGCGGTGGAAAATTGTACTTTCACCAACTTTGGCTACACCACAGATTCCAAAGCCGTTAGTGCGTACTACTCAACCGGCGCTGTCATCATCAGCAATTCTACTTTTACCGGCTCGGGCTCAAAGGGCATGGGTGTATACGCCATAAATACCGGAACGAACGTTACCATCTCGGGAAATAGCTTCAACAACTGTCGTGTTGGAATTCGCTGCTATTCTTCCGATGCCTTTTTAACCGGCAATACCATTCAAAATAGCTATTATTATGGAATACAATCCGATAATGTTACCGATGATGCCGAATATCGCGACAATTCCATCAGTGGTAATACTTCATCCTACGGTGTTTACCTGAATTCTTCATCGCCTTACCTGATGTATAATTTTATCCATGAATGTAAAGTGTTGATCAACTCGGGGAGCCCAGAATTTGCAACTCCGTATTCTGAAGGATTAGGGCATCGCGGTTATAATACCATTACTAATGCGAGTGCACCGCTGATAAAAGTTCAAAATTATTCATCACCATTCCTGGGCTATTACGGTGGTGATTGGGAAGACGGCGGCTATAACAGTATTTATGAAACCGATTTGCCCCATATTTATGCGGTGAATCATTCATTTGTAATGGCAGATAATAATTATTGGGGTTCAGAAGGTCCGGCGAATATGGCTGACGGCACATCAACAATTTCAGACGAAAATCCATTGCAATCGAATCCGAATCCACTTTACAAGAGAGTCGCCTCAGATGGTTATATATTAAATTCGACAAATCAGTTTAATAAAGACACAAACAGCCTAAATAACCCAATTGATGAGCAGGCGTTTAAAAACGCTGTTGCCTCTGGCTTTAAATCTGACTATATTATGGCAAAAGAAATCTTAAAGCGTCTTGTCGATAACAACTCTACCTCTAAATATCCACCGCTTGCGATTGTTATGTATCATTATTTTACCAAAAAGGAATTAGCAGATGAGGAATCGACTCGAGATGAACAGATCGTAAAGGGAGAGTTAACCAGTCTTCTCAATGAATTAATAAATAGAGCTAACGATGACAGACTACGACCGTTTGGGTTCAAGTTTTGTGCTTTAGAAAATGTTCTGGATAGAAACTATGACGGCATGATTACTTGTTATGATCAAATTATTAATGACTATCCCAACTCTATTCATGAGTTAAATGGTTTGTATGATAAAATTGTCTATTACGTGGAGATTCAAAATGATTTTGATACCGCGAAAAAATTACTTTCGAGAATGGATGACGCATATCCTGAGGATGAGCTAACCCGGCATGCTCATATTCTGATGGGTGAGGATGTTAATTTGCACAAACCGGGTCAACCGCAGCAGCCGCAAACCACAGCTGAAACTCCTCTGGAATTCAAACTAAAGCCTGCGGTTCCCAATCCGTTTAATTCAATAACGACTATTGCATATCAGCTTCCTGAATCAGGTTATGTTGAATTATCCATTTACACCGTTCTTGGACAGAAAGTGGCGACTCTTGTTTCAGAAAAACAACCGGCAGGGACTTATAACGTGGTATGGAACGCCAGCAATTTTGCCAATGGAGTTTATCTATATCGGTTGCAAACTGATAATGGACTTCAAATCACTAAGAAATTAATTTTACTTAAATAAGAAAACGGAGTCGAAATGAAATCAAAATTCATCAGGGATGAAGGATTCACATCAATATCCGATCTGCGGTGGCGGAGGATAGTGGTTTGAGAAATGCTTGTTTTGAGTTTGGCCTTAAAAAAAATATTTTGTAACCACCAAGCCAAAGCCTGGCGCAATTCTTTTTTTAATAAAAAACGATTTGAGCAGTAACTTTAAAAATGAAAATTGACTTTAGACAAAAAAATAGGTACTGTCCCTCTTTAATTGTCTGGGATGCGATAAGTTAATAGTTCGGTCATCGACCATTTGTGATTTGTGAGTCCAGCCGCCATAGCTGGTGTACGTTCGCCTTTGCCTTTGATTTTCAAAGAGCTATGAGAAAGGACGAAGTTATAGTATGCCATAACCAGTATCAGTTGGGCCTCCAAATTTCGCATTACTTTTGAAAAGCCATTGGTTTTGCGGTTCAGACGACGGCTATGCTGCCGCAGTGTGAGATTATTACGTTCGACAAATGACGTATTAATCGCTTTGGATACTGGTGAATTTTCCAATATGGTATTAATGTCTTGTTCTTTGCCAAAGACAATCCGTCGTTCAGCTTTTACCACTCGCCCGTTAACCCGTGTTTTATGAACAGTGGCATATTGTAGCTCAGGATCAATTTGAAAGATCGGTTTTTTAGGCCGTCCGCGTTTTCCTGTCAACGCGACAGGAATTGAACTGGAATAACATGCTGCCAACCCCGTTTTGTAATGAGGTAACTCATCGGAGGTGTACAAAGGCGGCGAGCCTGAAAGTTTCCCAGCCAATCCGAATAGAAACACGATGGCTTGTTGTTCAGTACGTTTACCAATCATGGCGTGAATGATCAACTTGGTAATGGGATCGAACGCCTGCCAAATCCAAGCATCACCCCATTCAGCATGATCGTGATCGGCTTCGGTTAGGGAAGAATTCTTTTTTTTATAAAAGTCCATAGCTCATCCAACTGGCATTCGGTCAACTGCAGGTCTTTGAGCAGTTGGTTCAACACCTTAAGGCAATGTTTACGTGCCCGTTCTAACACCCGTTGCACCGTGTCCTTATTGACACCTTTAACTCGGGCGCAAGCTCGAATGCTCAGACCTTCTGCTAAGCCTAACAGGATTTCAGTAACGGTTTTTTCGTCTAAATGTAACCCAGAAAAAACGGTGCTATGCCGCTCTGAAAATCGTTTGTTGCAAGTTTTGCATCGTAACAATTGAATTTTTTGCTTGCCGAAGGTGGTACTGGTTGTTATATTATCCAGTCCTTTTTTGCCATAATCTTGACAATCAGGATTTGGACAAAAGTGTTGCGAAAGATCAAGTTCCATTTTTGTCCCCTTTCGGTTAGTTGTGATGTGGAATAAATATACAAAAATAAAGGGAACAAAGCAAGAACTAATTAACAAATATATGGGGACATCACCTATAAAAACAGGCTGGTAAATTCCTGGGTCAGCATGCAGATGAAATCATATTTGGCTCGTCAGTTGGATAACACAAAATTTTCATTGGGGCTTCCTAAAAATACGATGTTTTTCCATAAAACGGGGTGGTTTTCATTTTGGACGAATGATGTGGGAATTGTGGATGATGGGGACGTGAGATATATAGTTGCATGTTTTCTGCCATTAAGAGAAGAATTTTCATCAGCGAAATTCCAGGCACTTTCACGACAGATTCATCAATTGATCAGAGAGAGATATGTGAAGTGATCAGTTATAAAACAGCGCCTAATCCTACAATTACAATTGCCAGGGCGACAAAAAACGTAGCTAATCACAGGGTAGTAATAGAGCGCTTTAAGTTGTTGTTATTTCGAAGTGCAGTCCCCTAATGTCCCGCTTCAGCGGGATGCGGCGCATAAAGGCGCCGCACTCCACCTTCTACAAAAACAACAAATTGTTTATTATTACCCGGTGATCGGTTACCAAAAAACACAATCATAGAAATTCGAATTTGATTCATCCGGGCAAAAAACTGGACAATTGCCTCAAACAGAAATTTGCTGCTATTATCACCGATCGGTCGGATATTTGGGTCTTGTTTTTTTCGGCAACGGATTTTTTTGCAATTCTTCCAAAACCACTTCCACTGCTTTTTCCAGTTGCGGATCGCGACCCTGAATCACCTCCGCCGGTATCATCTCCACTTCGACATCGGGATAGACGCCGACATTTTCCACTTCCCATTCACCGTCCGGGCTCCAGATGGCGATACGCGGTGCGGTTACGAATCCGCCGTCCATTAACCGCGGATAGTCGTAAACACCGATTAAACCACCCCAGCTGCGCTTGCCGACAAGCGGACCGATTCCGCGTCGCTTGAAATACAATGGCATGGCGTCCCCGCCTGATCCGGCGTATTCATTGATGATCATAGCTTTGGGTCCAAAAATCGAAGCCAGTGGCGTCGAGATATCCTTGCCGTCCCGGGTCGCCCAATAATTCAGCAGCGGCCGATCCAGCATGTCGATGATGTAATCGGCTGCCTTCCCGCCGCCGTTGAAACGTTCATCAACAACCAATCCCTCTTTTCCCAATTGAGAGAAAAAATAGCGGACAAAATACTGGTAGCCAGCGCCGGCAGTGTTGGGCAGGTAAACATAGCCGACCTTTCCATTAGATAGTTGCTCTACTTTTCTCAAATTGGATTCCACCCAGGCGCGGTTGCGCAGTTGCCCTTCATTGGCAATGGGAACAACCGTTATCTGCCAGCTCCCTTCTTCAATGTGAGATGAATTCACCTTTAGTGTAACTTGTTTCCCGGCGGTTTTTTCGAACAAGCTGTAAATATTAGTCGGCGCTTTCAGGTCCACGCCATTGACATTGAGAATGAAATCACCCTCTGAGACTTTGACCCCTGGTTCAGTCAAGGGCGCTTTTAAATCAGGATTCCAGTTTAAGCCGGAATAGATTTTTTTGATACGATAGCGATCATTTACAATTTCATAATCAGCGCCCAACAAGCCCCCGGGTACCCGCTCGACTTCGGGATAATCGCCGCCGCCGACATAAGCATGGCCCACTGCCAGCTCACCGATCATTTCTCCGATGAGAAAATTCAGATCACTGCGGTGGGCGACATGCGGCAGAAATTGGGCGTATTTGTTACGCATCTTTTTCCAGTCAATACCGTGCATGTTGGGATCATAAAAAAAGTCCCGATTGATGCGCCAGGCTTCGTAGTACATCTGCGCCCATTCAGCGTGAGGATCGACTTTAACTTCCATGACGGCGGTGTTTAATTTCCCCTTTGTAGGATCAGGTTTGCCGGTTACATCGGTAATAGCATATTGTTTGTTGGAGAGGTAGAGCAATTTTTTTCCATTGGCGGAGATAACATAATCGTTGACTTTCTCCAGAAACGGTTCAGCTTTACGCTCCTTTAAAGTAAAACGATGCAATTTGGCGCCCTGGTCATTGGGGATGGACTCTAAAAATAAAATTGTGCTATCGGCTGCCGCTTGAAGATTGAAATACTCTCTTGCCGGGATCGGCAATGACAAGATCCGCTGATCGATACCTTTGATATCTATGCGAATATCTTTGGTTTCATCACCATTCTTTTTCTGATTATCCTCTTTTTTCTCCTCTTTCTTATCCACAGCCGGTTTTTCTTCATCGCTTTCCGGAAAAAGTGGGGAAGGAACGTCATCGCGCAACACAGCCAGGTAAACATTTCGCGTTACCCGCGTATTGTATGAAGAGAGGTCCAGCCAACCGCTTCGTAATCCTGCATCGGTGCTCGCTAAAAAGTAAAGATATTTTCCATTCAAATCAAATACCGGCGACAGCGCGTCGCTCATGCCATCGGTGATTTGATGAAATTTTTTTTCTGCTAACGAATACAAAAAAACCGCCCGCAGATGGTTGTCCAACCGCTTGGTGTAGGCGATCCATTTGCTGTCAGACGACCAGACCGGATCGAGACTTCGTTGCGGATGGGAGTAAGTATCGGTATCAATTAACACCGGCTTATTCTTATCCAGATCAAGATAGTAGAGGTTCAGGTGTTTGTCGGTGAAAACGATTTTTTTGCTGTCCGGCGACCATCTGGGCGAATAATAGAATGACGGATTTTTAAAGGTAATTTTTTCCGCTTTTTTCTCGCCCATTTGGTCAATGATGTATAATGCATATTCATCGCCAGCATCAGAGAAATAGGCGATATAATTCCCATCAGGCGACCAGGCGGGATCGCGGTCCATGACGCCCGGAGAATTGGTCAAATTGCGCACGTCACCCTTTTCAGCAGGTACTGTGAGGATTTCACCGTGAGCTTCAAATAAGGCGCGCTTCCCATTTGGTGAAATATTGATTGAGCGAATTTCGTCGGCTACTTTTTTAAAATGGGGGCGGATGTTCAACAGTTCGGCAGGGACTTTGATTTCAATTTTTTTGCTGGCGCCAGTTAGTGGATCAAACAGGCGCAGAACACCCTGACTTTCAAAAACGATCAATTCGCCATTGCCAGAGGCTGATTTAATGTCGAAATTTTTATTCTTTGAAAGCTGGTTTACTTTTTCCGTTTTTAAATCGTAACTGAATAGATTCATGATGCGATCCCGGTCAGATAGAAAGAAAATTTTATCACCCAACCAGATGGGATTGGTGTCGTTGGCTTTGTCGTGGGGGATCTTTTTGATCGATCGATCTGCGAAATTATAGATCCAGATTTTCGGCGCCAAACCACCGCGATAACGTTTCCAGGTATTGAAGGCATTGGGCAGCGGTGTGTATGCGAGAAATTTACCATCAGCTGAATAGGACGCCAAATAGCCCATGGGAATCTCCAGCGGCTCAGGCATGCCGCCGTCTTTGCTCACGACAAAAAAACGGCTGAAGCGGCTATAGCTATCGCGGGATGAATTGAACAGAATGCTTTTGCCATCAGGCGTCCAATTGACCACATAATCGCCGCCCGGATGATAGGTTAATCGCACCGGTTTGCCACCTTCGGATGGAATGACGTAAACATCGGTATTGCCATCATATTCACCAGAGAAGGCGATATATTTTCCATCCGGTGAAAATTTGGGATTGGTCTCCATGCCGTCGTGTGAAGTGAGTCTGAGGGCTCTGCCGCCGTCGATGGGCGCGGTCCAGAGATCGCCGCCATACACAAACACGATTTTATTCTTGCTGATGTCAGGTTGGCGCAATATCCTGGTTTCATCCGCTGTTGCTGACACATAAAAAATTAAAATTGCAAACAATACTCCGAAAACAATGCTCAATTTCTTCATCAGATTTTCCTCCCAAAAAATAGTAGCTCAGGCATCTTGCCTGTTGTAATGGTAGCGCAAACGTCTTGCTTATTATAAAGGTAGCACAAGCATTTTGCCTTAACTATTCGGTTTGAAATGGATCGTTATTTTTCCACCAGCTTAAACATGGTATTTGCAGCGACGGTATCGTCCAATTGCCTGCCGTTGAGAATGGCGATATCCTCTAATTTGTCCGGCGCAACGCCAAATTCATTCAAGGCGGCGCGCACCGTTTGAGAGCGGCTGGTTTTACGGATGATTAATCGACTTGGTTTCACATTAATTTTGCTGCGATCGGTGAGCCGCTTAAAACCCTTCATCGCCGTTGTTAGCGCCGGCAGATAGCCGCTAAATTTTTCCGGACTGCTGTAACCGTGAAAGGTGAACACCTGATTGTCCAATTGGATAAAGTACGAAATCACCGGAATGGTTGTGCCTTCGGAGGTGATGTCTGATGTAACGCTGTACGCCTGAAGACCGTTTACGCGCAAGCTCTGACGGTTTTTAACCGCGGCGCCGCTATTGGAAATGAAGTCCTCCGCCGCTGCGGTCGGCGAGGATGCTTTTGCCAGTGAAAACAACACAACCGCATCCTGCTCTTCGGTGAACATTTGCACCTGGCTGGGAGTGTTGTTCAATTTCCATTTTGCCGGAACCGGAAACAGGAATTTCATCTGCGGATGATAAAACACATTGTTTTCGACATAGCCCTGGCGCGGATCTTCGCCAAAAATGATACCATCCAATTTGCTCAAATACTGATCCTGGTTGACCGCTAATTTTTTTTGCGGTAACTTATTTTTCCATTGTTGCGCATCGCTCTGAATGGCTTTGATCCGATCCGGGGGATTGGGATGAGTGGAAAACCACGCCGGTAAACCACTCTGCGCCGATTCCGGATAGAGTCTTTCCAGCGTATTAAAAAAGTTTGCCATGTAATCGGCGTCGTAACCGGCTTTTGCGGAATATTCAACGCCGAGCGCGTCTGCCTGGCGCTCATCGTCGCGGCTGAATTTTAGAAACAACATGCCCACCCCAAATTGGGCAATGCCGGCATATTCACGAAACGTGTCCGACAGCAAGCCACCGACTTCGATGCCCAGTTGCGCCAACATTGCCTTGCTGTAGGTTTTGGCAGAATGGCGCGCGGTCACGTGGCCGATTTCATGGCCGATCACGCCTGCCAGTTCAGCCTCGTTGTTGAGGTAAGCTAAAATGCCGCGCGTCAGATAGATGAAACCGCCAGGAACGGCAAAGGCGTTGATGACCGGCGAATCCAGTAACTTGAATTGCCATTGCAGATTGGGGCGATGGCTCAACTTTGCCATCGATTGTCCGAGATTGTTGAGGTAATCCTGAAGCTGAGCCTGATCATACAATCCGTAAATTTCAACAACTTGCGCATCGGTTTGTTTTCCGAGGGTAACCTCATCGGATTGGGTCAATAACATAAATTCGCGCTTGCCGGTAACCGGATTTACTGCACAGTTGATTGCCCAGCTGAGCAATGCAAAAAAAACGATTCCAATAGCCAGTCTAAAAATGTATTGTTTTTTCATTTCATTCCTCCGACTTTTTTTGTCAGGACATTTTTATTTAAAATATGATCATAATCTAAATCCTGATATGTGAAATCATTTGGTTTACGGTTTCCTGAACAAATCTTTTAACTTGCTCTTTGCCTGATCTTCCAATATTTTCTTTTCCGCTTCGATGCGTTCTTCAATTTCTTTTTTCTTTGCGTTAACCTCATCAAATCTCTGGTGAACTTTTTGTCTGGCGATATCCATTTCCGCGTACAGGGTTTGCCGGTTTTTTTCGATCAGCGCTTCCACTTGTTGGCGGTGTTTTCCGGCTTCGTTGCGAACAAAGCTTTCCAGCTCCTGCTGGTGGTCGTGCAAATTTTTAGCGATGGTCTTTTTCACCTGATTCGCCAATAGTTGATCCACATTGGAATTCATCCGCAGGCGATATCTTTCCTGATCTCCGCTAATTCCGGCTGAAAGGTTGACGCGGTTAACGCCGGTGAGCACATCGCGGACGATCCGGGAAATTTGATCTTGCGCCGGCGCTGGGAAAATGAATTCTATCGGCGATGCATCGACATCAAGTTTCAGATCAATGGACTGCCCGATGAACAGCCCGGCAATTGAGATATCGCCTCGTTCTGCCCTGAGCGCCGACGGAAAATATTTTCCCGGCTTGAGCTGAACTTTACCCAACCTGAAATTTTTAGCGGCAATCCACAGCGAATCGTGGGCAATGTCAGTACGATGATCAAAGCTCCCCCGAATCTGGTACTGGTTACCGTCAATTTTTTGAAGATTAAGCTGCAATTGGGTGGGACTGCCAAAAATATCGGGCTGATTGGTCAGACCGGTCAGGGCGCCCCGGATAAAATAAGCCCGGCCTGTATCGCCGGCAGCGGTCGCCGCTGACAGGTTTGCGGTACGCAGCAAAAACCTGGGATAGCGATAGTGAAACGGAAATCGGATATCCTGGCCTTTCAGTCGCGGCGGACTTTTTACTTTTTCCTGGCCTTTGAGTTTCTTTACAGTTGGGATGTGTTTTCTCACCGCTGCAATGTGACCCAAAACCTGATCCGTTTTTTGAACCAGCGGCGCTCCGAATAGCAGCAGACTGACATCCTTCACGTCCAGTTCAGTGAGCCGAGCCAACTGTTTGACGCGATTGATATCGTCATCCAGATGGCTTCTAACAGCCTGAACAGCTATGCGGAGGGTATCGAATGCCTGAGATAGCGCTCCATGTTTGGTTTGAACTTCATTGCGCAGCTCGTTGATATTTTTCTGAAGATCATTGACCTTGTTCAAAGCGTTGGTTAAACCGGGAATGTCTTTGATCTGATCCGGCTTAAGTGTTTTTAGCTGCTGTTCAATTTGATTGGCGCGCTCCAGATAAATTTGAGGTTTCAATTCTCGCTGCCAATGCTGGAAACTGCTGTCGGCAAACTGATGCAATTGGTTATAACCGCGCACTGTTAATAAATTTTCCACATCAACCAGAGAATCGATTTTTAATTTTTTACCAAGTCCGGACAGATCAAATACCGGTACTTCAGCCAGTTGCTTTTCGATGGCTGTTTTGACCTTGTCAGCAAAACCTGGGGATTCCTTTTCCGGAGAGGGTCTCTTTCTATGCGGCAGGCTTCCGTCGGTTTTACGCGGCGTCCCACTGCGAACGTTTTCCAGAATCATCTCTTTGATGATAATCCTGCGCCAAAATAAAGGTTTTGTCTCCAGGTCAAAAGATGCTTTTCCGGTTTCAAAAATATTAAACCAGGGATCGTTCCTGTCAGCCACCTGAATTCTTTTCCAGGAGCACTCCATCTTGAACAAGCTGAAATGAAAGCCATCAATTTCGACTTTAGCGCCAACAATCGACTGCCCGATGTTTTCCAGCATCCTCTCAATGCGCCAATCCCGTGCGAAATAGCCAAACACCACTGAAATGGCAATGAGCATGAGCAGCAAAATAATTCCTTTTTTACGCATCATTCTCCTCCCAGATCACGAATTCTCTCATACAATTTAAACAATTTGCTGCCTTTGATCGCCTGAACGATTTTCATTTTTTGAACCCGGGATTCCAATTTTTCCCGGTAAACGATGACAAAAGATTTCATTGCAAAAAAAATCGGTAAAAACAGAATGATGCCGCAAACAAAGCTGCCCATGGCAACGGTATTGTTGAATCGACTCAATTGCCCGAAAACAGAGTTGTAAAGGCTTTCCCAGAGGCTTTGCAGTGCGGGAATTTTCACCAGCATAAAAAACCCAATATGGTGAAAAAGCGGATCGAGCAAATAGGCAAAGAGGCTGCCAAGTAAAATCGCCACCGTACCCGCAGCTAAATTAATTTTTAGTAGAATCAGCAAGATGAATAAGAACACCCCCTGAATTGTCCAAAACGGCATGAGACCGATCATTGAGCCCACGGCAAATCCCGCGGCGATCTGGCCGGGCGACTCGCCGGAGCGAAAGGCTTTGATGAATTTGGATACGATTTTTAACCAGAGCATAAAATATTCCCTTTTTTAAGTGGTAGGCTGTCTGCTCTCTGTTTGGCAAAACCGGATTCAGCCCTGAGAGCGATAGGTCATTCAAACAAAGCTCAATTTATTAATATTCTTAGGATTATTATAAATCTTCAAAAAATATAAGAGAAAATAATTGAAATGTCAAGTGATTTTTCTTTTCACCATTGATCAACTAATAATTCGAAAATAACGCTATTGGATTTGTTTATTTTCGCCGGTGGAAATTATCTTGTGTACTCTGGGCTGGATCATATATTGAGAAAAATTTACTCTGATTGGTAATTTTTACAGGTAAAAAACGGACGAAATTCTGTGATTTTAAAATGAAATTCAAAACTGATTGATCAAGAATATTGTTTTTAAATTATCGAACAACAACATCTTTTTGGTCAATTTTCAACTATCTGTATTTTAATAAAATAACCGCAATTGTATTTGAGAAAAAAAATGGCAGCGTTTTGGTTTTTTCAACGGTATAGTTTTTGAATAAATAAGGGTGAAATTGATTCTGTTCAGAAGCCGTCATAAAAGTGCGGTTAGATGTCAAAGCATGATAGAAAAATGAAAAAACAATTATGGGCATAATTAAGCAGAAGACGAAAATGAATAACATAGAAATGATTCATACATGATATACTTTATGTAATAACTAAATATACCAAATTTGTTTACAATAACAGATAATTTTATGAAGCAGGAGGTAGTAAAAATCGATTATCACATCGATAAATTTTTTTAGCTAAATCGGCTGTTATTTTATATTTCAACTTGAAAGACTGTCTTTTCATTTTGAAGCTTATTCTTCATTTTGTCAAAGTAATTTAGAAAGGGTTAAAAAATGTGTGGCTGGGTAAGGGATGTTGGGAAAAAATCTCATGCTGTAATGTTGAGATATTTAACCTTTTTAACGCTCATCACTGTCGTATTTCCGACCTTTCTCATGGCGCAAACAGTAAATCTAACCTGGACTCCCCGTGACGAGTCAACCATTTCACAGTATAAAATTTATCGTTCCGTCACCGACAATTCGAATTTTGTTCAGGTTGGATCTGTGAGTCACCCCAATGCGAGCTTTGATGACCAAAATGTTCAATTTAATACGCGTTATTACTATGCGGTTACTTCGGTTGACGGCTCGAGCAATGAGAGCGAGTTTTCCACGCAGATAGAAATACTGACGCCCAGGGCTTATACCCTAACGGTTGGTGTGGATCCGTCAGCAGGTGGTTCGGTTTCTAAAAGTCCCAACAAATCAAAATATGTCGATGGGACACAGGTAACGCTGACCGCAACCCCAGCCTCGGGCTACCGCTTCGACCACTGGAGCGGCGACGTTTCAGGCACGAGTGAGTCGGTTACCATCACCATGAGCGGCAACAAATCGGTGGTGGCGCACTTCGTTCCCATTCAGTACAGCCTGTCGGTTTCGGTTGATCCCTCTGGTGGCGGCTCGGTGAGCAAGTCGCCCAATAAATCTGTGTATAATTACGGTGAAGTAGTGACATTGACAGCCAGCCCCAACAGTGGATTTGAATTTGATAATTGGAGCGGAGATTTGTCAGGAACCAGTTCCACGGTTACAGTTACCATGAATGCAAATAAAGCTGTCGGTGCAAATTTTAAGGCACTCCAGTTTTCGTTGAATGTAACTTCAGATCCAACAGAAGGCGGCATTGTCAATAAAAGCCCAAATAAGTCGCTTTATGATTACGGTGAAACTGTAACCATTGCGGCGAGTCCAAATACCGGTTATCGCTTTGATCAGTGGGGAGGTGATGTTTCCGGGAACACCGAATCGGTAACCGTAACCATGGTTTCAAACAAGACCATCACTGCGCATTTCAGTCTCCAACAATTTACACTAAATATTAAAATTGATCCTTCAGATGGCGGATTTGTCAGCAAAATACCGGATAAAGAATATTATGATTATGGTGAACAAGTCAGGATCAAAGCCTCGGCTGATTCCCGTTACCGGTTTGACTATTGGAGCGGAGATGCAAGCGGCAACCATTCGAATATCAATTTATCAATGGATTCGGATAAATTAATAATCGCCCATTTTAAGCCGAAATTTCAAATCAGCGGCAATGTAAATTATCGTAAAAATGACATCCCGTTAAGCTATACACGCATCGATCTGGATGGTGATTCAACCGGTACACGGCAGGCTGATGAATCTGGTTATTATGAATTCCAATCACTTGAGCCAGGTCTCGAATATTATACACAAGCAAGCAGAAACAGCGGTTTTCATGACTGTTGCGTCATTAGCTATGATGCGGCAATTGCGGCGCGAATCGCGCTTAATTTAATACCAAACGCTTCATTGGAAGAACGGCTATCTGCTGATGCTGACGGCAATTCAACCGTTCAAATGTTTGATGCGGCTTTGATTGCGCAACACGCTGTCGGGCTTTCACATCCACAAAGCAAGATTGGGAATTGGGGTTTTAGCCCATCGACCCGTGTTTATTCCTGTTTGGATTCAAATCTTATCAACCAGGATTTTATCGGTCTCATTGTCGGAGACGTTGATGGGAATTGGACGCCCGATGGTCCCCTGACAAAAGCCAAAGGAGCTATGGCACAATATTCCTATCTTTCCGACATTAAGACCCGGCAGGGGGAAGAAATTGTTATTCCCCTTATCGCGGAAGGCGACAAAGAGATTTTATCCTTTGATGTGGTAATCAATTATGATGTTAAATCACTGGAGTTTGTTGAAATTCGAAAAGCAGATATTGCAAAAGATTTTCAGATTTTTATTAATGATGGAATTCCGGGAGTAGTCAAAATCGGTGGTTTTAATCTAATGCCAATGACTTCAACTGGAACCTATGCTGAAATTATATTTAAGGTAACCGGGGATAATGGTTCGATAAGTCAAGTTGAAATAGAAAGCTACCGGGTGAATGCCGATCAGGAACAACATGCAACTGCCACTGTGGTGATCTCATCGGATGAAATTTTCAAAGTTCCCAGAGAATATGCATTATTAGACAACTATCCCAATCCGTTCAATCCACAAACAACGATAAATTTTCATCTTCCCAAAACTGAATATGTGTCGATAAAAATCTATAATTTGTTGGGACAAGAAGTCTTCACGCTGGTGGATGAAATTAAAACCGCTGGCGCCTATCAACTTCATTGGGATGGTAGAAACGCTTATGGTCAGATCGTGCCTTCCGGTAGTTATATCTATCAGATGCGTACCAGGCAATTTGTGGCTTCAAAAAAAATGTATTTGACAAAATGAACATTATTTAAAGGTTGATGTTAATGGCAAAATAAAAAAATATGATGGCGTTTTAGCTGTTTGATTTTAAATTTTTGTAAAGTTTGGTATATAAGTTGTAACTTAAAAATGAGGTCAAATTTCAAATATGCAACCATGGATTTTTAACCTTAAAATTATAAAGCAAATAAGCCATGGGAATGAAACTCATTTTTTGGTTGAAAATAATACTTTGTACCTTACTATCTGTTCAATATTCAGCCAGTTACGCACAGCAGGTACTTTTAACCTGGGGAAAATCAACTGAAAACGACATCGTAAATTATGCCATCTATCGAAAAGCGGATCCAAACTCGGGTTTTTTGATGATAGGAAAAATAGCATCCAGCGATACCAATTATTATGACTCGGATGTTCGATGGGGAGCATGGTTTGGATATGCCGTTACTTCCATTGACCAATCCGGTAAGGAAAGTGATTTCTCAAATTTTGTCGAAGTTAATATTCCGGATCAAATGCTTGAGTTGAACGAATTTTCTGGTTTTGTTCAACAAAACAAAGTCATTTTGCAGTGGAGTGCTTATGGTATCCAGCATTATACCAGCTTTGAGGTGCAACAAAAATCTGATAATACTGATTATTTTTCAACAATAGGTTTTGTTCAAACGGTTGACGAAATTTCGAATTACCGCTATCAATATGTGATTGATGCACCTGAAGTGGGAAAGAATTTCTACCGGGTGAAAATCCTTTTTAATGATGGGACGGTTTGTTTTAGCCAGATAATCGAAGTTGATACAAATGTCCCGCAGCAGTTTTATCTTGAACAAAATTATCCCAATCCGTTTAACAGTTCGACAAATATTCGCTATGGAATAGAAAAATATTCCCATGTTCAATTAAAGATATTTAACGTTAATGGTCAGGAAATGAGATGTTTAGTTGCCGAATATCAACAGCCCGGAAGGTACGTGATCAAATGGGATGGCGAAGATATGTGGGGTAAGAAACTTCCCTCCGGAATTTATTTTTACCAATTGAACGTGCCAGGAACGGTGATGAACAGACGCTTAATTTACTTAAAATAAATAGTGGGGCTTTTGGGTGGTCAGGTAAAAAAATCAGGAGAAAAAAATGTTAAAATTATGGAAATGTTCGCTATTGTATATTATGTTGTTTAGTTTTGCCGGGTTGGCTCAGGCAGCTTTATATTATGTTGATAAAAACGCCACTGGCAGCAATAATGGTACATCCTGGGCAAATGCCTGGAACAGCTTTTCAAATATTAATTGGAGCATTATTTCACCAGGTGATGTGATTTATATTTCCGGTGGCTTGAGCTCGAAGACTTATTACGAATCACTGGATGTGAACGCTGATGGAACATCCAGCAATCCGATTGTGATTACCAAAGGAACCACCAGCGGACATAACGGTGAAGTCGTTATCGATGGTCAAATGACCCTGGATTTTGGGGTTCGAGTTGAAGGCGATGACTATATCGAAATTAGTCATTTGACAGTAAAAAATTGTAATGGGAATGGACAAATCAGGGTGCGTTATTGCACGGGTGCGGTGATAAAAAATAATTCGCTTTATGTGACCGGGCATGGGGGAGTTTATCTGCATTCGGTGTCCAATTCTGTTGTCAGTGGTAACAGGATTACCACGCCGAGGAACATCGGGGCACAGGTCGATGGAATTTATTCCCAACTTTGTTCGAACAATCGGTACGAGGGCAACCATATCATTATTTCAAATCAAACTATCGACCCGCATTGTGACGGAATCCAATTGTATGTCGACTCTGATATTACTATTAGAAATAATTATATTGAACAAGATAACACCAAGCCCTACAATGCGCAAGGTATCTATGCCAGTGATTGTTCCGGAACCATTTACGCTTATAATAATATCGTTTACGCGCCAAACACCGAAAATGCATTATTGACCCTGGCAAAGTTTTCACAGGGAAATGCAAAACTCTATGCCTATCATAACACATTAGTCGGCGGTGGATGGGGCACGATTCATGTAAGAAGCTGCCCCAATTCCATTGTAAAGAATAATGTAATTTACAACTATTTGCAAAACGGACAGACGATGAGAGTATCAGGCTCCAGCGGCGTTCAGATTGATTACAATATTCATTACGCTCCCAATTCAAGTCGGTTGATTAGTTACAATGACGCCGGAAAAACCTGGAATGAATGGCGAAGTCTGGGATTTGATTCTCATGGATTGAATTCAAATCCGGGATTAAAAGATGTCTCACGAAAGGATTTTGAGTTATCCGCAAGTTCGGCGGCAATTAACAGCGGGGTTAGTTTAACTTCAACGTATAGCCGGGACAAAAACGGTATTACCCGACCTCAGGGTAGCGGTTGGGACATGGGCGCTTATGAGTTTTTCGGTGATAGCTCCACGCCATCACCGCCGGATAATTTGCAGGCCAGGTTTATTTACTAATTCTTGGGCCGAGAGGATTGATTGGTTGTTTTTCCTCGGCCAACTTTTGGTAAAAAGCAAGGTAGGAAATAAGAAAAACTTCGCCCGAAAAAACTCTGGGAAACAATAAAGTTGATTCCTGAAGGTTTAAAATAAGAATGGCGATTATAAGCCAGGTGCCAAAAAATGTGGTGTTTAGTTTAATCAACTTAATAAAGTAGGCAGCGATAGCAATCGAAAATAGCAAAAGTCCGACAACGCCAATCTGCATGACGATATCAAGGTAACCAAGATGGGCTTCGTTGGGTAACCATACGTATTTTTCGAACAGCAATAGCAGCTTTGGATTAATGGGCTCAAACACCCAGAAAGCAGCAAATCCGTAACCGAACCACATCCGGTCTTTTGATAGATGGAATAGATCCTTCCACAGTTCGGTTCTTCCGGTAAAAGAAATATCCCTCCCCATTTTGTTGAAAGCCAGTTCAATCATTTCAAATGCTGAATAGTAAATTGCTGCAATCGTCGCGATTGCGGAGATGATAACAATTACCGAAAATGTCCTTCCGACATTGATTGATTTGAAAAATTTATCAATCATTGCCAACAAGAATAGAAAAAGAATTATTGAAAAAGTAACGATTGAAGCCATGCTCATGGAACCGAATAGCAGAATGACAGACAGCATCATCATCGACAGGGCTAACAATTTTTGATGGGAGTTTCTATCCCTGGCGGCGTATGCCCAGATAATTATACACAGCAACGATGTCTGGCCCAAATAGTTTTTGCCAACGGTCAATCCCCGCCAGGTATGGTGAACCGGGTCAATAGCGCCGGGAATCAAAGCGATTGAAATAAAAGAGATCGGGATGTAAATTAATAAAATGATTTTAAAGTATTTAATAATCTCATCGGTTGAATCAATGTAAAGCAAAAACGATAAAATTACCATGAATGAAGTTATCAGTTGAAATACCCGTTTAAACGATACAAACGTATAATCCGACCACAAGACACTCAACAGACAAAATATAAATAGCACTGATAAAAATTTTTCCCGCATAATGAAAGTCAAGAATTGTTTCAAGCGGGGGATAATAACAATGACTGCGATGATGAAAAGAAGAGAAAATACGATCTGGTTAATTATGTTTGATGTGCCGATATCTTCAACTTCAGTTACCCGCGGTTGAAATGGTATAGCTGTTCCGAAGGTAATGAAAAATAAATAAGTTACAAAAGCTGCGTGAGCGAGTTTTTTAAAAAAAGAATGTTGATTTTTATCACTGATCATGCTTAAATATCTTTGTCCTTGATTATTATTAATATGGATGACCAGTAGAAAATATCAGCGATGTTGGGGACATCCATGGACGTCCCCTTCGGTCTAAATATAAAAAAAACAAAAAAACCAATAATCCAACTGGTCATTCTTATTATTAGTATAACATCAGTTGCAGGTGCAATAATGATGTCATCGCTTTTCTTGAAAAAAATGAAAAGAAATTGCACAATTTTAAAATTTTACCATTTATCAAACAATCAGTAAAGCGATGGTATCAGTCTATGGGTAATAAACCAGATTTCTCCAAGAAATCTGGTTTATAACTTAAAGAATCGATATTATTTTATTGGATTAAAAGGCTCGACTGGTTTTCCCAGCAAAGTATTTATTATTCTCTCGGCAGCCAAACCATCTCCATAAGGATTGACCGCGTGAGCCATTTTTGCATATTCTGATTGATCGGTCAATAACGTTGTTACCGAATCAACGATTTTTTTAAAGTTCGCTCCCACAATTTTAACAGTTCCCGCTGCAACGGCTTCAGGGCGTTCGGTAATTTCGCGCAACACCAACACCGGTTTTCCCAGGCTTGGCGCCTCCTCCTGGATACCACCTGAATCTGTTAAAACTAGCGTCGCGGCTTTCATTAAATGCGCCAGGCTGAGATAGTCCAGTGGAGGCGTCAAAATTATGTTTGAATTGTTCGCCAATAATCGATAAACGACATTTTGAACATTCGGGTTTAGGTGTACCGGATAGACGATTTTTACCTTACCATTAAATGAAGTAACAATCTCCAAAAGCGCTTGACAAATATTTTCCAATGGCTTGCCGAAATTTTCCCGGCGATGCGCGGTGACTAAAATTACCCCGGGTTCATTTGGCGGCAAGATCAATTTTTCAATTCCGATGGGACGTTCAAGCACCCAGTGCAATGCATCGATCACAGTATTTCCGGTGATGACAATATTGTCAGCAGAGATATTCTCTTTCAGCAAGTTTTGTCGTGATGTTTCAGTTGGAGCAAAATGTAGATCAGTGATCACACTGGCGACCCTACGGTTTATTTCTTCAGGGAAGGGTTGCTGTTTGTCATTGGTTCTCAAACCCGCTTCAACATGTCCCACCTTGACCCCGGAATAAAAAGCAGCCAGCGCGGTCGCAGCAACGGTTGTCGTGTCCCCCTGAACCAGCACCCAATCCGGTTTTTCCTGTTTAAAAAGAAGCTCTAACTTTGACAGAATGTTGGCAGCTACCTGAGTCGGTGTTTGGTCAGATAACATGATATTTAGATCCTGGTCAGGCGTTATCTGAAAAATCTCCAACACCTGATCCAGCATTTCCCGATGCTGTGCGGTTACAAAAACACGATTGATTATTTCATCCGGAAATTTTTTTATTTCCTTGATTACGGGAGCCATTTTGATAGCTTCTGGACGTGTCCCGAAAATTGACATTATTTTAATCATGAGATGGTTCTTTCAACTTGCCATCAGCTAACATCATTTTTTTCAAGCCAATTTGTTGCAAATATTTTTCCATGTGTTGATACATCTGCAAGACTCGGTTGTCCCAGGTGTTTTGTCGTGCGACTTCAGCTCTTGCCTTAATAATTTCATCGGAGTAATGGTCCTTAGCCGCATCAATCAAGCGGATGAATTCGGCGTGATTTTGAGCAATATTTAACCATTGCTTATAAGGCTCGAGTTCCGGCATGGCAGTGGCGACAATGGAGCGTCCCGCTGCAAGATACTCGTGCAATTTCTGTGGATAACCCGAAAGAACATGTCCGACCAGCTCATAAGGTATCAATGCCACATCAAAAGTTTGAATATAATCCGGTAGTTTTTCCATTGGTTTAAATCCCAGAAAATAGACGTTGGATTTATGTTTTAACTGAGTGAGCTGCGCTGATTTGGGCAACAGGTCGGGTCCGACCAGTGTTAGCGAATATTCGGGATAATGATTGGCGATCTCAAGCAGCAACTTCACATCGATGTGATTTCCCAGCATACCAGCAAACCCGATTATCGGATGGGGGATTGTTTTAATATCATCTGGTATCGGTAGCTTTTCTGATAACGGGCGGTTAAACAATTCGAAATCGACACCGTTTGGCACAAAAAAGCTATTGGGATTTATCGCGTGTCGCCTTTTCCATTGAGGGCGTGAAGTCGCAAAAACCAGATCAACGCGTTTTGCCAGTTCATTGTCATAGCCCAATATCAGCTCTTTAACTCTGAAATTTGTACTAAAATCTGCAAATTCATCATAGTTGTGATAGACGGAAAGTTTTTCATTGAATTTACCAACCAAATCATAATAATACGGTGAATACAACCAAAGAATCGGCTCTTTTACTTTTAATTTCTTGATAGCCTTGCGGACATGATTAACTTTTAATGCGGTATTAATTTTTGTCACCAGTGGGGTGGTTATTTTTAACAAAAAACGTGGCAGATGTCTTCGGGCAATTGGTAGAGATGGGGGACAGGGAATGATAATTAAATTTTCACTAATCCTGTTCAGTTGAAGTTTAAACAAATTTGGGAAATTCCGCTTTATTTCTGATAACAACGGTAGATTGACGCCTCTACCTGGTTCAAAAAATAGCACCGTGTTGTTTTTTGAAATTCGGAGCATAATTTTTTGGGATTCTCCCCATAAGGCATCCCATCTGCGATTTGCAATGCATATAAAAGTTTCATTTTTCATGGTTGTAAATGTTCCGTACTGGTGATTAATTGTAATGTACTTTGGCAAATTGTTAATATCACAATATATAGTAATTAATCTTCTATTTATAACTAAATATAGGCTGGTAGTAGCGACTTCAGTCGCTTTTTAGCAGTAAAAGAATGACTAAAGTCATTACTACGAGATAAATTGCCAAACTATAGTAATTGTATTATCTTAAATAAAGGTGGAAAATAAACCAGATTTATTCAAGAAATCTGGTTTATAAATTGAATTTGACAATTGATTTGCCACCGGTTTAATCAGTAAATAAAATTCAGTCTATTGAAAAAAATGTCCATTGTTTCCGATGGCTAAATCCTTTAATAGAAAAACTTTTCAAGTTATCAACAAGATTTAGAATGTTCTCCTCCACATACCTTTAGTTATTTTAAATATTTTTCAGGAACAATCAATTTCAAATGTTGAATCGAAACTGTGGATAGCAAAAAATTTATTACAATAAACAATACAATAATTCCGATGCTCAAAAAAATGTTTAATGATTCGGTCACCAAAAACAGCGCAGCGCAAAAGACCAATACAATTGTTTGTATTAAAACATCTCGGTTGTTAACCGAGATTCTGCTCCATTTCAACAGGAAAATTGAGATCGGATAAGCGATGTAATTCGCTGCAAGTGTCGCATAAACCGCGCCGAGATATCCCCATTTGGGAATAAAAATAATATTGAGACCGACCGTTAAAATAGTCCTGATAGTGTTTTCAATGAGCGAACGTTTTGGGAACCCGGCTGAAGTCAGCGTGTATCCCATGATCTGCACTAAAAATTGCATCTGCAATGCAATCATCATCAAAGAAAATGCGATGTGTGTCTCACTATATTTTTCAGTGAATAAAACGACAATGATGAATTTGCTGAAAGCAATCGCAATCAGGGCGGCAAGCGCCATCAAAAACGAGCTAATTGCCAGGGAGTGATTCAGCAAAGAATGCGCTTTTTGGTGATTATTTTCAGAGATCAGATTTGTCATTCTGGGAAAAAAGACTTTGATAAACGATTCGGAAAGGCGTTGTAACGCGATTGGTATTCGTTCTGCGACAGAAAAATAAGCAACACTGGCAGGTCCAGCCAATGTACCCAGTAAAAAAATATTAACACGGCCGGAGACAAAATAGAGAAAACGGCTGAGATGAAGCGGGAATCCAAACTTTGCCATGCCCCACAACAATTTTTTATTTACCACCAGTGTTTTTTTAATTGGCAGTACCAAGTACTGGTAAGCGGCGCTAATTAAAAATGAAATGATAAAGGAATAAATCAATCCTGCAATTCCTAAATGAAATACTGTCAGCAAAACCAAAGAAAGCGCAAGCCTTAGAAAGCCGCGGATGATACTGGCGATGGCAATTTGATCGAATTTTTCGATTCCCTGCAGCATGCTCATCATCAATTCGTCCAGGCTGGTGAATGCCAACATGAACGGGATATAAACAGCGTATTGAATAATAAGCATTGAGGAGTCGACCCAGGCCAGAGCATTTCTCGCCAACAGGATGATTACCGAGAGGAAAAGAATGGAGAAAATTCTGACCGCCAAAATCGTGTTAACGATTTCGGCTTTGTTTTGATATTGGCTGCTGGCAAGATATTGAGTCACCGATGTTTTGTAGCCAAAATCGATGAACATGACAAAAAAATTGGTGACTGCGATCAACAGCACATAAATACCATAATTTTTCTCATCCAGATAACGGACAGCGATCATCATCTCCAGAAATATTGAAAAAATTGTGACAATGGTACCACCGCCAACTGAGAGGACACTTTCGACAAAACTTAATGGTTTGTGCTGTCGCAGGCTTTGTTTTATGTTCGGTTTTTGATTTCGCATGAATTCGGTTTTCGTTAAATGCTCTTTAAATTTTCTGCTTATTTCCAGATCGATTCCTTGCCGAGAATTTTGTTAATTTGCTGTTCTCGCATGTAATTTGTGATTTTTTTATCTTCAAATCTGGGGGCTCGTTTGATAAAGCCGTGTAAATAGCCCGCATACAGATAAATGCCGCCGATAATAAAGGGACGAATAAACATTTTTCTGATCGCGCGCAACAACATGAAAAGGGGATGATAACCGATAAAGTAAGCGACATAGCCCTGATTTAAAAAGCCGCGCAGCGCACCTGAAGCGGATTGGGTCCGGCGCAGATGGATAACCCGCAGCTCATCGAAATTTCGCGTTTCCCAGCCCAGCATATTGGCTTTGATTTCATCGATGGTGTCCCAACCTTCTTCCTGAATTAAACCGCCGATATCGTGAAGACATTTCGACTTATAAATTTTGAGGGGACCGCGGGTGTGAAAGTTGGGATTTTTTTCTTCCATCAGCTTATTATCTTCTTCAACATAGCAAACCCCACTGGCTATCCCAAGGTCGGGATTTTGTTCAAACTTTTGAAATATTTTTTGGAAAAAATCCGGTTCAAACAGCACATCGCCATCCATGCGAATGATAAAATCATAATCTCCAAAATTGATCCGCTGCAAGCCGAGATGGATAACAGCCTGCCCGCCGATCCTCCTTTTGGTGTTTATTAGTTCTTTATTATTTATTGTTTCAATCCAGTTATGCTGTTTTGCCAGGTTTGAAATAATGTCTCCGGTTCTATCGGTTGAATTATCATTAATGATAATCCATTTTTCTGGTTTAACAGTTTGATCTATCACTGATTG
>OMKS01001203.1_pt1 | contig 23418 bp, 23 predicted proteins | sample 1674721 | NCBI WGS metagenome assembly OMKS01 (sample SAMN06264996, study PRJEB25208) | sediment metagenome | isolation source: hot spring sediment | place: USA: California | collected 2014-09-02
GCGTTTCAGGGTAAACTGCTTTCGTCAGAGAGGAAGTTTCGGCATGGTATTGCGCGTTGTGCCGACTGATCCGCCTGAACTGGAGGATCTGGGCCTGCCGGAGGTGTTGAAAAAGATCAGCCTGGAGCGCAAGGGCCTTATTCTCGTTACCGGAACAACGGGCTCGGGCAAATCGACCACCATGGCTGCCATGGTTAACAGCATCAATGCAAACAGAAACTGTCATGTCATCACCATCGAGGACCCGATAGAATTTCTGCACAAGGACAGGAAATCCATCATCAATCAGCGAGAGGTCGGATCCGACACCAATTCCTTTGCCATGGCTCTTCGTGCAGCTCTCAGGCAGGACCCGGATGTTATTCTCGTGGGAGAAATGCGCGACAGGGAAACCATTGACATCGCACTTACCGCTGCCGAGACCGGTCACCTTGTTCTCTCGACCCTGCACACCCTGGACGCAGTCGAGACCATCATGCGGGTTGTGTCCCAGTATCCCCCCCATCAGCATCTGCAGATCCGTCTTCAGCTTGCAGGCGTCCTCAGGGCCGTCATTTCTCAGCGGCTCATGCCCAAGGCTGACGGCAATGGGGTTGTGCCTGCCGCGGAAATCATGGTCTCAACAGCCAGGATAAGGGAATGCATTGTCGATGAAACAAGGACCGGCGAAGTGCCCGATGCCATTGCCGAAGGCATGATATCATACGGCATGCAGACCTTCGACCAGTCGCTCATGTCGCTGGTAAAAGACGGGATAATAAATTACCACGAGGCATTGCGCCAGGCAACCAACCCCAATGACTTTGCACTGCGGATGAAGGGGATTAAGGGGACCAGCGATTCCAAATGGGACGAGTTTGAGAAAAAAGAACCGGAGGAACAGGAGCAAACCGATGACAATGCAAAAGCCACGATATTCCAGGACGGCAAATATCGAGACATCTAGCGATGGGGTGAGCTATGCCCTGAATGTCATTTCAAGAAGGGCTATCTCCTCTTTTGAGTTAAAAAAAAACTTGAACTCAAAGGGGCGACACAGGAGATAATCAATGCCACCATGGCCAGGATCATGGAACTGGGATACCTTGACGATGCGGAATACACGCTTCGCAGGGCAAGGCTTCTGGCGGAGCGGGGATATGGTGATTTCTCTATCGAGTCATCTCTCGAAGGCCTGGGCCTTCCTGCTCAGATGATTTATGATGCATTGATGAAGATACGGGAAGAATTCGCCGAAGAGAACAGGATTGCGATGCTGATGGAAAAAAGGGACGGGACCAACAGGCAAAAGATGATACGTTTCCTTGCAGGCCGTGGATTTCCATTTGATAAGATACTAAACGTGATGGGCGGAGATGATTGATGAAAGGATCTGAGATTCGTACGATGTTTCTGAAATATTTTGAGGAAAAAGGCCATGTTATTGTGCCCAGCTCCTCTCTTGTACCGTCAGACGACCCGAGCCTTCTGTTTACAAATGCCGGCATGGTGCAGTTTAAATCCACATTTCTGGGAACCGAGAAAAGGCCTTATTCAACGGCAACAAGCTCACAGAAATGCGTACGGGCAGGCGGAAAGCATAACGACCTGGAAAACGTGGGCCGGACAGCCAGACACCACACATTTTTCGAGATGCTGGGTAATTTCTCCTTTGGCGATTATTTCAAACAGGGAGCCATTGAATATGCCTGGGATCTTCTTGTAAACACAATGGGGCTCGATCCCGACAGGCTCTGGGCGAGCGTTCATACAAGCGATGACGAAGCATACGGCCTGTGGAGAGACGTTGTCAAGATAAGCCCGGATCGCATAATCAGGCTCGGAGACAAGGACAACTTCTGGTCAATGGGCGACACCGGTCCATGCGGACCATGTTCCGAAATCCTTTATGATCAGGGTCCGTCTGTGGGCTGTGGCAGGCCCGAGTGCAGGATAGGCGAATGTGATTGCGACCGGTACCTGGAGATTTGGAATCTCGTATTCATGCAGTTCAACAGAGATGTTCAGGGGAATATGGCGCCCCTGCCAAGCCCGAACATAGATACCGGCATGGGGCTCGAGCGGATCACCGCCATCATGCAGGGGGTACAAAGCAACTACGATACCGACCTGTTCCTTCCTCTTATCAGATATATCTGCGAGATCGCCGGTATCATATATGGAAAGGATCAGGATCTCGATGTCTCTGTACGCGTAGTTGCAGACCATGCACGCGCAAGCGCGTTCCTGGTCGGAGACGGTGTTCTGCCCTCGAACGAGGGCAGAGGGTATGTGCTCAGAAGGATCATGCGCAGGGCCGCAAGACATGGAAAGATACTGGGGCTGCACAATACCTTCCTGCACAGGGTGGCATCGAGGGTTATAGAGGAAATGGGGCAGGTATATCCGGAACTCGCAGGCCGCAAGGGATTTATCGACAAGGTCATCATTAATGAGGAACAGCGGTTCCTGAAAACCCTCGATCGCGGGCTGAGCATCCTCGATGAGATCATGGCAGGGCTGAAGGCAAAAAGAGAGACCATGATACCCGGAGAAGATGTCTTCATGCTCTATGATACATTCGGATTTCCGGTGGACCTTACCGAGGACATAGCGAACAGGCAGGGTCTTCATATCGACAGCCATGGCTTTGCCGCCCATATGGAAAATCAGCGCGAAAAGGCCAGAGAGTCTTCGCATTTTGCAGGCTCATCGCTGGGCAGCACAGCAATAAGTTCTGTTTCCGGCAAGGGCGCCGTGAGATTTGTCGGATATGACACATTCGAAACACTTGGGACCATAGTTGAGATCCAGCGCAGGAACCCTGATGGGACCCTGGAAAGTACAAGCGAGATCGGCAGTGGGCAAGAGGCAATGGTGATCGCGGATGTCACCCCTTTTTACGGGGAGTCGGGCGGTCAGGTTGGCGATACCGGCAAGATCACGGCAACAGGTCTCGATGCCGATGTTGTCGATACCATAAAGACGGAAAGCGGGGCAACCATCCATTCGATCAGGGTGAACAATGGTATCCTGAAAAAGGATCAGGGGGTAAGCCTCATTGTGGACAGCAGCAGACGCAAGAGCATTATGCGGCACCACAGCGCCACTCATCTTCTGCAGAGGGCACTTCGGGATGTTCTCGGTGAACACGTGCATCAGTCAGGGTCGTTTGTCGATGACAGGAGACTTCGCTTCGATTTCACCCATTTTGCGCCGGTGAGCAGTGAAGAACTGGAAGAGATAGAGTCCATTGTAAACCAGTATGTGCTTGAAGATCTGCCGATTCAGACACAGATTACTTCCAAGGAAGAGGCCATGGCAAAGGGAGCGATGGCGCTGTTTGACGAAAAATACGGGGACGAGGTCCGCATGGTCACCATGGGTAAAGACATTTCCATTGAACTCTGCGGTGGAACGCACAGCAGATCCACCGGCGAGATAGGTATGATCAAGATCATATCCGAGGCAAGCGTATCAGCCGGCCTGCGAAGGATAGAGGCCTTTGCCGGAACACGTTCTTTACAGCACTACCGCTCGCTTTCGGTCATCATCGGTCAAACAGCCGATACCCTCAAATGTGCCCCCGTCGAAATCGTTGAGCGGATCCGTTCTCTTCAGACAAAGATCAGGGAGCAGGATCTGGCCATAAAGGAGCTCCATCTGAATATCGCCACCGGGACTGCAGGAGCTGCAGCTGAAGAAGAATTTTCATCCAACGGACATGTTGTTGTGATAAAGAAAGTGGACCTGCAGGATATCTCTGAGATTCGCGAGATGGGTGACAGGATAAAAGAGAAACTCGGGACAGGCGTGGTTTTCTTGGCCTCCCCGGCAAACGGCAAGGCCACGTTCATGATCATGGTCACAAATGATCTGGAAGGCACGGTAGATGCGGGAAAACTGATGAAAGAGGTCTGTGATGCAACCGGGGGCAGAGGCGGAGGCAAGGCCCTGTTCGCGCAGGGAGGTGCGCCGGACACAGGCTGTATTGATAAAGCCATTGACATATTCAGGCAGTCCATAAGGGGGTAGCGGTGAGAAAGGCCCAGGTAACACGGAAAACCAAAGAGACTGATATCTCGGTGGATCTGAATCTGGAAGGCGGCGAAAGCATGATCGACATCCCTTCCGGGTTTTTAAGCCATATGCTCGATGCCCTTGCAAAACATGCAGGTCTGGGGCTGAAAATAAAGGCGCAAGGGGATGTCCATGTCGATCTTCACCATACCGTTGAAGATATCGGCATAGTCCTTGGGCAGGCGCTTAAAAAGGCCCTTGGCGACAAGAGGGGCATCACCAGATACGGCCTTGCAAAGGTCCCCATGGACGAATCCCTGGTGGAGGCATGCCTTGATATATCGGGCAGGCCGTATTTCCAGATCCACGGCACGGATGAATTTCACGGTCAGGCAGGAGACCTGAACCTGGAGCTCGTGCCCGAATTCTTCCGTTCCCTTGCATTCAATGCCGGGCTGACACTCCACATAAGCGTATTTGCCTCGAGTAACGGCCATCACCTTGCAGAGGCGTGTTTCAAGGCCTTTGCCCGAGCGATCAAGCAGGCTACAGCCATAACGGGCACGGATATACCTTCAACAAAAGAGGCCTTATGAAATACTATCACGCACAGGTGAAGACTCTTGACAGCAATAACTATCCGGGCCGTCCCGTGCGTGTCGAAATCAACGGCAATGGTATGGACATCGAGTCTGTCGTGGATCACTGGCACGAGGCATACAATGACCCCAGCTTTTATCCACAGGAGTATTTCAAGGTAATCACATCAAATAAAAAGATCTATATCCTGCGCTACTGTACCTTGTTTGAAAGCTGGTGGGGCAGTGAAACAGGAGTTGTTTTATGATTGTCATACCTGCCATCGACCTTCATGAAGGCTCGGTTGTCCGCCTGAAAAAGGGCGTTTTCAAGGATGTAACCTATTACAGCAAGAACCCTGCAGAAGTTGCCCGTTCATTTGCAGATGCCGGGGCAAAACGAATCCACGTAGTCGATCTCGATGGCTCCCTCAAAGGAACAGGGGTGAATACGGATGCGATCGAGTCCATCTGCAATGCCACGGGCCTGCCTGTAGAGCTCGGCGGAGGCATCAGAAGCATGTCCGATGCTCAAAGGATATTTGATCTGGGTGTGGCCTTTGTCATCCTGGGGACCATGGTGGTCAAAGACAGAGATTGTGCAAAAGAGATCATCCGGGCCTTTCCGGGCAGGGTTGCTATCGGCATAGATGCCCTCAAAGGCCGGGTTGCCGTACATGGCTGGAAAGAGGTCACCGACACAACGGCAGTTATGCTTGCGAAAGAATACGAGGAGGTTTCACCTGCCTTTGTGGTGTATACCGATATCGACCGGGATGGAATGCTCACCGGAGTCAATATCGGAGAAACCAGGGCTCTGGCCGAACAGGTGAATATTCCCGTGGTTGCATCGGGCGGCGTATCAAGCATCGATGACCTTGCAGCCCTTTTGGAAATCCCGAAGCTCTTGGGAGCCATAACCGGCAAGGCCGTCTACGAGGGAAAGATAGACCTGAAACAGGCAATAGCAAGGATTGAATCTTAATACCGGAGGGAAAAGATGGGATGTATCTTCTGTAAGATTGCCGGCAAAGAGGTGCCTTCGAAAACGGTTTACGAGGATGACCTGGTTTGCGCATTTGACGACATCGAGCCGCAGGCGCCGGTTCATGTCGTAATAATCCCAAAGAAGCACATAGAGAGCATCAATGAACTCGATGATTCTGAGATTTGGTTTGCGATGCTCAATGCCGCCCGGGAGGCTGCAAAGACAAAAGGCATCGACGAAACCGGGTACCGCCTGGTAATCAACTGCGGGAAAGACGGCACACAGATCATCTGGCACCTCCACCTTCATGTCATGGGCGGAAGAATGCTCAGCAGCGATATGGGGTAGCACGCAGAAGGGCTATTCAACGTATAGGATATACCCGCATAAATGGGCACCCTGTATATGGGATGGAAGCACCGGAAAATCAGAGGCCTGATAGAGCGGTTCCAGGATTCGCGCATTCCTCGACGCCTTCTCAGATGCCCAGTTGATGGCCTTGATCATGTCGGTTGAGTTGAACTGCGAATGAAGAAGACCGGTGGTGAAGAGGATACCGCCGGGTTTGAGCCTGGCCATGGCCAGGCTATTGATCTTCATGTACTCTTCAAAATCTTTACTGAATGAAGGCGGGTCACAGATGATCAGGTCGTACACTGCACGTTCATTGCTCAGGAATCTGGAAACGTCGTCCCGGACGTGCTTCCAGACAAACGGTTTGATCTGGTTGATCTCCATGTTCTTCTTCAGCAGGGACTGGGCAGGGGATGAATTGTCGACCGATACTACGGATTTTGCCCCCCCTGCAATAGCATATATGGAAAAAGAACCTGTATAGGAAAAAAGGTCGAGCACGTCCTTGCCTGCCGCAAATGAACCGAAACGTTCCCTGTTGTGCCTGTGATCCAGAAAAAACCCTGTTTTTTCACCTGTCAGGATATCTACCAGAAAGGGGTTGCCGTTCTCGACAACCTTTATCTCCCCACTGTTGAGTTCCCCGTGCAGGGGCCCGCTCAACGGACGAAGCCCTTCTGCATTGCGTGATTTTATATCGGATCGCTCGTGGATCATGCACTTGGGATAGATATCGCGGAATATGCTTACCACTTCATCCTTGAAATCCTCTATCCCGGCACACAGAAACTGCATGACAAGGACATCATTGTATATATCCACTATGAGCCCCGGGATCCCGTCTCCTTCAGAGTGAACGAGCCGAAAACACGTGGTGTTTCCATTTATAATCTTCTTTCTCAGCTCAATACAACGCGTTATTCTCCGCCGCAGGAATTCCCGGTCTACATGCTCTTTTGTACACGTGAGCACCCTGACGGCGATCTGGGAAAACGGGCTGTAAAAGCCCTGGCAGACAAATTTCCCTGATGAATCAATGACCCTGCACAGGCCGGGTTTTTCATCGGGGGAGCCCTGAACATTATCCACAGCACCGGAAAAGACCCATGGATGCCCCTTCATCACAGGGAACTCTTTATTTTGTTTGAGCTGTATGATCAACATAGTCATGAGCCTTTATCACAGTTCTTTCCCTGATGCCATAGAGTATTAACCATTCCAGGAAAAGCAGTGGCATACAAGGGATATGCCTGATACGACCTCTGCAAGCAACATACGGTGTCATCTCGATGAGTCTTTGAAAAGCTTATTTACGCGTATGCTTCTCCAGGAAGGTGCATATACCTTCAACATCATGAAAGGCAAAAACAGGTATACCTGTATCCACACTATCGTCTGTGATAACGGCTATGATGTCCAGGCTGGGCTGCTCCAGGCATAATGGATTTTCGTAGAGTTTTTTATTGAAGACTTCGATCTTTTTGAACGGTCCGCGTTTGAATCCTTCTACGAGGACAATATCGATATCTCTTGTTGCCAGACTGGTAAGGTGTTCAATGTCCGGTTCCATCATTTCGTAGAGCATGAGCGCATTGTCTGAAAAGAGAATGATGCGGTCTGCCCCTTTTTCTGCAAATTTGGTGGTGTCTTTGCCTTCCCTGTCTATTGAGGGAAGATGCATGCTGTGCTTAACTGCAGAAACCTTTCTGCCTCTTTTTTTGAGTTCTTCGATAATCCGCTCGAGCATGTAGGTCTTTCCGCTGTTTGTACCTTTTGCGATAAATGATATGATGTTTTCGTACATAGGTTCCCCTGCTTCCTTTCGTCCCGGAGATACACCCTCGTTGCTGTTATGAGGCATTGCCAAAAGCCCCGGGAAAGGCCTTTTGAGAGCATTGTATGATAAAGGCCGTCATCTTTGCAAACTATATACATTGCCTGCACATGGCTAATGCTGAAGACCCTCAAGACAGGTCAGCACCTGCTTCATTCGACACAAACACAGGCAGATTTGTCTGTTATGAATCTTTTGCATTGAAAGCCTCTGATTATAGGTGATAGGGATGGTGATCACTATGGATACACCCGCGGAAAAGCGTGCCGTACTGATTGCGGCATGCCTGGCATCCTTTCTGACCCCCTTTATGGGCTCGTCCATAAATATTGCCCTGCCTTCAATAGGAGCAGAGTTTGCCATGGATGCCATCTTGCTCAACTGGATAGCGACTTCGTATCTTCTGGCCTCAGCCGTATTTCTCCTGCCGGCAGGAAAATTCGCTGATATCTACGGCAGAAAACGGGTTTTCCTCTATGGTATAATCATTTTCACTGTTTCTTCGCTGCTGGCGGCTTTGTCTCCTAATACCGCTTTTTTGATAACTGTTCGAATCTTTCAGGGCATCGGAAGTTCCATGATCTTTACCACCGGCGTTGCAATACTTACCTCTGTGTTTGAACCGGGAGAACGGGGCAAGGTTCTGGGGATCAGTGTGGCCGCAGTGTATCTGGGGTTGTCGCTGGGACCTTTTCTGGGTGGAATCCTGACCGAGCACTTTGGATGGAGGGGCATTTTCCTGGCTGTGGTACCGATCGGAATCCTGGGGGCATATCTCACTGCTGCCAGGATCACCGGGGAATGGGCTGAGGCCGGCAGTGAAAGGATCGATCTGGTTGGTTCGGCTCTATACGCCGCAACCCTGATCATGATGATATATGGATTATCAAGACTGCCGTTTGTGAACGGTATGTGGCTGATCATCCTTGGTATTGCAGGATTGGGCTGTTTTTTATGGTGGGAGGCCCGCGTTGAGAACCCGGTGCTCGATATATCCCTGTTCAAAGGCGATAAAACCTTTGCCTTTTCAAACCTTGCAGCACTGATCCATTACAGTGCCACGTTCGCCCTGGTCTTTCTCCTCAGCCTTTACCTGCAGTATATCAAGGGTATGAACGCCCAGGATGCAGGGCTCATACTGGTGGCCCAGCCTCTGGTAATGGCGCTGTTTTCTCCTGTGGCTGGCAATGTTTCCGACAGGATCGAACCCAGGCTGGTTGCTTCGCTGGGCATGTTCATTACAGCGGCAGGCCTGTTTCTCCTGGCCTTTGTGGATAATTCAACCGGGATCATTTATATCCTGGGCTGCCTCATTATAATCGGATTCGGCTTTGCGCTGTTTTCCTCGCCCAACACCAATGCCATCATGGGTTCGGTAAAGAAAAAACACTACGGGGTTGCATCGGGCTTCACAGCCACGATGAGGCTTGTAGGCCAGATGATGAGCATGGGTATCGTCATGATGCTGTTTGCCGTCTATATCGGTGATGAACAGATCAATCCCGAAAATTTCGATGTATTCCTTCAGAGCATAAAAACTGCATTCATCATTTTTACTCTGCTTTGTATTCTGGGCATCTTTGCCTCTCTGGCCCGAGGAAGCATACACCATCAAAATCATTGAAGTACGTTCTTTATTGATCGAGGATAATTTTTGAAACTGATGGCACGAGCATCTGCTCTCGCTGTTTCTCGTGTGCTGGCTGATGGAGAGAAGGAGCTGTACCGGGGTCCGGTACTGAGCTTCATTTTTATATTGATTATAGTCAATCATATATATTATGGTAAGACGATTAAATCGTCTTATTGTAATGGTCCCACCTTTAATGCCGAGGAATGAAAACACTGACGGTATTCTGCAGGACAATGTTTTGACTCATGCACCTAACAACACAATTTGAAACAAGGAGGGAGTAATGAAAAATCATTCCAGTAAGTCAGGAGCCTTTGCACGGATCTTTGTGGTGTCGGTCTTTATCCTAACCATGATCGGATGCGGGTTTGTCGCCAGTGTTCCCTGGATACGAAATGCCGACAACAACCAGGTGGTTAATCTCGGCGATTCCATATTCGCCCTGTCCGGAGAAATCCAGGGTTTCCTGCATGACTATGCAGGAGAGACCTTCCGGCGCTATTCTGTCTCCGGCGCAGAGTTGACCGGCGGTGCTCTGGCACCTTCGGTATACAGCCAGTATAACACGGCAAGGAATGACAACCCGAACATCGACATTATCTTCATGGATGCAGGGGGCAACGATATCCTGCTGCCGGCAATAGCCTTTGACCCTTATGACTGCAAAACCCAGTGGTATGAATGGGGCAGACTTTCAAGCAGCTGCAAAAACTTCATCGACGACCTCTATGTCGATGCGGTAAACCTGCTCAATGACATGTATGCAGACGGTGTGGACCACGTCATCTACCAGGGATATTACTATACAAAAAACACCTGGCTGATGCAGCTCGACGATCTGGAAGAGGCCATCGATTACGGGGATATGAGACTCGCACAGGCATGCCAGAATTCCGCAGTGGATTGTACGTTCATTGATCCTCGCTCGACCATAAAAGACAGTGATATAAAAACAGATGCCATACACCCGAAAACCTCGGGCTCACTGAAACTGGCGAATCTCATGTGGCCGGTGCTGGCGCCTCTGCTTGAGTAAACAAGCAGCAAAGCCATTACCTTTATCAGCGTAGAAATTGTACCGGGAAAAAACCAATTCAATATGCACCGGTGCTGTTCAGCAGGCCTGTGCATATTGAATTGCCCAAAGACTCGACATAATAGTCTTAGCTGGACGGCCGATCGTACAATACCGGTTCGCCAGCAGGATTGTATCTTTTTTTGGCAATTTAACCCGCATTTCACACCTTAAAAGGAATACAACCAGTGGGAGCGGCTTAAGCCGCGATGTCGAGACAAATGCAATCCCTTTATCCCTGCGGAAAGCCGCTTCCTTTAGATGAGTTTCTATGCGAAGATTATACCCCATAAATTCAACCAACCGCACACTGTGAGTTTAACCTGAATGGAGGAAACAAATGAAAGCACCATTTGCCGGAATGATCAAACGATCACAAGGAATTATCACAGGCATTCTTATAATGTCCGCAGTGTTTCTATCTTTTTTTTTCATTATCGACCGGCCAGAGGATCTTGAACACGAACAGGAAATGACTGATTCCATATCCGTTCACGGCACAAGGGATTTTACCGGGGACTATCCATTGGAAACCGACGGCAAAAAACAGAAGATCTCGCTCGAAGACAGGCTTGTAGCTGAACTGCAGCAATATTACGGAAAAACCATATCTGAAAAGAGCACTCAGGCGATGCTGCTTCGGATCAAGAACTTTTTGACAGGGCTGTATCAAAAAGACGGGGAAAGCAGGTTTTATGCAATCCTGAAAAAGGCATTTCCAGGTCTGGCAGATGAAATCATGCAGACTCTTGAAAAGATGGAACAGTACAATACATGGCTTGATGAAAACAAAAGCACCATTTCCGGTCTGAACGATCTGGAAAAGCAGGGCATGCTCTGGCAGAAAAGGAGGGGTTTATTCGGAGATGACGCTGATATCATATGGTCCGAGGAGATACTGGCCTATGAAAAGCGCAAGCAGGAGATGAAAGATACCATTCGCATGCTCGATGGTTCGAATGATACGACGATCGATGAAAAACTCTTCATATTCAAAAGTACGGTCTCTCAGGCATATAAGGGTTCGCCCGAGGCATATATCCTGGAAAACACAGGCATGCTATCCAAAGTCTTCTTCGGCATCGATTCTGTTCAGGAAGAACTCTCTGCGATGGAGCCTGAAAAGCGCATGCAGGAACTGGCCAGAATCCGCAAGGACATGGGTTATACATCCGAACAGATTGCTGAACTCAAGGCACTGGACGACTATCGCAACAGGAGGTGGGAAAACGGCCTGATCTATATGCAGGAGCGCGAACGCGCTGCAAGTGAATTTACCGGGGCCGAGCTCGATGAACAGTTGCGCATCCTACGGGAAAAATATTTCAAACATGAAGCGAAAACCATCGAGATCGAGGAAAATGACGGGTTTTTCCGGTTCGAAAGAAAGAGGATCTATGGCAGAAACTGATACGGCACGGCAATATCCGGATCAAAGTCGTATGCGAGGAGGAGATACCGGGAGTTTGCAGAGAAAGGGATAGAATGAGGCAAGAGGCCTGATCTGACAGGATGAGGATAGCTCATGAGGCAGCTGGTCTTTTTGGGATAGAGGCTGAGATGATCTATGGACGAGGGAAGTATCCGATAGTAGTTCAGACCCGGAGTGTGGTTTGCTATTGGGGAGTAAGAGAACTTGGTATGAGCGCGGCGGAACTTGCAAAAGAACTGTGAGTGACCCGGCCTGCAGTAAGTATTTGTGTGAAACGAGGAGAATGGATAGTAAATCAGGGTGTTTCAAGAGTAGTATTTTATGTTTTAATGGTCGTCCCTTGGTCCCTCCTTGGCCCCACTGCGCGACACGATTACTACAGACGGCAATAACATAGGGGTTGTTAGATTTCTTATTGAATAGTATAGTTTTTATATGAAAAGAACTGAAATTCAAAAAGTTGTAACCAAAGTAAGCTTAAAGAATCAGCCAAGCGATTTCGCTTACTGGAATTCACAACCCTACTTCTCACGGCTCGATGCCCTTGAACATATTCGAGAAGAGTACCATCGATGGAGGTACGGTGCTGAACCAAGACTTCAAAGAGTTTATTCAGTCGTTAAACGATAACCAAGTTCGTTATTTGGTTGTGGGAGGATATGCTGTAGCCTTCCACGGACATCCTCGTTATACCAACGATATTGATATCTGGGTTGAAATGACCCAAGAGAATGCAGAAAAAGTCATCAGATCATTGGATCAATTTGGTTTTGGTTCTCTTGGATTGAAAGACAAGGATTTTTTAATTCCTGATCAGATCATCCAATTGGGGTATCCGCCCATCCGTATCGATCTCCTTAATACTCTCTCAGGTGTGGATTTTCCTCCTTGCTATGCATCACGCGTGCAAATCGATATAGAAGGAGTAAAGGTTAATTTCATTGATCTTGAGAATCTCAAAAAGAATAAGCAGGCATCAGGACGTCATCAAGATCTAGCAGATATTGAAAGCCTTAAATAAAAGGGGCGTTTCAAATTTCTCTTAGTCTGTACTTGAACGAAAAAACAGAAACAATCCTTTATTTTCCACATTCTCAGGCTGTAAGATTTTTTTATGTTTTTCTTTTTCCATTAGCCCAGAGTTTCTACTCCCACCGCCTAGAGCCTCAAGTTCTCCGTTTTCCTTGACCAAACCCGCCATTACCCCTATAAAAAGCCCATGCACGAACCCGAACATCTGGTAATACGACCGCCGAGCGAGGCAAGAAGTCTGCTGGTCCGCGTGGTGCGCGGATGCAACTGGAACCGGTGCAGGTTCTGCGGGATCTATGACCTTTTCGGCACAGTTTATTCCACACGCAGCCTCGACGAGGTACTCTCAGACATCGATTCACTTAAGGCCATGTACGGTGACATCTTCAGGACAGCCTTTATAGGTGATGCAAACCCGCTCGACCTCGATACAGAGTTTCTCGTCTCGGTATTGAAACACCTGAGAGAGAATTTTCCCGGGGTGGAAAGGGTTACCTCATACGCCAGGGCATCGAGCCTACAGAAAAAGAGTGTCGAGGACCTGAGAGCAATCCATGAAGCCGGCCTGGACCGCGTGCACGTGGGGCTGGAGAGCGGATCGAACAGGGTACTGAAATTCCAGATGAAGGGAACCAGCCAGAAACAGCTGATCGATGCAGGAAAAAAGACAATCGAGGCCGGCATGGAGCTGAGCTACTATTTCCTATCCGGCCTTGGAGGCCGAGATCTGTGGGAGGAGCATGCAACAGAGTCCTCAAAGGTATTCACAGAGGTGAAACCGCATTTTATGCGGGTACGCAGGCTGTTCATCCACCCCATGTCAAAGCTCATGGAAAAGGTACGCTCCGGCGAATTTCTTGAGCAGACACCCGAGGGAACCGTGCTCGAGCTGCGGCTGCTCCTGGAGAATATAGATGCCGAGGGCTCCACGTTCACCTGCGACCATGCGAACAACTTCCTGCCGGTTCATGGCACGCTCAATGCGGACAAGGACAAGATGCTGAAAATGATAGACTCGTTCCTTGCCCTGCCCCAGCATCAAAGAATGGCGCACTATGATTCCATCCCGTCGGTGATCTGATCATCCGCGCCAGATACTTACCGGGCATAAGACCTTTTCTTTACAGTGAAACGAACCTCTCCAAAGCGAATGATTCTCCTTATTCATAAGACGTTATTTGCTCTTTATAAAGAAATCACGTCCAGCAGGCGTTAATCATTAATCAGATCCTTTAAAACTACGGGTTTTTTTCTTGACATATTCCCCATACTTCATTAAAGCCTCATTTCTATGGCGGTTGAAGATATAACTATAAGCAGCACCAATTTTTTCTTTTTTGATTAGGTCTGCCTACGTAAGCTTTTGACCTGATCAGAAAAGATAAAAGCCGTAGGTAGACCGAAAGCTCGGCCTACCTACGGCTTTTTTTATGTATATACTTTCATGGGAAACCATGGATTCAATGACCAACAGATAAAAAGGGGGATTGAAGTTATGAAAAGGACACATGGGTTACTCGTAATCGCCGGCGTGGCAATGGCAATGATGTGTGCAGGTTTAACAGGCACAGTCTATGCGAAGGACATCAAGGTGGGTGCGGCTATAAACCTGACCGGACCGGCTTCCACCTGGGGTCAGTTCCATGCCAAGGGCCATCAGGACTATTTTAAGTATGTAAACGAGGTCAAAGGGGGCGTTGCAGGCAACAAGATAGAGCTGATCCTGGTGGACACCGGCTACAAGGTGCCTGAAGCAGTTGCAGCAGTGAGGAAATTTGCCGTCCAGGACAAGGTGGACATGATCGCAACATGGAGCTCCGGGGCCGGGCTCGCAGCAAAACCAATAGTCAAGCGCTACCAGATTCCCACCATCAACTATTCCACGGCATGGGAAATCCTCGAGGAACCCATCGACTACATGTACCTGCCCTTCGGCAGCTACAAGCTCGACTGCTACGCAGTTCTGGAATATATCGCTGCAATCCACAAGGGCGACAACCCTCCAAAGGTAGGGCTGCTCACCTATAACAATGCATATGGCCGCTCAATCCACAAGCCAAGTATGGAATATGCAAAGAGCATAAATATCGAGATAGTCGCCATTGAAGAGTTCCCGGCAAAGACAGTCGATCTGACAACAGAGCTGCTTCGCCTGAAGAACAAGGAGGCGGAATATGTCTTCATCCAGATGCTTCCGGCAGCTATAATCTCTGCGTTCAAGAGTGCTGACCGTATCGAATACAACCCCATGTTTCTGGGAACATGGACATCCACTGACCCGGATTTCTTCAAGATGGGCGAAGGCCTCATCAGAGACCGTCTGAAAATGCAGTTCCCGGGCGGACTTCCTGTTGACAATATCGAGGGGATGAAAGTCATGGAAGAGCTGTGGGCACGATACAAGACCGTAACCTCCTTCGACACTTCATACTGGGAAGGTGTTGTGGTTGCCATGGTGATGGAACGGGCTTTTGTTCGGGCCAATGAACTCTTCGGCAAGATAGATGCCGAGAGCATCAACAAGGCAATGGAGTCTTTTACCAATGAAGACTTCGGCGGGCTTGTCCCCAACATAACCTATACCAAGAACGATCATGGCGCATCATTCACTGCCAGAATCGTACAGGTACACGAGAATGGATCCTATACCCCGCTGACAAACTTTTTCGAACCGGGAAAGGGAAAGATCGAAATCTTGAGATAAGGATATGCGCACGTGAGAGCTTACCGCGGACAACCTAGAATATTTGCCCTTGAGAAGATGCAAAGCAGGCGCGCCGAGCTGGAAGTAAAGGATCTCTGTCTGAATTTCGGCGGGATAAAGGCCATCAGCAATGTGGATCTTGATGTTCACACAGGAGAACTGGTAGCGGTTATCGGACCGAACGGGGCGGGCAAGACAAGTCTGCTGAACTGCATCACGGGTTTTTACAAACCGAGTTCCGGCAGTATTATCTTTAATGGCACTGATCTTACAACCCTGCCGACTCACGAACTCACCAGGCTCGGGATTGGCAGGACATTTCAGAACATCGAACTGTTTCCCGGTATGAGCGTTCTGGATAACATGCTGCTGGCTCGCCATATTCACTGCAGATACAACTTCGGCCTGGCAAGCGTTTTCTGGCCCTCAGTGAAAAAAGAGGAGATGCGCCACAGAGAGATCCTCGAAGAGATAATAGATTTTCTGGAGATCCAGCACGTGCGTAAAGAACTGGTGGGCTCTCTTCCCTACGGGATGCGCAAACGCGTCGAACTGGGGCGGGCACTGGCACTGGAACCGAATCTGCTGGTGCTTGACGAGCCCTTTGCCGGCATGACCCTGGAGGAAAAAGAGGATATGGTCCGGTTTCTTCTCGAGCTGAACCATGCATGGGGCCAGACCATGATCCTGGTCGAACACGACATGTCCATCATCATGAGCATCTCACAGCGAATCATGGTACTGAATTTCGGTGAAAAGCTGGCCGTTGGCCTGCCTGAGTATATCCAGGGCCATCCGGATGTCATCAAGGCATATCTCGGGGAAACAACAGACCTGGAATTATAGGGTTGAGATTTTAAAACATTACGGAATGGGGAAAATAAAAGACATAGAAAAAGCACACCGACGAGGCTCAGAGGTCGCAGAGAAACAACCTTAGGAACGGTACCGGGTATAAAAAATTGCATAATGTGTTGAACAGACATGAGGACTAGAGAAAACATAAACAGGAGTCCTATATTTACAGGCATATCCCTGTAAATATAGCCGGCTTTTATCTGCGTTCTCTGCGCCTCTGCAATGAAGTTCTAATGAAATAAAGGCTCTTGGCGTCAGTCGCCTAAAAAGCTACACTGTGTAAGGTTAAAAAAATGGCACGGAAGATAAGACGACACAACATCGAGTTCACCGAAGAACTTGGGAAATGCACGCTGCCGCAGATACTCGCCAGGCAGGCGCAGATGCTTGGCAGCTCGGAGATCGCCATCCGCGAAAAGGCATACGGTATCTGGCAAAGATATACCTGGAAGGACTATCTCGAATACGTAAAATACACTGCCCTGGGGCTGATATCGTTAGGGTTGAAACGCAATGACAATGTCGGCATCATAATGGACAACCATCCGGAGTGGCTGTTTTCCGAGATTGGCTCCCAGGCAGCAGGCGCTGTCAGCCTGAACCTCTTTACCTCGGCCGTGACCGCCGAACTCGTGGGCGCCCTTGCCCGGATTCATGCAAGTTTTGTCATTGCCCAGGATCAGGAACAGGTAGACAAACTTATCGAAAGAAAAGAAGATCTCCCCCAACTTATCAGGATCATATACGTTGATCCGACCGGCATGAGGAATTACACGGACAATAATTGGCTGTTGAGTTTCAAGGAACTTCTTGAAATCGGCCGGAAGTATGATACCGCAAATCCCGGCCTGTTTGAAAGTGAGCTTGAAAAAGGCCGGCCGGATGAGACAGCACTGATGATCATGACTTCCGGCACCACGGGCATCGCAAAACTCGCCATGCTCACCCACCGCAATTTATCATCCATGGCAAAAAAGTGGCTTGCAACCGAGCCTATCGGGATCGGCGACAACTGGATGTCCATGAGCCCTCCTGCATGGATCGTGGATCAGATGTGGGGAGTGGGTGTGACGCTCGTTGGAGGCATGATCATGAATTTCCCTGAAACCATCGACACAATTGTCGAGGATTTCAGGGAGATCGGTCCATCCTTCATCATAACCTCTTCGCGGTTCTGGGAAGACCTGGCATCAAAAATACGGGTGAAGATGGACGATGCAGGATTTATAAACCGCAAACTCTTTTCCCTGTCGGAAAAGATCGGCTCTGCCATGGTCGCATGCGAGGCGCTGAGAAAACCTGCGCCTGTATACCTTAAGGTCCTCAATACACTTGCCTCACTCATAATATTCAGACCGCTGCTCGACCGGGTCGGATGTTCCGGGTTTGTAAGCGCCTTTACCGGGGGGCACCCCATAAGCCCTGATGTCATCCGCTTTTTCCGGGCGGTTGGTGTGAATCTCAAACAGTGCTACGGGCTGACAGAGACCTGCGGAATCTTTCAGATTCAGCCCGATAACGAGGTTAAACTCGAGACCGTGGGTAAGGCGCTGCCCGGGATCGATGTAAAGATCTCCGATGACCAGGAGGTGATGGTTTTAAGCGATATCACCTTTGCAGGATACTATAACGATTACGAGGCCACTGATGCGGCCTTCAATGATGGATGGCTGCTTACAGGCGATGCCGGGTATTTCGACGATGAAGGTCATCTCCTCATAATAGGCAGGAAGCAGGATATTATCCGCGACAAGAAAGGCAATGCCTTTTCCCCGGATTTCATCGAGACCAGGCTGAAATTCTCGCTGTACATCAAGGAGGCCGTCACCTTTGGCGAGGCACGACCGTATATTACAGCGCTGATCAATATCGATATGGGCAATGTCGGTAACTGGGCGGAAGAACGCATGATCCCGTACACGACCTATACCGATCTCTCGCAGATATCCCAGGTGGAAGAGCTTATCCTGTCAGAGGTCAAAGAGGTGAATACACAGCTGCCCGAGCCAATGAGGATTCGCAGGTTTATCCTGCTGTACAAGCTGCTGGATGCTGACGACGAAGAGCTGACCCGGACAGGAAAAGTCCGCAGGCGTTTCGTCTATGGGCTGTACCTCGACCTGATCGATGCCATGTATACGGGAAAAGACCGGATGGAAGTCGAAGGCAAGGTCCGCTATAGAGACGGGCATGTCGGCATGATTCAGACAACAGTGAATGTTATAACCGTAGATTAGGAGACAAATATGGATTTTTTCCTCCAGCTTTTGGTAAATGGACTCAGCATCGGGCTGCTTTACGGACTTTCGGCCATGGGCTTTGTCATGATCTTCAAATCATCTAGCGTACTGAATTTCGCCCATGGAGAACTCCTTGCAATAGGGGCCTTTATCTTCCTGGTACTCACCTCGTGGGCACATTTGCCCATCTGGCTTTCCTTTATCCTTACCCTGGCAGGATGTTTTGTGTTGGGGTTTTTCGTGGAACGAATCTTTCTGCGCCCGCTCATCGGCGAGCACCTAATCTTCGTGATCATGCTCACCGTAGGGCTTGCAGCCATGTTCAAGGGGCTGCTCCTGTTCATATTCGGCGGCAACCTCCACACCTACCCTGCTTTTCTCCCCGACAACCTTGCCCTGCACATGGGCGCTGTCTACGTTCCGCCGGTATATGTCGCCTCATCCTGCATAGGTGCAGTCTTCCTGTTACTTTTTGGCCTGTTCTTCAAATTTTCCTCACAGGGCATTTTCATGAGATCCGTGGCTGATAACCAGACTGCAGCCATGTCGCTGGGTGTACACGTAAAGAAGGTTTTTGCCCTTTCATGGGCCATTGCCGGACTGGTTGCAGGCATGAGCGGTATTGTTCTGGGCATCATAAACGGCACCAATGTCCACGAGATAAGCGCCATAGGGCTGAAGGTATTCCCTGTCGTTATCCTGGGAGGCCTCGACAGCATCGGGGGAGCGATCATAGGCGGTATCATCATCGGCCTGCTTGAGACCTTTACAGGCGGGTACATCTCTCCTTCTCTCAAAGATGTAGTGCCATATATGGTTTTGGTATTCATCCTTCTGATAAAGCCCTACGGTCTTTTCGGCCTTGTTGAAATCGAGCGGGTCTAGAGGAGCGAAACGTTATGCGAAGACTTAAACTGCACCCGTGCGGAAACTTCAGGGAACACTACTCGCAGGAGCTTGCCATATTCGAGACCGATTTCGGCAGGCTATGGATATTCATCGGGCTTATCGTTGTGTTTTCCGTGCTGCCATTTGTGAGCGGGCCATATTTTATCCATGTGCTCAACATGATCGGGATTTCAGCCATTGCCGCGCTCGGGCTCAATATCCTGATCGGGTTTACCGGACAGATCTCTCTCGGTCACGGCGCCTTTTTCGGCGTCGGGGCCTATGCCGGGGCAATCCTGGCAACAAGGCTGGGCTTTCCCTTCTGGCTTGCCGTACCTGCGGCAGGGCTGGTTACCGCACTGGTGGGCATGGTCTTCGGTATTCCATCAGGCAGACTCAAGGGTCTCTATCTTACCATTGCCACCCTTGCCGGACAGTTCATCATCGAATATATCCTGGTTCACTGGGAGAGCCTTACCCAGGGGACCATGGGGATCACCCTGCCTGCAGCATCAATTTTCGGCATCGAGATCGCAAACGACCTCGGATTCTTCTATGTCATCTATATCTGCCTGGCAGCCATAACCCTCGTGACGGTCAATATTATGCGTACCAGGTTCGGCAGGGCATTCATCGCCATACGCGACAATGACCGCGCAGCAGAGGGAATGGGTATACCCATCTTCAGTTACAAACTTCTCTGTTTTGCCATCAGCTCATTCTATGCCGGTTTTGCCGGAGCCATCTGGGCATATTATTCGATGAGCATCACAACAGAACCATTCAACCTTGGTCTGTCCGTGGAATACATCGCCATGGTGGTTATCGGAGGTCTGGGGAGCATACCCGGCGCCATCTTCGGGGCTGTGTTCATCACCGGCCTCAACGAGATCCTTCGTTTCATCACAGATGCCTTCATGAATATGGGTATCTCAACATCGTTCGGACTCAACCTGGCAGCGCTGCGCGAGTTCGCATTCGGTCTTGCAATCGTCCTCTTTATCCTCTTCGAGCCAAAGGGCCTCGCAGAGATCTGGCGGATTATCCGCTCAAACTTCCGGCTGTGGCCGTTTTCCTACTGAGGCAGACAGATATGGAACCTACCACATTACTTCAGGTAAACAATATCAGCGTTGTGTACTCGGATGTCATCCAGGTACTCAAGGGGGTGTCTCTCTGTGTTGAGAAAAACCGCATCATTTCCCTGCTCGGCAGCAATGGCGCCGGCAAATCCACGACACTCAAGGCCATATCCGGACTGCTCAAACCGGAAAACGGCAAGGTAACCGATGGTTCGATCATCTACGATGGGGACAATATCCAGAATTCCTCGCCTGAAGAGATCACTCGCAAGGGGATTATCCAGGTTCTGGAAGGAAGGGAGCCCTTCAAATATCTCACCATCGAGGAAAACCTCAAGGTGGGTACGGCCACACGCTGGATGAAACCTTATAAGAAAGACCTGGATATGGTCTACAACTATTTCCCCGCGCTGGTGCAGAGAAGAAAATCCCTTGCAGGATACTGCAGCGGCGGCGAACTGCAGATGCTGGTCATGGGCCGTGCACTCATGGCCCACCCCAGGCTGCTGCTCTTAGACGAACCTTCTCTGGGCCTTGCCCCGCTGGTGGTAAAGGAGATCTTCCGTATAATACGGCGTATTAACGAGGAGCAGGGAACCACAATCGTGCTCGTAGAGCAGAATGCCAACATGGCACTGCAGATCGCCCACTACGGCTATGTCATGGAAAACGGCAAGATCGTCATGGAAGGCGGCGCAGCAGACCTCCGGGAAAACCCGGATGTAAAAGAATTTTACCTGGGCATAAGCGCAGGCGGAGCCACCAGATCGTACAAGGATATCAAGTCGTACCGGCGAAGGAAGAGGTGGCTGTAGGAAATGGAATACTGGAGTATTGGATAAAAGACTTAAATGCTTAAAATGTTGGATTTGAAGAATATGGGGTGACGGAGGATGCGCAGGAATAATAACCGGACGGATATCCGCAGTACTTTATTACTCCATTGTATGAAAGGAGCCTTTTATGACGACCTATTTTGATCATAAAGAAACCCTCTCAGCCGATATGCGGCGGGATTACTACAACCGGAGTCTGTCCCAGATGGTTGCGCTCGGGTATGAACGCTCACCACGGGTAAAAAGGATCTTTGACGAGCACTCTCTGACCCCTTCTGAGATTCAAACGATCGACGATCTAGAAAAACTGCCGGTCATTTCCAGAGAAAGGCTCGTGGAGATCCAGGCTGAAGATCCCCCTTTCGGCGGTCTTATTGACAAAGATGCATCTATCGAGCGTATCTTTACCTCGCCAGGACCGGTTTACGAACCACACCTGGGTTCCGACGATCCCCTGTGGGCAAGGGCATACTCTGCAGCCGGATTCAAAAAGGGCGACGTTGTGCTCAACGCCTTTACCTATCACATGGTGGCGGCAGGGCTAACCTTTCACAACGGTCTCAACCGGGTGGGCGCGATCGTCGTACCCTCCGGATCTTCAGGCACCCAGCAGCAGGTGCAGCTTATCAGGGACCTGGGCATCACAGGATACACAGGAACACCGAGTTTCCTGATGGCCATCATAAAAAAGGCGCAGGAGATGGGCCATGACTTCAGAAAGGATTTCCAGGTAAAAAGGGCCAGCTTCGGGGCTGAACCCCTGGCACCTTCTCTGAGAAAGGTCTTCGAGGAAGACTACGGCATCGACACCTATCAGATGTACGGGGCAACAGAGGTTGGAGACATCGCGTACGAGTGCAGCGAAAAAAAGGCCTGGCATATCTGTGAAGAGGTGTTTGTGGAGATAGTGGATCCGGATACCGGCAGGCGTGTCGGCCCGGGCAATCTCGGCGAGATCGTTGTAACAAGGTTCAACCCGATCTTTTTCCTGTTCAGGTTCGGCACCGGCGACCTTTCCAGCATTGTGGAAGAGGCCTGCCCGTGTGGCAGGACATCTCAAATGCTTGCCGGCATTGCCGGTCGTGTGGGCGACGCCGTCAAGGTTCGCGGCATGTTCATTGCTCCGAGCCAGCTGGCAAGAGTCGGTTCACACTTCAGTGATACGCGCTTTCAAGTTATTGTAACCAGAACAGGCCACAGGGATACCCTGCAAGTAAAGCTTGAAACAGCGTTGCTGGGACGCGAACTCGATACGCTTAAATCGCGCTTCGATACATTGTTCAGAGACATCTGCACGGTCAAGATCGATAGTATTACTATTGCATCGGCGGGTACTATCGGCAACGATGCATCCCTAATAGTAGACGAGAGACGCTGGGAATAACTTATTGAACATCAGCGTCTACTTCAGTAAGATATCTTTCATCATCTTATCAGGAGGTATGACCACCATGTCTGACAGGATCATCATTTACGGCAAATCGGGCTGACCCTACACCACAGACGCCAGGTCGGCGTACAAAGGCAGGGCAGATTATTTCGATGTCAAGCAGGACATGGAAAGGCTTGAAGAGATGCTGCGATTTTCCAATGGAATGCGTAAAGTTCCGGTCATTGTCGAAGGCGACAATGTCAAGATCGGCTACGGAGGTTCCTGAGGGGTGTAGCGGCTCATCGGCGATGAGCCCAAACATCTGAAGAAGCCTTGTTAACGGCCTTCTTCCTAACCAAGCACATCCGGAACGAAAAGCTGGTGAAACAGCCTGAGAAAGGCCGAATCGGTAAGACTTGCCACGTAATCACGCACGATCTCGGCTGCGGAAAAATCTTTTATATAACCGTCGTCAAGACGTAAGATGAATTGCACAAATACAGGAGAGGCGGT
>OMKS01001204.1_pt1 | contig 23406 bp, 16 predicted proteins | sample 1674721 | NCBI WGS metagenome assembly OMKS01 (sample SAMN06264996, study PRJEB25208) | sediment metagenome | isolation source: hot spring sediment | place: USA: California | collected 2014-09-02
ACCGGGGAGCGTGGGAGGGTGAGAACGTGGGAACGTATGAACGTATGAACGTATGAACGTGAGAAGGGCGGGGATGAACCGCGTGGGCATGGGAACCGCGTGGGCAGAGCCCACCCTACCGGGGGACGCGGGAATGACAGATCACAGGTCTGCGATATCGGAGTGGCGGGGGGTGCGTTTGCTGTTGATGACGCGGCGGACGCGGAGGCGATAGCCGTCGGCGGCGTCGAGCAGGCGTCGGACGAGGCCCAGGCGGGCGAGGCGGCGTCGGATGCGGCGGGCGGCGACGATGAGCTGGACGGCGAGCCAGTAGCGGCGGACGCGGCGGTCGCGGGGGGCCAGGCGTCGGGCGGCGGCCATGGTTTTGGCGGCCAGGGCGTGTCGCTCGGTGGCCAGGTAGAGCCGGGCGGTCTCGACGAGCAGGGCGGGCTCGCGTTTGCCGAGCTTGAGGGCGTGTTCGAAGAAGCGCAGGGCGCCGTCGAGCTCGCCGCGGGTGCGCAGGGCCAGGCCCAGGCCGTGGAAGGCCTCGGCGTGGTCGTGGTGCTCGTCGACGATCCGCAGGAAGCAGTCGGTGGCGAATTCGGGATGATCGAGCTGGAGGAAGAGGGCGCCCATCCGCATGAGGACGTCGATATCGGTGATGTCGAGGTCGTATTCGGCGCGGAGGTGCTCGAAGGCGGCGTCGCGACGGCCCTGGGCGGCGGCCATCTCGGCCAGCCGGAAGCGCGGGCCGGGGAGGATATCGCTCTTGGTCAGGGCGCTGCGGTAGTAGTCCTCGGCCTTGTCGGCGTGGCCGAGGGCCCGCTCGATTTCGCCGAGGTAGAACAGCGGCGGGGCGGCGTCGGGGGCGAGCTCGCGGATGCGGTGGAACTTCTCGCGGGCGGCGTCGTAGCGGCCGCGGCGCAGGAGAAAGAGGCCGAAGTCGAGGATGACGTCCGTATCGCCGGGGTTGGTGCGGAGCTCTTCGAGGAAGTACTGCTCGGCGTCGGTGGGCTGGTTGGCGGCCCAGTAGGCCTGGGCGATGCGGTAGTTGATCTGGGGGTGGGTGGGTTCGAGCATGGCGGTGCGTTTCCAGCACCAGATGGCGCGGTCGAACTGCCCGCGGCTGAAGAGGCTGTTTCCGATGTTGTAGAAGCAGATGGGGCAATCGGGGTTGATCTGCTGGGCGAGGTAGAACATCTCCTCGGCCTTGTCGTGCTGGTCGATCTCGGTGTAGGTGATGATGCGGTTGCAGTAGCAGGGCTCGAACGTGGGGTCGATCTGCTGGATGTGCTCGAAGACGGCCAGGGCCTTGTCGTAGCGGCCGGTGCGGGTGTAGTCGACGGCGAGGGAGTTGAGGATTTCGGGGTCGTCGGGGGCGATTTCGAGGGCGGCGAGGTAGGCTTCGACGGCCTCCTCGAAACGCTCGAGGGCGTCGAGGGTGAGGCCCTTGTTGAAGTGCCAGGCGGCGTTGGCGGGGTTGATGTCGATGGCCTCCTGGATCTGGGTGAGGGCCATGTCGAGCTCGCCGCTTTCGTACATTTCGAAGGCCAGACCGGCGGCCTGGTCGGCTTGATCCCAGAAGCTGGGTTCCATCGCGTCGTACATCGTCGGTCCTCGTCGGGGTTCCCAAATTGCCTGGGCCGCCGGAGGCGCGGGGCGGCGGCCCTTTCCTGCGGCGTATCGGCACAAATCGGGCGTGGCTTGTGGGAGTTTTGGTCTTGGCGGGGGGCCTGTCGGGGTTTGGCGGAGTTTTTTCTGGTCATCGGTCGGCTAAGCCCTTAGAATTGCATGGGTTAAGCGTGTGCCAACGGGCGGTTGGCGACGGATCGGCGGGCTCGGCGCGCGGGGTGCGTCGGCGGTTCCGATAAGTCGAGGGTCGAAGGCGAGATGCCGCAGCGATACGGGAGTGCAGGTATGAAGGAAATCAAGGGGCAACTGAGCGCCGCCGGCGGGCGGTTCGCGATCGTGGTCAGCCGCTTCAATGAGTTCATTACGGGGCGTCTGCTGGGCGGGGCGGTGGATTGTCTGGAGCGGCACGGCGCGAAGGGCGAGCAGATCACGGTGGCGTGGGTGCCGGGGTCGATTGAGATCGTGCCGGTGGCCAAGAAGCTGGCGTCGGGCGGGCAGTACGATGCCGTGATCTGCCTGGGGGCGGTGATCCGGGGGCAGACGGGGCACTATGATTACGTGTGCCAGCAGGTCAGCCGGGGGATCGGGCAGATCAACTATGAGACGGGCGTGCCGACGATCTTCGGGGTGCTGACGTGCGAGACGATTGAGCAGGCCGTCGAGCGGGCCGGCAGCAAACAGGGGAACGCCGGGGCCAACGCGGCTCTGTCGGCCATGGAGATGGTCGACGTGATGCGGCAGATCTAGATTTGCGGTGTGGGTAGGGATGCTGAGTGCACCGGTTGGATGCTTGAGGAAGGGGTCGCGCCTGTGGTTGGTGGGGCTGTGGGTGTGCGCGGTCGTCGCGGCGGCGAGGGCGGAAGGCGTTGCGCCGTGGTCGCGGGAGAGGGCGCTGGCCGGGCAACTGGCGTCGCCCTGTCTGGTGTTCTCGTACTTCGTGGGCAACGGCGAGGACGGGCTGCATCTGGCGGTGAGCTTTGACGGGCTGCACTTCGTCGCACTGAACGAGGGGCGGAGCTTTTTGACGCCCACGGCCGGCCGGGATCGGCTGATGCGCGACCCGTGCATCACGCGTGGACCGGATGGGCGGTTTCACATGGTCTGGACGGTCAGTTGGGGGGAGCGGGGGATCGGCTACGCCCACTCGGCGGACCTGTTGACGTGGTCGCCGCAGCGATATCTGCCCGTGATGGAGCATGAGCCGACGGCGCGGAACTGCTGGGCGCCGGAGGTGTTCTACGATGAGGCGACCGCGTGCTTTGTGCTGTTCTGGGCGACGACCATTCCCGGGCGATTTCCGCAGACCGAGGCCAGCGGCGACAACGGGTGGAACCATCGCATCTACGCGACCACGACCCGGGATTTCGAGGACTTTGCACCGACGCGGCTGCTCTATGAGCCGGGTTTCAACGTGATCGATTCGACGCTTGTGAAGCACGAGGGGCGGTATATAATGGTCCTCAAGGATGAAACGCGTCATCCGCCGCAGAAGAACCTTCGCGTGGCGACGGCCGATCACGTGCTGGGGCCCTATGGACCGGCATCCGAGCCGATCACCGGGCCGTATTGGGCCGAGGGACCCAGCGTGGTGCGCCTGGGCTCTGCGTGGCACGTGTATTTCGACAAGTACCGTCAGGGCCGATATGGGTTGATGACCAGTGAGAACCTTCGGGAATGGGCGGATCATTCGGCCGTGCTGGTGATGCCGGAGGGGGCGCGGCACGGCACCGTCTTGACGGTGCCGCCGAGGGTGGTGGCCGGCCTGTTGTCGTACCGACGGCCGTGAGGCAGGATGGGGAGGAACGGGGACGCCCGTGGATAGACGGACTCGCGCGAGAGAAGTGGCGATGCAGGCGCTGTACCAACTGGACGTGCAGGGCAGCGACTACCTGCGTGACATCGGTGCGTTCCTGCGGGAATACGCGGAGGACTCGCTGGTGGCGTCGCTGGCCGAGCAGTGGGTCCGCGGGACGTGGGAGTGCCTGGACACGTGCGACGCGATGATCCGGGCCGCGGCGATCAAGTGGGAGCTGTCGCGGCTGAGCGGCGTGGATCGCAGTATCCTGCGGCTGGGGGTGTACCAGTTGCGGTTCTGCCCGGAGATTCCGGGCAAGGTGGTGATCAATGAGGCCATCGAGATCGCCAAGAAGTACAGCGGCCAACAGTCGCCGCGCTTTGTTAACGGGGTGTTGGATGCGGTGTTGCGGCAGTTATGTGCCGACGGCGTGCGTCCCGGGCAGCGGAGGCAGACGTGAGGACGATCGCGGTATTGAATCAGAAGGGAGGCGTGGGCAAGACGACGACGGTGGCCAACGTGGCTGCGGCGCTGGCGCTGAACGCGCAGCGTGTTCTGGTGATGGACCTGGACCCGCAGGCGCATCTGACGATCCATCTGGGGGCGGACCGAGACGCGGGCGGCGGGGCGTATGATGTGCTGGTGCGGGACGTGCCGCTGAGCGAGGCCGTCCGCGAGGTGCGACCGAATCTGTGGCTGCTGGGGGCGAACATCGACCTGGTGGGGGCCGAAAGCGAGCTGGTGAGCGTGGTCGGCCGCGAGATCATCCTGCGCGAGGCGATGGAGAGCGTTCGCGAGCGGTTTGATTACGTGCTGATCGACTGTCCGCCGTCGCTGGGGCTGTTGTCGCTCAACGCGCTGGCGGCGGTGCGCGAGGTGTTCATCCCCTTGTTGCCGCACTTCCTGGCGTTGCAGGGGCTGGGCAAGCTGCTGGAGACGATCACGCTGGTCAATCGTCGGGTCAATCCGCATCTGAAGATCAGTGGGATTCTGTTGTGCATGTACGACAAGCGGACGACGCTGTCGGGCGAGGTGCGGACGGACGTGGAGACGTTTCTGCGCGAGGCCCGATGCACGCAGATGCCCTGGGCCGATGCGCAGGTGATTCCCGTGTGCATCCGGCGGAACATCAAGCTGGCCGAGGCGCCCAGCTATGGCAAGACGATCTTCGAGTACGAGCCCGACTGCAACGGGGCGATCGACTATCTGGGGGTGGCCAAGTTCGTCCACACGCAAATGGGGACGGGGGGTGTGTGGACGCTGGATCGGCCGGACGCGTCGGGACACAAGGCCGACAAGCCTGACGCCGCAGCGGATCGGTCCTCGGCGGCGGGCGCTGTAACGACGGCCGAAAACGCCCCGACCGCAGCCGTGACACAACCGCCCGACCCGCCCCCTGAGGCCCAGGCTGCCGTGAATGATGTGGCTGCCGAGAGTGCTTCAAAGGGGCCCGAACGGACGGATTCACCACCGAGCGACGGGCCCGCCGCGGGGCCAGCCGAGGATAAGGCGCCGCCGGACACGTCCGCGCAGACAAAGGACTCCGGGTTACCGGCACAGACGTCTGCAGGAGCCCCCTTGCAGGAGGAGGCAAAGTCGCCGGCGCCGCAGGCCCCCGCACCCTCGCCGCGGCCAGGCGGATCGGCGCCCAAGACGTACACGGAGGTGGGTCCTGCTGCGACGGCCTCCGAGGCTCAACCCCAGCCATCGAACCCGACGCCGGACAAGATCGAGTTGGCCGACAAGGAGCCCGCGACGGGCGAAGGGGAATCGTCCCCGTCACCGACTGAGTCGGGGATGCCGCCCGCGGCCGGGCGTATTGAAATCCGCGAGCTTCCGGCCCCGGCTCCGACGCCGGCGCTTGAGGAAGACCCCAGATAGACTTGCGCGGTCCTGCTTTTCACAAAAAGGTCATGTGCCCCTTGTTCAGCTCCACACGGGGTCTACGCTGCCCTTCGTACAATCCCGTGTTGCCGAAGCCTCCCTCGCAGTAGAGCACGTCGGGCTTATCAATGGCTCATTAAGACGGCCTTGAGGGCATTCACCCGACCTTGACCGTAGTACGGATCGATTCCCACGGGTCCCAAGTCATCCGCCGACTCGATCAGTATTTGTTCCACGGTGTTGGGATGCAGCGAGCCGCCGTGCTGACCGATCACCAACGCTGCAACGCCGGAGACATGGGCGGACGCCATGCTTGTCCCGGCGACCCACCACCAACGCGGCACGGTCTGTCCGTCAATCTCGATCTGTGCAATGGGCGCCAGGACATAGTCATAGACATACGCCTTGGCCCCGCTGACGGGTGGAACGTCCACGCGTTGTTGCCCCTCGTCGGTGTACTGCATGTCATAATCACCTCCCGGGGCGGCCATATCCACGCCTGACTCGCCGTAGTTCGTGTAAGAGGTGGGGACATCCAGATCCGTTTGGGGATCCAGTGCCCACAAGTCGGGGGCCGTGGCGCTGACGGAGATCACGTGTGGTAACTGGGCCGGAATCATGATCCAGTTCTTGTCCCGATCAAAATCCAGGGCGCTGTTGCCCGCGGCGGCAATCAGCGTGATCCCGCTGCGATTCGCCAAGCCCGTGGCACGCCTCAAAAGGAGAATGAGTTGGGCAACCTCCTTTGCGCTGACCCAAAAATCGTCCGTTGGGTCGTCAGGTGTCCCATTGTCGCTGACAAAGCCTCCACGTTTGAGATAGGCCCCCAGGCTCATGTTCGCCACGTCTACGCGAGGCTCCAGCTCTGCGACATAGGCCAAGCCCTGGATCAGGTTGCTGATCCGTCCGAGGCCGGCCTTGTTCAGCACCTTGACGGGTATGATCTGTGCCTCCGGGGCAACGCCGACGGTACCAATGTCATTCTGGCTGGCGGCGATGATGCCGGCGACATGTGTGCCGTGAAACTCGCCGAATATGCCGGCTCCTTCGTAGGGATCGGCAATCCAGTCCTCAGGCTTTCCAGTCTCGTCCACCACGAAAGATTTTGCAGATGCGAAATCGACCTGCCCGTCCAGATCGGGGTGATAGGGGTCGATCCCCGTATCCAGGACGGCTACTCGCACCCCGGTGCCCTTGGCTCCCAAAGCCCATGCGTCCGGCGCATTAATCGCCTGCAGCGCCCATTGGAGGGGCTGGAGCACATCCTCCAGGTCAACCTCGGGGGGATAGCCATCCGCCTCTATGATCATATCCGGCTCGCCCCCCGCCGGTTCGATCCATTGGAGCATCAGGTCCGGTACGACGGACTGCACATCGGAGGACTGCTGCACTTGGCCGGCGAAGAAGGGATTGTTGGATTCCGCCACCAACATGCCAAGGCCGGGCAAGGTCCTTATTACCCTTCCCCTGGCCTGGCCGATTTTCTCGACGAGTCCAGGCGGCAGGTTCTCGCTCTTGGCCATCACGATGTACGATCTGGTCGGATACCGCGTCAGTGGATTGACTCGCGGGCCCGACCCCAGATCCTGTTTCACCGGTCGCTGGCCTCGTGCTGGGGCGGCGTCGGCCAGGGTGAACATACCTGCCATGGCTAAGAGGGTTACCCACAGACGGAGACTCTGGCTTTTCATCGGTCGTCCTCCATATTGAAGTGCGCTTAATACTACATATTCCCACCCTACAGGTGCTCTGTTACTGCACACAATGGTAATGATCTTACCATAAGGAGGAGAACGATTTCAAACTTTCAGGCTAATAAAAACTATTTCTCGCCTTTCGGACTCGAAAACCTGCTGCGCAAGTCCATCATCCGGGACTCCCGGATACCGGCTCGATGTGTCTTGACAGGTCATTCCGCATGGGGGGCGTGCTTGTGCGGCACTGTTCGGTGTGTGACGGTATCGACGGCAGGAGGGGGCGATGCGGCGTTGACGTGCGGTCCTGAATCGCTACACTATCGGCCGGGTTGGACGCGGGGTGCGTTTGACCCTGACTGTCCCCCGTGGTGAGGGGATGCGGGGGGCGAGCGTACATCAAACAGGAAAGGGAGATGGCCTTGTCTGAACCGAGGATCAGCCTGTATTGGAAGAACGTTCTGACCGAGCAGATCGGCGAAGAGCACGGGATCAGTCCGGCGCAGCTTGAAGGCTTGGAAGGGCCGGTGGCCAAGGCCGTCGAGGCCGTCAACGCCGCCCGGGCCGAGACGCCGTATCGCGACCTGCCGTACCGCACGGAATACCGCGACGAGGTGCGGAAGATCGCCGGGGAGGTGGCCGGGTGTGAGAACTTCGTGGTGTTGGGCATCGGGGGATCGGCGCTGGGCAACATCGCCCTGCAGACGGCGCTGAATCCCTATTTGTACAACGTGGACGCGGCCCAGCGCCAGCGGACCACGACGGACAAGAAGACGGTCCGGTTGCCGCGGCTGTTCGTGTTCGACAACGTGGATCCGGTGCAGTTCGGCAACTTCCTGGACTGGGTCGGGCCGCAGCTTGACCGGACGGTGTTCAACGTGGTCAGCAAGAGCGGCCAGACGGCCGAGACCGCCGCCCAGTTGCTGGTGGTTCGCAAGCTCCTTCTGGATCGCCTGGGGCCGAAGGTCCTGCGCGAGCACCTGGTGATAACGACCGATGCCGAGACGGGCGTGTTGCGCCCCTTCGCCCGCAATCAGAACCTCCGATCGCTCGTGGTGCCGGCGGGGGTCGGCGGGCGGTTCAGTGTGCTCAGCCCGGTGGGCCTGCTCAGTGCGGCGGTGTGCGGGATCGACATTGATGCACTGTTGGCCGGTGCGGCTGCGATGGATGACCGTGTCAAGACGCCTGTGCTGCGGGACAACCCCGCGGCGCTGATCGCGGCGATCCACTGGCACTACTACCATCGCAGCAAGCCGATCCACGTGATGATGCCTTATGCCTATGCGTTGAAGGACCTGTGCGACTGGTACCGCCAGCTTTGGGCCGAGAGCCTCGGAAAGGCCGAGGCCCGGGATGGGTCCAGGGTGCACATCGGGCCGACGCCGGTCAAGGCGCTGGGGGCGACCGACCAGCACAGCCAGGTCCAACTCTACCGCGAGGGGCCCAACGACAAGGTCTTCACGTTCTTGCAGGTGGACCAGTTCGAGCGCGACGTGGTGATGGGGCCTGCGGAGGGTGAATTGGCCGATTTGGATTACTTGGCCGGGGCGGGGATGGCCAAGCTGCTCAATGCCGAGAAAACCGCCACCGAATACGCCCTGCTGGAGGACCAACGGCCCTGTCTGACCGTGCGGTTTGACCGTGTTTGCGCGGAGACGGTGGGGCAGTTCTTCTATCTGTACGAGGCGGCCACGTCGATTGCGGGTCGGCTGTTCAACATCAATACGTATGATCAGCCCGCGGTGGAGTTGGGCAAGCAGGCGACGTTCGCCCTGATGGGCCGCAAGGGCGAGACGTACGAGAAGCTGGCCAGGGCGATCACGGCGAAGATGCGAGTGGATCCGGGGTTTGCGGTCTGAGAGACGGATGGGTGTGAACCGGCTCAAGCGAGGGCAGCATGGATTACGCGATGATCATGGCCGGGGGGACGGGCAAGCGGCTTTGGCCACTGAGTCGCCAGAACCGTCCGAAGCAGGTGCTGCGGCTGGTTGACGGGCAGACGCTCTTGCGGCGGTGTTTTGACCGATTGCGCGATGTTTTCGACCCCGATCATTTGCTCGTGTTGACCAACGCCGCGTACGTAGAGACGGTACGAGGGGAGCTGCCGGAGGTGCCGGCGCCCTACGTGGTGGCCGAGCCGGCGGTGCGGGATACGGCCCCGGCGATCGGTCTGGCGGCGACGATCCTGGCCAAGGGCGATCCGGAGGCCACGGTGGCGGTGGTGACGGCCGATCAGGTGATTGAGCCGGTGGAGACGTTCGAGAGCGTGCTTCGGGATGCGCTGACGTTCGTGAATCATCACCCGGAGGCGATCGTGACGTTTGGCATCGAGCCGACCTTCCCGAGTACACAACTGGGCTACATCGAACTGGGCGCGGCACGGCAGGAGCCGGGTTGCAGGAGTACGGTCCATCCGGTCGAGTGCTTCCGCGAGAAACCGGATGAGGCGACCGCGCAGCAGTACGTCGCATCGGGGCGTTTTTGCTGGAACGCGGGGATGTTTGTCTTTCGCGCCCGGACGATGCTCGATCATCTGGCGCGGTTCCTGCCCGACAGCACGGAGCCGCTGGCACGGATCCGGGAGGCGTGGGGAACACCGGATCAGCAGGTCGTTTTGGAGGCGTGGTTCGTGCGGCTGCCGAAGATCAGCATCGACTTTGCGGTCATGGAAAAGGCGCCGCACGTGTACGCGATTCGTTTGCCGTGTCGGTGGCTGGATTTGGGGGCGTTTCGGTCGTTGGCGGAGATCATCGGTCGGGATGAGAACGGCAACGTGCCGGCGGCGGCCTGTCACGAGTTGCTGGACAGCGAGGACAACATCCTTGTCAGTGAGGACAACGGTCACCTGATCGCGCTGATCGGGGTTCGCGGCCTGGTCGTCGCTCACAGCCCGGATGCGACGCTGGTCTGTTCGATCGCGCAGGCCGAGCGGCTCAAGGAATTGCTTGAGAACGTGGCGCGGCACCACGGGGGGCGTTTCCTGTAAGGGACGGGCGGACGGCGAGGCTCATGCGGTATCTTGGGATCGACTATGGAGATCGACGCACCGGCTTGGCGGTGTGCGATGCGGGGGGGAGGATTGTCTCTCCCTTGGCCGTGTTACCCAGCGATGGGGCGCTGGTTGACCGGATCGCGGGGATCATTGCCCAGGAGGGCATCGAGGCCCTTGTGCTGGGGCTGCCACTCAACATGGACGACACTGAGGGGCCTCAGGCTCGAAAGGTCCGGCGGTTCGCGGAGGCCTTGGGGGCGAAGGTAAGTATTCCCATCTGTTTTCAGGATGAGCGATTGAGCAGTTTCGAGGCGGCCGATCGGCTTGCCGATTTGTCACTGACGCGAAAAGGCCGAAAAAAGCGGCTTGATGCGGTTGCGGCGGCGGGTATCCTGCAGGCCTTCCTGGCGAGAGAGGCCGGCGAAGAAGGGTCGTCATCGTCCTCAGATACACCTGGAACAAGGTAGGGCAAGGGCCCTATTTGGCGGTCTTTTGGCGGGGGATTCGGATTTTTTTTCGTGACAGAGCGGGCCGCTTGTCGTATCATTCTTATCGAAATGAGTGGCTTGTAACGTCCACGGAGGGGCAGGTTTCGGCCCTGCGGCGTCTGTCCCGGGGGTTTAGCACGTCGACATCACGCGGCATCGGCCTTGGCTTTCGCCTCTTTGTGGGCCTTGACAGGGGATCATAAGGAGGTGATGCGCATGGAAACGGCCAAGGAAGCCAAGCCGCGTATCGTCCAGGCCGACGACGCGGAAGAACTGGCCCATCGAGCTCTGGAGGTTTTCGCCCGTCATGCCGACCGGGCCCTGCGGGAGCGTGGCCGCTTCTGTGTGGCGCTTTCCGGTGGGCATACGCCGGAGCATTTCTTCGAGTTGCTGTGCGACCCGGGGTGCGGGCCGGAGTTGGCGTGGGACCGGGTGCACGTGTTCTGGGTGGACGAGCGATGCGTGCCGCCGGATGCCGAGGCCAGCAACTACGGCTTGGCGTTGCATACGTTCCTGTCGAAGGTTGCGATTCCCGAGATGAACGTTCACCGGATCGCCGGGGAGTCGGCGTGTCTTGAGGATGCGGTCGCCGCGTATGAGCAGACCTTGCGGTCGGTCTTCGAGCTGGGAGCCGGTCAGGTGCCGGAGTTCGATCTGATGGTCCTGGGTATGTGCCCCGATGGGCACGTGGGGTCGTTGTACCCGAACACCTATGCCCTGATCGACAACGCGGACCTGGTCAGTGCGGTGTATCTGATGGACGGGGACTACAATCGGATCACGCTGACCGGTCCCGTGCTTCGAGCGGCCCGGCAGGTGATGATCCTCGTGGCCGGGGCGGAAAAGGCCTCCATTCTGCGCGACGTGCTCTACAGCGAGCCGGATGAGATCCGTTATCCGGTTCATGTGTTGTGGCCCATTCTGGATCGCATCACCTGGATCGTGGATGCCGAAGCGGCGCGCCTGCTGTAGGACAGCGGGTCCGATGGCGCGGCTGACGTGCCGCTTCGTCCGATAAGCGGTGCCGGCGAGCCGGGGCGTGCCGTCCGTAGCGGTCGCGCCGGGGGCCTTCCGATAATTCCATTCCTATGGTCTCCCAGGCGGCGCCCGATCGGCGGACCTGATTCTGTTTTCAGGCAGGGCGCTCCTCCTGCGCACGGTACTATGAATTTCCATCGCTGTGATCAGACCCCTGCCCCTTTTGACCGATACACAGGCGTTACTTATGGTTTAACGGACCGCGTGTGCTTCGCCAACGGCCATACTGCGAGCGAAAGAACACATGAACAAACTCTGGCTCATCTGGGCGGTGCTGCTGGTGGGGATCGGCGCCGCGGGTCTGGGCTACGTCGGTGCGGAGCGTTACGCCGATCAGCTTCGGCTGGCGCCCTACCAGGAGCGTTTCAGCGGGGCCCGTGACGAATACCTGGCGGCCTATGACGAATGGTCGAAGCTGCCGGCGGAGGTCCGAGAGGAGAACCCCTGGGGGCAGGGACGCTACGGAGGCCAGACGACCACCGAGCAACTGGCCAAGGAGCAGCCGGCGCGTCTCAAGGCCGACCTGGTCGACCTGGCCCGTGGGATCAAGGAGCCGCATCCCCTGGCCGACGTGCTCTATGGGTCCGACTGGCGGCGGCAGGTGGCCGACTATCGGCAGAAGCTGGCCTTCCGGGACAACGTGACCATCGGCGCGACGATCTGTCTGGCGGCGGGCGCGATCGGGCTGTTGGGGCTGACGTCCCGATGGCTGATCCGACGTTTCGGCGGCGCATCGGGGGAACCGAAGGACTCGAAACGCCCGACGGCAGCATCCGCCGCGCCGGGATCGGTTTCGGCATCGAACGCGGGCAGGGGGGCGCCGGAGTTGTTTGTGGATCGTGCGGCACGGGAACATGGCGTGCTCAGGCCCCGGCGTGGGTCCGACGCCGATTCGGGGCAGGTGGGCTATTTCGAGGCGGCCCGTTTGAAGGAGCCGTCCCCGGCGGGGCCGGTTGAAGCCAAAAAGAAGAGGGCGCCCTCGCCCCATCCCGCCCCGGCGCGCCCGGCGGCGTCCAACGCCCGGGCCGTCCCTGCGGGTGGCGAGCCGGCGGGGCCGGTGACGGCGGCGACGCTGGCCGGGCAATTCCAGCCGAGCGGCCAGTTCACGAACGTCGCGACTCTCATGAGCACCGACCCGGTCGGCGTTCGCGACAGCCTGACCGAGCTGACCCATGAGATGAGCGCCATCCGGCAGTTTGCCGCCCAGCAGCAGGACCGGGTCCGACAACTGCAGGAAGGCTACGACTGGAACATCATCAAGCGTTTCTGCATGCGGGTGATTCGCTGCGTGGACAATCTCGACGGCCGCATCGCCAAGCTTGCCGAGCAGCGGCAGGACGTGAGCGTGCTGGCGGACGTGCGCGACGAGCTGGTATTCGCCCTGGAAAGCAGCGGCGTCGAGCAGTTTGAGCCGGAATTGGAAAGCGACTACAAGGGCAAAGAGAAATCAGTCGAGGCCGTGCGGACGCGTCTGCGAACGTCGGACCCCAAGCTCAAGGGCAAGATCGCCGAGATCGTTCGCCCGGGGTACCGGTACGTGGTCTCGGACGACGACGTGCGGGTGGTGCGCTGCGCGCAGGTCAAACTGTACGGTTGATCACACCTTGACCAAGGCAGGACAGGAACCATGAGTACGATTGCAGGTATCGACTTGGGCACGACGTTTTCGGCGCTGGCGATTCTGAACCGGATCGGCAAGCCGGAGATTGTGCCGAACGCCGAGGGCGAGAGGATCACCCCGTCGGCCGTCTATTTCGACGAGGAAGACAACAACGTCATTCGCGTCGGCATCGAGGCGATCAACTCCCGACAGCTCAATCCGGATCGCTGCGTGCGGTGGATCAAGCGGCACATGGGCGACCGGGAATACAAGAAGGTCGTCGACGGCAAGGCCTGGACGCCGGAGGAGGTCAGCAGTCTGATCCTCAAGAAGCTCAAGCAGGATTGCTCCGTGGAGACCGGGGCGATCGAGGACGTCGCGATCTCGGTGCCGGCGCATTTCGACGAGGTGCGGCGCAAGGCGACGATGGACGCCGGAACGTTGGCGGGGCTGAACGTGATCGGGATCGTCAATGAGCCCGTGGCGGCGGCCCTGTTCTATGCGACGACCTGCGAGGTGAGGGGCCGCGTGCTGGTCTATGACCTGGGCGGCGGCACGTTCGACGTGACGGTTCTGGACGTGGACGGCAAGGACATTCGGATCGTCTGCTCGCAGGGCGACCACGCCCTGGGCGGTATTGATTTCGATCAGAAGGTGCTGGAACTGTTCGAAGCGGCTTACCGCGAGAAGTTCAACGCCGAACTGATTACCAACGAGGAGGAGCGGGCCCGGTATGAGGACGAGGCCGAGGACGTGAAAAAGACGCTGTCGCGTCGTCCCGTGGCCAAGAAGATGCTGTACGGGCAGGCGGGCAGCATGCGGCTGGAGATCACACGGGAGCAGTTTGAGCAGGCGATCGCACCGCTGATCGCCCGGACGGACATCCTGGTCGAGGTGAGCCTGGAAGAGGCCGGGTGCACGCCGGCGGACGTGAACAAGATTCTGCTGGTCGGCGGCAGCACCCGCATTCCCCTGGTGCAGCGGCGGCTCGAGGAGAAGTTCGGGTTCGCCCCGGAGGTTGCGGTGAACGTGGACGAGGCGGTCGCCTTGGGGGCGGCGATTCACGCCGGCCTGACGACGCTCCGCGAGACGCCGGAGAAGCTGGACCAGGGCACAGCCGGGGGACTGCGGGACGTCAAGCTCCAGGACGTGTGCAACCACAGCTACGGCACGATCTGTGCGCCCCGGGATGCCGAGACGGGTCAGTACGTCGTTCAAAACTCGATCATCCTGCGGAAGAATACGCCGCTGCCGTGCGAGGCGACGCAGCGGTTCTACACGATGGTCGACGGCCAGACCGAGCTGCAGGTGACGATCACTCAAGGCGAGGACACGGATCCGGATTACGTCAACAAGATCGCCACGGAGATCTTTGAGCTGCCGCCCAACCGGCCGGCCAATCGGCCCATCAAGGTGACGTATCGGTACGACCTGAACCAGCGGATGCACTGCACGTTCGAGGATGAGGAGTCGCAGCGGTTGCTGGAGGTGGATTTCTGCGTGGGAGACAACGGGCAGATGAGCGAGGCGAACGTCTCGCGGCGGGCCCAGGAGCTGGAGGGGTTCAAGGTGGAATAGCCGTACCTTGGCTGAGTCGTTATGCCGGATGTGATCCTTGTATTGGTGTTTCTGTTGGCCGGGCTGTTGTGCGTTCGCGCGGCGGCGGGCCGCTGGCCGGGTCTGGTGGGCGGGACGGTGGAGGGCGGCCGACGGACGGGTTTCGCCTGTCGGGTGGAGCCGACCGTCATGCCGACCGACGACGGTTCGGTTGAGGTGCTGGCCATCCAGATGTGTGGCCGGATCCAAGCGCCTCGCAACCGGTACGATACGAACGTGCAGGTGCTCATCGCCGACGTCACGGAAGGCACGAATCATCCCCAGCCGGTGCTGTGTACCGATGAGGCCTGGCAGATGGAGGACAGCCCGGCCTTCTGCCTGGTGGCGCACAACGGGCCGATCCCACGTCGCGTGGCGGTCCTGGCCAATTGGGTGCGGGTGGCGACGATTCCCTGCGGAGTGCTGGTGTTTCCGCACCGGGGGGTGCGTCGGCTGCAATTCGTGGTGTCGCTGCATGGTCGCCGGGATGGGCGGATGATCGCGTCGGCCTCGACGCTGTATTCGTTCACCAACGCCCGGCCCGGTTATCTTGACGAGCGGGACGTTCGGCCTTCTTCATCGCCCGAGCCCATTGAGGTGTTGATGCTGCGCCTGGCGGTGGGGGTCTGTCAGAACGACGGCGGCGTGCCCGACGTTGTGGTGGGCCTGTTGCGGGAGTGGATCGTCTTTCAGGCGCAGGAGGCGATTGCCGAGGGGCCGGAACGCGACGCGGCGGTGGAGTGCCTGGAAAGCGGGTTGGACGAGGCGTTGCGCCGGGCTCAGGCGGGGTCGTTGGACGTTGAGGGGACGGCCGACAAGCTGGCCAGGGAGGCCTCGATTGTGGACCGCTACCAGGCGGCGGGGCTGGTCTTGCAGGCCGTCGGGGCCGAACAGGCCGTGCTGCGTCACCGCACGGATCGGCTGATGCGTATCGCCGGACGACTGGGGATTGACCGGGAGAAGTTCCGGGCGATGGCCCAGAAGTGCCTGCCCATGCACACGCACCGCGTGGAGGATATGTGTTTTCTGCTGGGCATCGAGGCGGAGATGGACGCGGCGGAGCGGCGTCAGCGGCTCAACCAGGAGTATCAGAAGTGGAACGCCCGGGTCACGCACCCCGACGCGGCCATCCGACAACAAGCCGATCGCATGCTCACCCTGATCGCCGAGGCCCGCAGCCGGTTGGCCGATGAGCCAACGGTCGTGCAGGCGTAAGGCCGCGCGGCGGCTCGGCCGCCGGGACCTGCTTTTTGGCAAATCCTGTCTTGATTTCATGGTGCCTTGCGGTACAGTTTCAATGATCGATTCGATGCTACGGGGCCGATCGGCGCATGCGCCGGGCGAAGGGTCGGAGGCATGGAGGTGCACGTCGCGGCACAGGGCGTATCGGAGAGGGGTGGAAGTCTCGGGCTGTGTTCTGTTCGGGAAGCCGTCTGGAGGATGGGACGGCGGGTCCATCGGATCGCACCCGAAAAAAAATGTTTTTATGCGGTACGGGGGTTATAGTATACGAGACTCCCGAAAGAGTCGGCGGATGAACAGGCGGTCCGACGGATGAGCATCAGGGTCTTGATTGCGGATGACCATGAGATTATGCGGGAGGGCATGTGCGCGCTGCTGCGGCGCCGGCCCGACGTGGAGGTGGTGGGGCAGGCCGCCGACGGCCGTCAGGCCGTGCGTCTGGTCAAAGAGTTGGCCCCGGACGTGGTTATCATGGACATCGGCATGCCGAATCTCAACGGGATCGAGGCCACGCGACAGATGGTGGCCGACAATCCCAAGCTCAAGGTGATGGCCCTGTCAACCCATTCCGACGGCGCGATCGTGGCCAAGATGCTCAAGGCCGGCGCCTCGGGCTACATGCTCAAGGATTCGGCCTTCGCCGAGCTGATGACGGGCATCGACGCGATGGCCCGGGGGAACACCTACCTGTGCACGAAGATCGCCCGGGTGATTTTCTCGGATTACGTGAACATGCTCACGAATCCCAAGTGGTCCGGGGGCGACGGCCTGACCAGCCGCGAGATCGAGGTTCTTCAGCTTGTCGCCGAGGGCAGGACCACCAAGGAAATCGCCCGGATTCTCAACGTCAGCGTCAAGACGGTCGATTCGCACCGCGAGCACATCATGGACAAGTTGGGCATCCATAATGTCGCGGGGTTGACGAAATACGCCGTCCGCGAGGGGTTCACCAACCCCTGATTCGTCCATTTCACGCGGTCGTTTCCGGTCTTCGGGGTCGGGCGGCAATTCTTCTTGTCTGGTTCGGCTCGGCCCGTTAGAGTGCGCGACAGGTCCGCGAACGAAGGCCGTGCCATCGGGATCGTTTCCCCTTGCCTACACGCGCCGTCGGGTTGGTTGCTTCAGGAATGGGGCGATGATGGAAAAGTCGTTTGTTCAGCGCCATCACGAAAGACGGTGGGGGGCGGTTGGATTCGTGCTGGCAGGGCTTTCGGCCGTGTGTGCGGCAGGGCGGGGCGTATCCGTCGGGCCGCTGGCGGCCGGCATGACGCCCATTTCGGCGGCCCAGACGGCAGGGACCGAAGCGGCGGCTTCATCCGGTGGGGCCGATGGGGTGACGGCATCCGTTTCTGCCGGCTTGCCCACCCTTGAGCAAGTCCAGGCGCTTCGCGACAAGGCCGCCCAGGCCGAGACCCCGGACGCCGAGGCCAAGGCCAGGCTGCTGGAGGCCTACGACAAGACGTTGGCCCAGCTCAAGTTGTTGGCGGAGTTGCAGGCGAAACGAGCCGGTTTCGTACAACAGCAGCAGGCCGCCCCGGCGGAGATGGAGAAGGCCAAGGGGCAATTGGCCGCCGCCGGCCCCGCCGAGACGCCGATTCCTGCGGGGGCGACGGCCTCGGAGCTGGAGTCCCTGCTGGCCGCGGCCAAGGCCGCGCTCGATCAGGCCCAGAAGCAGTCGGCCACTCTGGCTGAAGAACCGAAGCGGCGGCTGGACCGCCGGGCCAAGATCCCCGCAGAGATCACGGCCGCCAGGGAGTCGCTGAGCCTGGTCGAGCAGCGGCTGGCGGCGTTGCAGGCCGCCCAGCAGGGTCAGACGCCACCCAGCGAGACGGCGCAGGCGAATCTGACGTTGTTGCGGGTCGAGCAGGCGGTGGCGCAGGCCCGCGTGGCGGTGATCGAGGATGAACTCAAGGCCTACGACGCCACCCGTGAGCTTCTGGCGATGCGGCGGGACCTGATCGCGCGGACGGTGACGGCGGCGGAAAAGCAGGTCAAGCTTCTGGAGGAGGCGCTGGCCGAGGCGCGGCGGTTGGAGATTGAGCGGGAGCAGGAAAAGGCCCGTCAGGCCGTTCGCGAGGCCCGGTTTCAGCATCCGGTGATTCAGACGGCCGCCAAGGAGAACGCCCGGCTGGCCGGGCTGCAGGCCGAGTTGCTCACCCGGATCGAGAAGGCGCGAGCCGACGTGGCCGCCGCCGATGCCCGCTACAAGAAGGTCAGCGAGCAGTTCGAGAAGATCAAAGCCCAGATCACCAGTGCCGGTCAGGTGACGGACGTGCTGGGGGTGCTGCTGCTGGCCGAGCGGAACAGCCTTCCCGACCGGGCCGATCTTCAAGACCAGATCGCCCGTCGAGTCGCGGAGATTGGGTCGGCCAAGAGCGCCTATGAGACCTACGACGGCGCCTGGTCCGAGTTGAGTGATCCGGCGTCGCAAGCCGCGGCCCTGCTGGCCGAGGCGGGATTGGGGACCGATGATCCGGCGTACGCGCAGATGCAGGCTGAATTGGCGCGGCTCCTGGGTGACCGGCGAAGCACGCTGCAGGCCTTGGCCGGCTACAGTCTCGACTACGCTGGTTTGCTCAGCACACTGGACAGCAAACAGCGGCTGCTGGTTCGGTTGGCGGCGGAGTACGCGCGATTCATCGACGAACGGATTTTGTGGGTGCGTAATCTGCCGGCGTTTCGGCCGGGCGACCTAGTTTCCAGCGGCGGCGCGGTGCGGTGGCTTCTTGATCCGGTGGCGTGGGGTCGCACGCTGCGGACGCTGGCGGTGGATGCGCGATCCCACGCGGTGCTTTACGGCATCGTCCTGGTCTTACTGGTCGGGCTGATTCTGCCGCGTCGCCGGCTTGGCGCGAGGCTCACGGCGCTGCACGATCGGATCGAACACCGTTACACCGACCGCTTTATCTATACCCTGGAGGCGGGAGTCGTGACGCTCTTGCTTATTGCGCCGGCGCCGTTGGTTCTGGCGTTTGTGGGTTGGCGACTGGAGACGGCCGAGGGCGCCGAGGCGTTCGGCCGGGTGTTGGGCCAAGGGCTGGGCTATGCGGCGGCGATGCTGACGATCTACGGGCTGCTGCGGTTTTTCGCGCTGGCCGAGGGGCTCGGCAGCCACTTGGGGTTCCAGGCCGAACCGCTGCAGGCGCTGCGACGCCAGGCCACGTGGCTTTTCGCCGCGCTTATTCCTCTGGCGGTCGTGTTGACCATGCTTTTCCGCGTGCCCGGTCACGAGGACTGGAAGGCCGGCCTGGGGCGATTGCTGTTCTCCGCCCAGCCCCTCCTGTTGCTGGTGTTCTTGGCCATTGTGCTACGCCCCGATGGGTGCGTGATGGGGCCTTACTTTCACCGTCACCCCAACGGCTGGCTGGAGCGGCTGCGGTTTGTGTCCTACGCCTTGGGGCTGTCCATCCCTCTGGTCCCTGCGGTCCTGGCGCTGATGGGCTATCTGTATGCCGCCCGGCAACTCTATGTTCGGCTTGTGGAGACGTTGCTGCTCGTGGCGGCGTTGCTGGTCTTGCAGGCGTGTATCGTCCGGTGGCTGGCGGTCGTCCAGAAGCGGATGGCCATTCGGCGACAGCGGCAACGCAAGGCCGCGGCGCGAGGGGCCGAGGCCGCCGTTGAACCGGCCGAACCCGTGGAGGATCGCCTCTCGCAGCAGGCCATGGGGCTCGTGCGGGCCGGCACGGTGCTGCTGTTCGCCGTGGGCGTCTGGTGGACGTGGCGGGCGATTCTGCCGGCGTTGGGGGCACTGGAACAGGTAACGCTGTGGCACACCACCGATGCCCAGGGCCAGCCAGTGGTTGTCAGCCTGGGCCGGGTGATGGTGGCGGTGGTCATCCTCGTGATGACCGTGCTGGTGGCCCGCAACGTGCCGGGTCTGCTGGAGATCGTCGTTCTCCAGCGTCTGCCGCTGGATCGGGGGGCGCGTTTCGCGATCACGTCGCTGACCCGTTATGGGCTGGTGGTCGTGGGCGTTGTGCTGACCTTTCAGAAGCTCGGCATCGGGTGGGCCAAGGTGCAGTGGCTGATCGCGGCCATGACGGTCGGCCTGGGTTTCGGCTTGCAGGAGATCTTCGCCAACTTTGTGTCCGGGTTGATCATTCTCTTCGAACAGCCCGTCCGCGTGGGTGATACGGTTACGGTCGGCGACATCAGCGGCAAGGTCGTGCGGATTCGCATCCGCGCGACCACGATCCGCAAGTGGGACCAGAAGGAGCTGGTGGTGCCGAACAAGGAGTTTATCACCGGCCGGCTCGTCAACTGGTCGTTGTCGGACCGGATCCTGCGGCTGGATTTCGTGGTCGGTGTGGCGTACGGTTCGGATATTCGAAAGACCGAGGAGGTTCTCTACCGCGTGGCGCGGGCTCATCCGCTGGTGGTACAGACCGATCCGGCGCCGCGCGTGGTGTTCCAGGAGTTTGGGGACAGTGCGCTGATCTTCGAGCTGCGCGTGTACCTGACCGATATGGACAATTTTCTTGCGGTGCGGCACGAGATCAATTGCGCGATCGACGATGCGTTCCGAGAAGCGGGGATCGAGATCGCCTTTCCGCAGTGCGACCTGCACCTGCGTTCGGCGGACGTGGCGTTGCCGCTGCGGATGCAGAAGCCTGCCGCTGGGGAGTCGTAGCAGTTTGTTGAAAAAGTGTCACCCCGGACCCCGGATCGAGTCCGGGGCAGGCTTTGATTCGGGGTGCACGCTCGACGTGTGGTGTGCTCTCTGCACGCAAGGCGTGGATTCCGGGTCAAGCCCGGAATGACAGACTTTGCAGGTTTTTGCATCGGAGTGGGTGGCATGCCCACGCTTGTCGTGGGCATGTTCCGACGAAGGGCAAAGGGCGACGGGCATGCTGCCCTTGGCTTCCACATGACACGGCTCAACGCCGAATCGGGTTTCGGTGCGCCAGAGGCTTGTTCAATCGTTATTCCCTGTGCGGGTCTGCGGAGTGCCACCGGGTTCTCGCACGGGCGTGTATCTACCCATCGTTGGGGCCGCCAAGCCGGCCAGCACGAGCAATCCCACGCTGAGAGCCAACCCCGCTTTGCCATAGGCAGAGTTCCTCCCGATGATACCTGTGATGACAGCGGCCGTCTCCAGGCTCAGGAACAGCACTCCGCAGACGACGTAGGTGATTTGTGTACCTATGAGCCATTCAACCACGGCCAGCGGCAGCGCCAGCACGAGCGGGAGGATGAGGCCCGCGATCGCGAGACAGAGGCTTTGTTTGCCGGTCTGGGAATTCGGATCCGGGTTCATAGGAGTCTTCCCATGCCTTTCACGTTGGGGGGCAGGTTTTCCCGACTGTCAATACAGCTTGATTCGGGCGAAGCTGATGGTGGCGCCCGATCCCTGGCGGGTTCCCAGAATATCCAGTACATCGGATGGCGTGGAGCCGGCGCGCCCGGTGGCGGTCATGAACTCCGTGAACGGTCTGTCGAAGGGCACCTTGGCGGACGGGCCGACGGCGCCATCGGGCCTGATCTCCAACAGGCGGTTCTCCGCGATGCCTCGGCCCTGGGCGTCGGCGCCGGAGACGTAGAAGAACACGCACAGGCGGCCATCCATCGTCACGTGAAAGCGGCCACGGCCGGGTCGCTCGTTGGATCGGCCCTCTTCGGCGACCAGCAGCGTGCGCCGCCGGACGATGCGACCCTCGCGGAGCACGGCGTAATTGAGGGCGTGGCTCTGTTTGGCATCGGGGAAGAACTCCTCGCGCAGCCGCTCGTCGATGGCCCGCTCGGACCATAGCAGATGCACGTGGCCATCCGGCGCGACCCACAGATCGCCCGGCGTGATCCAGCCGCAGGTCTTTTCGCGGCCGGCGACCTCGATCCAGGGCTCAAAGCGGCCGGTGGTGATGTCGGGCGACCAGGTGTAGAACAGCCGACGGAAATCATAATCCCATTGCCGGCCGGTGAGCTTCTGCTTGAAGGCCCGCCAGGCCGGATTCGGCTCGGTGATGTCGCTGACGCCGCAGAAATGGACCTGGCGGTTGCGCAGCGCCACGTTGGGGTAGCAGACCCGTATGGGCTGGGGCCTGGCGTAGTCCGCGCCCCAGGGCCACTTGAGTTGGCCATGGGCGCTCCAGCGGCCCTCGCGGTCGAGGAACGTCCATTCGGCGTGGGTGTAGCCGATGTTCTGAAACAGGATCAGCTCGGCGTTGGGTCCGTCGGCGGCGACGCTGCGGTAGGAGTGCTCCGTGAAGGGCGGCCGGTCGGACCAGGTGGGGATGAGCTTTTCAGGGGTGCGGGACAGGTCCTGGGCGGTGAACTGGAATATCTCGGGGCGGGCCGGGCCGGCGTAGGCGTCCGGATCGGTATTCAGCGTGGGGTTGGCCGAGACGAACAGGCGGCCATCGGCGAAGCCGGCCAGCGGCGAGGGCTCGCGGGTGCGGCCCGATGTGTCGGTGTGGACCGTGTGCCAGCCCTGGGGCCCACGGTGAAACAGCATCCAGCGGCAGTTGTTGAGGGGCTTGGCCTGCGGGAGGGTCTCCAGGCCGGTGGCGAACAGGTCATCGCCCAGGCGCACCAGGCAGGTGGACCCGTGGCACCACATGGGCCCGGCGCCGTTGTTGGCCGGCTCGTGGCTGTAGATGTCCTCCTCGATCTGGACGACCGGCCGCAGTGGGGCGTCCGCCCCCGCGCTGGGGCTCGCCGCCAACGCCAAGAACAGACAGATTTGTGGGACTGTCATTCGTCACCTCCGCATACGTCGCACGAGCCTATTGTATCGGCTGGGACGCCCGGATCAACTCCGAGCCGGGGGAAGTGGGGGGCTTGACTTGCTCCCGGTCAGCCGGGAGCGGGGCGGGACACAGTGACTACTGCCGGCCGATCACAATGAAAAACATCGATGTCTAAAAGAGATTCCTGACACCTTTTGGTTTAGCGACGGGAAGGAAATAGGGCCCGTGGGTTTTGCGGTCCATGGGCCCATAGGGACCTTCCCAAGATATCCCATTGAACTCCTGTGCCCGATCGGTCATTCCGAGGGCAAGCAAACACGGAATCCGAGGCAGTTCATATCGCTCCGGCCATTAGGCGAACCGGCACCACGGGCCGAAACACGACAGAAGAAAGCGAAGCCGGTCCCCCAACTGCCGCCCCGAAGAACACGATAGGTTCCGCTTTCGGGACCGGTGGGATTCCTTTGTGGGCCGGAAGCATAAGAAGTGTCCCCGTACCAATCATTGCACCATTCCCAAACGTTACCAGCCATGTCATAGAGGCCGTAATCATTGGGGGCGAAGCTACCAACAGGCGACGTGTAGGGGTAAGGCCAGGCGGGGTGAAGACCACGGCTAGAGCTGATGTCATAGCTGTAACGACTGTCGCTGAAGTAGTTCGCCTGACTGTGTGTGATTGTGTTTCCCCAAGGAAATCGCCTGCCTTCCCATCCCCCCCGTGCCGCATACTCCCATTGGGCTTCGGTCGGGAGGCGATACCCCGTGTCCCAGCGCACCCAG
>OMKS01001205.1_pt1 | contig 23400 bp, 16 predicted proteins | sample 1674721 | NCBI WGS metagenome assembly OMKS01 (sample SAMN06264996, study PRJEB25208) | sediment metagenome | isolation source: hot spring sediment | place: USA: California | collected 2014-09-02
CATCAATACTCATACGCTGCCTTTGGGAATAACTCGTGATTCCCTGAAAATCATCACCAATGATCCTGTCAAACCACAAATTACTTTCTATTTTGAGCTGCTCATCGTCAATCCTGGCAAAATTACTATCTCCGTTTTCCAGAATCCAGTTCTGGATCGATATTTTGAATTTATACTCAATGACAGTCTGGGGCAGATTGATTCCTTAGAATTCTATATCAATAATGAGCTTCAGGAAATCAGCCGGCCCGACACCTACACCTACATCGGGAAAAAGGAGATTAGCCTACGGCAATACAGCTTGAAAGCTAAAACCTACAGCTTTGCCGGTGAAATGGAAATCTCCCGCGAAATGAGCGTTGCTTTTGCCAAGGCCGGCAGTGAATGGGCTGCCACCGAACCTGGAAGCAATTTCTCTATTCTGGCCAAAAGCGGCGCTGTTCAGCGAGACAGACATCTCATTATGATAGATTCTACCCTTTTCTCACCGGAAATCAAATCGGGCAGCTATTGTATCGGTGTGCCTGGCACGCCTTTTGAAAAAGCGCCCCTCGTCCAGATTAAACATCAGCGCGATGACGCCATTTGGTTCTCAGCCGATGGCGAAATTTGGCGGGAATTGCCCACACTTCAAAAAGAAGACCGCCTCATCGCCTGGGCAGAAATGCAGGGCTTCTACAAAATTGGTGAGAAAAATATTGTCGTGCCCGAAGAAACCAAGCTTTCTCAAAACTATCCCAACCCGTTTAATTACAATACGGTTATACCCTTTGATCTGGGATTTTTCGATGGGCCGGGTCAGCGGGTCGCCGTTCATATCTATAATATCCGCGGCCAGAAAGTCGCCACCATCACCGACCGCTACCTTAGTGTTGGTCATTACGAATGGCGCTGGGGCGGCCTCAATCATTACGGCCAGCAGATTGCCAGCGGTGTCTATTTTGTCAAGCTGGTCACCGGCAATGGCGCCATCAAAACAATGAAAATGGTTCTGCTGAAATAGGAGAGATAAAGATGAAAAAGAAATTCACATTGCTCAGCGTCCTTATTCTGCTCCTTTTTAGCAGTTGCCGTGAAAAATATTTCGTTAGCAGTCTGGACTACTGCGATTTCGGCTGGGATTATTTCTCCCAAGGCAGCCTCAATCAGGCCTTAAGTTATTTTCTTAGCGCCATCGAGACTGACAGCAGCCACGTTGACGGCTATAATGGCGCCGGTTGGTCCTCTGCGCTCCTCAATCGCCCCGATTCGGCCAATACATTTTTCAATGAAGGACTTCTTATTTACAGCCAAGCGCCCGATTCAAATTATTTCTACGTCTATCAGCCTGCCTTTTTTGATATGCTTGCCGGTCGCTGCCTGGTCAATCATGCCACCGGCCACTGGCAGCGCTCCGCCAGTGATGGCGCACGTTTGCTCACCGAAAATAATCGCTGGCAATTGAGTCTGAGCGACGATAAAAGCCTCAGCGATTATAAAGATATTTACGCCAGCGCCAGCGCCAGCTATTTTGCTTTGGGAAAATTTGACAGCGCCTATTTTTTCATTGGCCAGCTCCATCAGATCGTACGCAATCAGCCTATTGAATCCATCGATCTCAATTCACCCGAAGGCATTTCAAAACTGGCCATCTGGATCGAAACGCTGCGTCCCTGACCTCATAAAAATTTTATGCCCCGCCTCCTTTTGGTCAATCCTTGGATACACGATTTTGCCGCTTACGATTTGTGGTATAAACCCTTGGGCCTGCTTCATCTTGCAGAATATCTCAGCCATTATGGCTACGAAATCGAGATTCTCGACCTTCTGGACCGCCTCAATCCCCAATGGGACTATTCTGAAAAGCTGAAAAAGCAAAACAAAGCCGACGGACGGGGACATTTTCACAAAGAAGCGCTTTCCAAACCGGAAGTTCTGCGCCTCATTCCAAGAAAATTCAGCCGCTACGGCGCCCCTTTTGAGAATGTGCAGGCTGTTCTGGAAAAAATGACGCCGCCTGATGCCATCATTCTCAGCTCACATATGAGCTACTGGTACACCGGCGTCCAGGAAACGGCTCAGCTCTTGAGGAAGCGGTTTCCACAAGTGCCGCTGATTTTGGGTGGTATTTATGCCTCGCTGATGCCGCAGCACGCTTTTGAGAATATTCAGCCCGACCTCCTCATCAGCGGCGCCGGAGAAATTCCCCTGCTGCAGTGGCTCAATGAGACCTTTCACCGCAATGATCCGCCCAAACCCCTTTCTCCTCATCTGCGCGCTGTCTGGAGTTTTTACCCGGAAATGCAATTTTTTCCCCTGCTTGCCAGTCGCGGATGCCCCTTCAATTGCTCATTTTGCGCCACACGCATTCTCAATCCCCAATTTCATCGCTTTTCCCCAGAAGCTCTGCTGGCTGATCTGGAATTTGCCATTCTCGAAAAAAAGCTGACTCACTTTGTCTTTTTTGATGATGCCCTTTTTTACAAGCCGCATGATTTTATTATACCTTTTTTAGAAAAAGCCGCCGCTCGTTTTGGAAAAGTCCATTTTCATACCCCCAATGGACTTTTTGCCAAAGAGATAACGCCCCAATTAGCTGAAATGATGGCGACAGCACGATTTGAATCACCCCGTCTCAGCCTGGAAACCATCAATCCCCATCGTCTGAACGATATCAGCGCCAAAGTCACTCGCCAGCAATACCAAAATGCCATAAAGAACTTGCACCTTGCCGGCTATCAGTCTGATGAAATAATCACTTATCTACTGGCGGGGCTTCCCGGTCAGACCGAAGCCGAAGTTCTGGAAGCAATTGACTTTGTTTATGATAGCGGAGCCATGACTAGTCTGGCCGCTTTTTCACCCATACCCGGCACGCGGGAGTGGACTCGCTGCGGACTTCCCTTTGACACAGACCCGTTGCTGCTGAATAGCACGATTTATACCGAATACACCTCGAAAAGCCTGCCACTGCAAAATATTCGCCTCAAAATCAAAGAGAAAAACGAAAAGCGCTCAGCCGCAACGTAATCCAGCCAGGCTTTTTCATAAAATGGAAAGCTATTTCTGCTTATCCAGCTCTTCTTTGGCCTTTTCCACAGTTTTTTTCACCTGATCGCCGGCTTCCTGGCGCAGTCCTTCCGTATCTTGCCAAACCTGCTTCCCCTGTTCTGTCACTTCTCTGGCCTGGCGCTTCAAAGTTTCAGCCGGATTCGGGTCCGTCATATAAAGATAAATTCCATATCCCACAGCTATGACGATAATCAGTCCCACCAGCTTAAAGAGACGCTTGATAAATCCAAATACAATAATTACGGCGATAATGACGGCTATCCCTATGTACAATGGGTTGCTCATCAAAGTGTCAATCATTTGATCCATGTCTGCCTCTTATTTTTCATTCCGATAAAGTTAAGGGATTTTTTCCTGATATTCTACTTGACTGTGTTAATTTATTGCTCTATATTCGCAGGCTTTTTGAAAGCGTGGCCTGGTAGCTCAGCCGGTAGAGCAGGGGACTGAAAATCCCTGTGTCGGTGGTTCGATTCCGCCCCGGGCCACAAGATATAAAGCCCGTAAGATTAAGACCTTGCGGGCTTTTTGTGTTTATGGTGTATAGCAAAAACAGGTAAAAAATGACCTTTTCTTGCACAAGTTATTAGCCCCTATTTACTTGCATTAATACACAAAAGGGGATGGGGAAAGCAGCGCTTTTTAGTGAATAAAATCTTGTTATTTTGTTGGTAAGTTTTTATACTCAGTCAATGATTTATCATCTGGATTCAGCGGGTTTATTTGTTGGTCAGTAAATTGAACTCGAATAAGATTGTCCTTGCTGTCTTTTGCCTGTTATTTTTTATGTCTGCCGTGTCTGCAGACTATATTTCCCGACAAGCTGACTTGTTTCGCGCCCAAGAAAAAGAGATTAATGTCCAAACCTTTGATTTGTCTCAATTTCCGGATAGGAAATACTGGGGAATAAGCGATAGTCCCTCAAGTGAAATAGCTCGCGTACTAAAGTCCGGCGCCAGGCTCTATGCTTCACTAGCGCTTTTGGAATATTTGACCAAAGGCGTGAAAATCAATGGGAATGTTTACACAAAAGACGAGCTGCACAGCCGTTTTCAAAAAGCTGGTTTTTTATGGACTTTTATTGAAGGCAAGGTCGGCTTTATTGCCTATTTCATCACCGAGAAAGTAAAGCGATATGATTAATGAACATCTTTCAGAAGCGTGTCCGCTCTGCTATCAAGCAGCCAAGCTATTTTATAGAGATACACATTTGCAATGTGAGCAGTGCGGCGCGATTTTCAGAGCAACAGTGAAACACCTAAATCCAGATGAAGAGAAAAAACGTTATCTTTCTCACAATAATGATGTAAATGACAGCCGGTATCAAAATTTTGTCAAACCGATTGTTGATGCAGTTACAGCTCATTTTGGGCCGCAGCATCAGGGTCTTGATTTTGGCGCCGGTACAGGGCCAGTGATTTCCAAGCTGTTGACAGACCGCTCTTATAAAATCAGACAGTATGATCCATTCTTTCATCCTCATTCGGCGCTTCTCAAAAAGAAATATGACTATATTGTTGCTTGTGAGGTCATCGAACACTTCCATAAGCCTCGAGAGGAATTTAACCGATTAACTAAAATGCTGCTTGATAGGGGCATGCTCTTTATAATGACTATGATTTATGATGATTCTATCGAATTTGCACGATGGTTTTATAAGAATGATGAAAGCCACTGTTTTTTTTATCGTGAAAAGACACTGCACTGGATACAAAAAGAATTTTCCTTTTCTAACCTGAAGATTGACAAGCGTCTTATTATTTATACAAAATGATGACTCAGAAATTTACACAGATATAAAAAAGGACGCTGAGAAGCGCCCTTTTTCGTCTATATGACTTGCGGTTTAACGCAGAAGAACCATTTTTTGAATCGTTTGAAAACCGCTGTTGCTCTGCAGTTTATAGAAATAGAGGCCCGAGCCGACATTCCGGCCGTTCAGGTCTGTGCCATTCCAATGAACGGTATGGTAGCCGGGGTTGAAGGTACTTTCGGCCAGAACATTGATTTTTCGGCCCATAGCATCATAGACGACAATGCTGACGGCGCTGATTTTGGGAACTTCAAATCGGATGGCAGTCACCGGATTGAAGGGGTTGGGATAGTTCTGATGCAGCGCCCAGTCGAGAGGAATCCGGTCTTCGATGGAAATGGGAAACATACTCATATCAATAATATTAGAGTGCTCAGATTCATTTAATCCAAAATCAGTTGCCGTGACGTAATATGCCATTTCATCACCAATCTCTCCAGAATTGTCAATATATTCTGTTTCCGTTGTATAGTCGAGAAACAAAAATTCTCCCGAATCAATTTGGCGATAAACCGTGAAATATTTCACCGGTTCTTCGGCACTGTTTTCCCAATAGAGCTGGATAATGCTATTGTTATTGCTAAACATCAATTCAGTTGGGGCAGATGGCGGCAGATTATCTATGGAATAGCCTTCGAGAATATTAGAGTCGGTCCACCAAGTGTCCATCACCATAGAAACCATAAAGGGCGTCCAGAAAATCTCTTCGCCCACAGCGTCATAGAGGGTGGGAACAACGACGTTGTACTCATACATACCGGGATGTGCGAGCAGTGTATCAACATAATCCCAGCCGGTAATTTCACCGCTATTGCCGTCATTAATGCCGCGGAAGATAATGAAGTAAGCTACGCGCTCTTTTTCAGGCATTGGCGCCACGACCTCAAAGCTGAGGCGAACCTGCTTGCCGTGATCATCCGCAACATCTTCCACAGAATAGAGATTTACAAAGGGTTCATAATGATCAGGATACATCACGATATTGTAGTTCTCATATTCATCAGGTACATTCCAGAATCTAAATTCATCCCAAAATCCCGTTTTTTTGGCAATGGTCATATAAAAGCCGGGTGTCAGGTTCAGACTATAGCTGCCATCGGGCTCGCTCCAGGTATAGCCCAGATAATTGTCTGCATGCCATAATAGGAAAGCGCCTTCGATGGGGTTGCCATTTTCGGTGCTGACCATTGCCGAAACCGATTCGGTGAGTGAAGCAGAGGCATCATCCAGGAAAAAAACGACTGTATCATTGGGAGCAAATACGAATTCTACACCATCGGCAAAGAATCCATTGGCTCCGGCTATAATCCGAACATAACCCGGATTTAGCCAAAGGGGGTCGGCAAATCCATTGGAATCAGTAAAACTGTGGAAATCACCATTCATAGCCTGAACTAATACCAGTGCGTTTGGGATGCCGGCACCGCTTTGATCATTGACAAGGACCGTGAGTATGCCATCTCCGCCGCCAAACCAATATTCGCGATAAGTAGGGTAGATATCGGTCCAAATATAATCCTGAATAGGCGCATAATCGCCATAGGTGATCTTTACGTTAAATCCCTCAAAAACCGGCAGCTCTGTAAATTCATAATAGCCCATAGCATCCGTTTGAATGGCATTTGTCACTATTTCATTTGAGATTTCCACTGTGGCATCAGCCAGGGGCATCCCTTCTATGTCATAGACATAGCCATGAAATATGGTGCTCATCGACGGTGCTTCAATTTCATAATTGAATTCCATCACGCCGCTGCTTTCGATATAGAATGAGTCCACCAGAGCCGGTATCATATAATGAACCGGATAATAGACCTCCACAAACCAGACTCTGTCGCCAATGAGATTTGCTTCGTAGTAGCCGTTCTCGTCGGTGCTGGTCCAATAGAAATAATCATCTGAGTAGTAATTTAGCTCGGCATACTCGAGGGGCATACCGGTTTCCAGGTCTGTGACCACGCCAAAGGCCATGGCATCGGGAGCAAAAACCGAAAAATCAATATCTGTATCGCCGCTGTAAACCATATCATAGTAAGGCGGATTCACCAGCATATCATCTTCCTGATAAACTGAAACAAAATAACCGTAATTTGTCCAGCTTCCCCATTCTTCGTCAATTTCTAAAGAATCATAGTCCGAATTGACCATAATCTGGAAATAGCCATCTTCATCAGTTTGTGTTGGGCTGTGACCAATGGGATATTTATGGGCGAAAACAGTTAGGTCCGCCACGCCTTGTCCATTCTCATAAGTCACCCGACCGCTGATGATATCTTCCGGATTTACTGGATAGAGTGTAAATTCGGCCTGGACTTCGCTTTTCATATCCGGTTCGACAAAAACAAACTGCGGTTCGGGAATAAAATAAGCGCCCATCAGCTCCATTGGGTCAAGCCAAAGATCATAAAATCCAGGCACGACGGTAAATTCATAATATCCATTTTCATCGGTTACAGTTTCCCAGGCGACCATATCATTATTGATGTAAACCGTATAGCCGGCAAGGGCTGCGCCATTCACATCGGTAAGCGTTCCAAAAATCAACTCATTGCCTTCTAACATCATAAAGTCAATGCCTGTGATATGGCCATCAACCGGAATAATCTGCATCGGCGGCTCAGGAAAAAGTCCCGGATAGAGACCCAAAAAGTCCACCACTGTTACAAAATATACCAGAGTATCCATCTCATCCATGACATACGTTGTATAATTGCCAGTTAATCCGGTAATACTCAGGCTTAGTCCGATGGGCATATCGTCATCATCTTTTCCTGATAGAGGTTCATCCCAGTCGTCGGGCACCGGAAAGCTTATGACCAGCAGCCCAGGCAGACCGATTTCCATACCCATTAAGCCTTCCATCGCCACATTTCCACTTATTGAGAAATTGCTTACCGTTTCTTCAACTTCTACGGTGGCGTAACCAGTGGCCATAGTCAATATGTCCTGGCCAAATAAGAAAAACTTCAATCCCGGGACAATGAGAAACATCATATCCTCGCCGATCTCATCATTTTCAGGGTCTAGTGTGATTTCCCAGACGCCATCACCCGCCGGACTCATATCCATTTCATCGCCATCCATTATGATGATACTGTCTTCAGCCAAAACTTCAAATTCAAAACCTGGTGTAAAATTGCCATCACCATTGTCGATAAAGAAGCGGAGCTGCACCGGATTTGCTGACTCCACCCTAAAAGTGATGGGTGTCATCGGCTCATAAATCGTATTATCGCTGCCATTGACTTGTACAAGCAGTGTATTCTTGCTCATTTCAAAATCGCTTTTCACGGAAGGCATCGAGAATTTTTGGGCAATTTGAGAATAATTTGGCAAATCAGGCCGGGCCATATTTCTCATCATCCTGTGATTCATCTTTGGCTGCATTGCCTTTTCAGGCGGGGCAGCCGGGCTGCTCTTTTCCAGCGCTGCGGAAATACTGCGCCCATCAAGAACCATTTTGGGCGTTGCGCCGGAGCTCGCCAGCGCAAATGATGTTAAGAGCGCCAAGCTTAGTAAAGTAACAACTGTTTTTTTCATATATCCTCCTTTTTCATATTAACAGTATAGAGGTACAGAGATTCAGTTTCAATGCTTATTATCGAAAACCAAACAGGGTGTGATCCCGATAACAGCCTGTTTTTAGTGTGATTAGTTTGAAAATCAGCTATTTTTTCATTCTAACTAACTGAAAATCAGATTATCCAGCCAGATGCTTTTTAGCCGTCTCTTCACCCAGTTTGATATCAACTAATCTTAGCAGAATGCCACCGGCAATAAAAAGCAGTAAAACCGATAAGATGCCAGAACGGACATTGCCAGTGACCATCGTGATAGTTCCCATCATAGCCGGACCAAGCACTGCAGCAAATTTTCCTAACATATTGAAAAAACCATAAAACTCTGCTGCTTTATCTTTGGGGATAATTCTGGAGTAGAGACTGCGGCTGATAGCCTGAATGCCTCCCTGGAAAAGCCCGATTCCAAAAGCCAGCATATAAAAATGACTGACTGTGGTCATGAAAAAACCCAAAATCGTAAAAATGCTATAGGCAACGATGCCGGTATAGACAGCATTTTTAGGGCCGACTTTACTGGTGTACCAACTGTAAACCAAAGTGGCCGGAAAAGCCACAAACTGCACCATTAGCAGCGCTGTAATAAGCGATGATGCGGGAAAACCCAGTGAGCTGCCGTAATCAACAGCCATACGAATAATGGTATCCACACCATCGATATAAAACCAGTAGGCCAAAAGAAAAAGTCCCACCACCTTCAGATGACGAATCTCTTTTAGGGTATTTAAAAGCTGCAGCCAACCTAATTTAATTGCCTTGTGAATGGGTACAGAATTTAGCAATTTGGGCTCTTCCACAAACAGAATAATCGGAATCGAAAAAAGCCCCCACCAGACGGCCACCGATAAAAATGACGCTTTAATGGCGGCTGCTTCCGCGCTGCCCAGCGCTGCCGTAACCAGCTTAATGAGATCAGATTCACTCTGGGTATTTGTGGTAAATGCTTGAACAATCATAGCGTAACGATCATCTAAGCCAAAGACCACCATTTTGAGCTCCTCAAAACCGATGGCTTCGCTTTTTATTTGTCGGGCTGCAGCAGCCAGGTCGCCACTGATAAAGCCAAAAATTTCTGGCTTCAAATACATAATCACATTGACCAAAAAAAGCAAACCACCGCCGATATAGCCCATTGAAAAGCCAAGGGAGGAGACATAATCTACTTTCTTTGCGCTGGCGACACCAGGCAAAAGGCTGTCGTAAAAAATATTTCCGCCGCTGAAGCCTACAGTTGCCAGCACATAAAAGGCCGCTGCCATTTGCCAGTGCCCTTGAGCCACCATCCAGAGAGAGCCGCTCATTATCACACCCAAAAAAGCGAATAGCATCAGGAATTTCTTTTTAGCTGTACCCTTATCAGCAACTGCGCCAAGGAAAGGCGCCAAGGCTGCCACAATAATGCTGGCCAGTGAATTGGCCAGGCCTAGATAAAAGGTACTTTCTTCCGGCGCTTCAGGATTTGCCCAATAAGCCTTAAAGAAAATTGGAAAGAAACCAGCCATCACCGTTGTGGCGAAAGCGCTGTTGGCCCAGTCATAAAAGGCCCAGGACCAGATGGAACGTCTTTGATCAAGCATAATACCTCCCAATGTGTGTAAAAACAGACTGCGTAAACCAGGTCTGTCGCCTCATCAGTCTCTTTTTCTCCACATCAGATGGTATTTATCAATTTGCTTTTGTTTAGGGGCACTGTTTTGTTTCACAGCGAAATTTAAGCTAAAAATATCCGCCCTGTTACTCAAATTTTTATTTTGCTCATAGTTTATCATTTTACCTAGTTGTTAAAATGACTCTTGAGAAGTATCACACTTATCAGCGCTAGCATTAATAAGGCGCCGAAATAGGCACTGATTTGCATCGCAGAGATTAAAACAAAAAAGGCTCCGGTCAGCGTCCAAATCAGATTGTGTCGCCTTGTATCCTGAAAGTATATCTTTTCGTAAGCAGTTTCGACCTGTGAGCTTTTCCAAAGATAGAAAAAAATTGCAGTGAGAAATAAAAAGAGAAAGCCATTTAGGCGAATTAACGCCATCCATCCGCCGCTGCTTTCGAAAGATAAAATGCCCATAATGACAGAAAAGACAATCATTAGGAGGCCTGATATGGAAAAATGAATTGCCAGCCGCCGGGCAAAGGCTTTTAAAAAACCTTTTTGCTCATAGGCATCATTGCCCATCATCAAGACAGCGCTGAAAAGACTTATCAAGACCCAAATTATCAGTCGCGAGCCAAAAATAATTTCGCCCATAAATTCCATTTTTTGAGAATGAATGAGGAGATGCCAGCCTTCAATCAGCTTTAGTTGCTGCAGGCTGCTGAAAAGCAGCAGAACGTGTATAAAGAGAAAAAACGCTGTCAGAGGAACAGCCAGAGTCAGCCAGCCACATTCTCGCTTGTAATTTGGGAAATGATCCCCGCGGGAAGCTTCTTTGCCAGACAGATTGATGATCATTCCTATAAGGGAATAGATAAGAGTATAGATGAAAAAGACAAAGCTATTTTGGCGGGTCTGGGCTGTGATATCTGGGGCTGCAGCCAAAGCGACAGAGAAAAATGCGGCAATTCCTGCTGCAAGCAGCCAGCTTAAAAAGGCATTTTGGTAATAGAGTCCTGGCTCTATCATTGTCTGTTTCTTCACGAAGAGACGCAGGGGCATCACCAATTTTTGGTTTAAAATATATAGGATGAGTATGTGCCAGCCATAAACAAATAGCCAGGCTGGCAGATGAAACCAGGTTCGAAATAGTGTGAGTTCATTTACCGCCAAGAGCAAGAGATAAGGAACCATAGTCAGGTAAATCATTAATCCTCCAAAGGAAATAGCTTATCAGTCTAAGAGGACGGCCCGAAGTGAAAAGCTCAGCGCAAAAAGATGACTCTCGCCGAGACTGCTTTCAGATTGCAGGTAGCTGTATTGCAGATCAAAGTCCTGCAAAATGAGTCTGGCGCCCATCATCATAGGACGATACTCATTTTTACTGAAAGTCAGTGAGAAGATTGAACGATAAGTGAACTGTACACCAGGCTGAAGTGTCAGGCTTCCCCAGTCAGAGCTGGCTCTAACTGCCAGCATATTTGTGGCCGGCACAAAAGCTGCTTCAAGATAAGGCTGAAATGAGAAATTATTCCAGATAAAGTGTCCGGCTAGCCCGCTTTCTATGGTTAAAGGATACCACTCCTGAGCGCCATTGCTGAATTGTGTAAAGGCGAATGGCAGATTGCGTATTCGCCAAATATTAGAAACTTTTCCAAAGTGACGGGCTGCAGTAAGGTCAAAACTGAGTCCATATCCCTGGGTGGCAATAAGGTCCTGCATCGTTAGTCGGGTTATGATGCCAATTTGGTAATTCATTGCTTTTCGCCAAGGAAAGGCTGCCGCCAGAGCATAGTTGCTCAAAGCCCGAAAACGAACCTGCTCGTAGTTCAGACGCTCGCCTTCATCAAAAAGCCCATTGTTTTCACCTTCGTCAAGGGTGCCTGGAATGCCATCGCGACCATAATCCAATAATGCATTCCGACTGTCGGGCACCTGGTCTATGCTGACTCTGCCCAGCCAGATACCCAGGGCTTTCTCCTGAAAGTGGAAGGTGTATGCCCCTGCAGAAGCGCTAAGACTGTTTTGAAACCATACTGAGTGGAATAAGAAAAGGTCGTGTTTTTCATCAGCCGCGAGAGCAGAAGGATTGTAGAGGGTATTATGGCTTCCTTGGCTGAGGATGCCGCTATTCAGGCCGTAAAGCTCGCCCATAGGTCCGCCAAGGAGTTTTAGAAAATCGTTGCCATATCTGACGATTTCTCCATTAAGGCTCATTGTTGAAAGTATCGTGAGCGCTGCTATTGTATATCGTTTTTTCATTGCATCTTTCGTTTTAATTCATCCAGGGCCTGAAGCGCTTGCAAAGGTGTCATCTCTTCAATTTTCAAAGCTTTGATGTCTTTCGCCAGGGCGCTCTCTTTGGCCTCGAAGATACTGAGCTGATAGCTGTTTTCTTCTGCCTTAACCCTTGCTTTGATCATTTTTTTTCCATCGGGAAGGGCATGGTCTGAGCCGGAAAGGCTATGAAGAATAGATTTCGCCCGATCCACAACAGATTTGGGAATGCCCGCCATCTGTGCTACATAAATGCCATAACTTTTATCTGCTGCACCTTGTATGATCTTCCTCAGGAATATAATTTTGTCGCCATATTCGCGAACGGCAACATTATAGTTTTTCACCCTGCCCAGGAGCTTTTCCAGCTCTGTCAGCTCGTGATAATGGGTGGCAAAGAGGGTTCGCGCTGCCACCTGCTCGGTATTGTGGAGATATTCTACGACAGCCCAGGCGATGGAGAGTCCGTCATAGGTGCTGGTGCCCCGACCGATTTCATCCAGCAAGATCAGGCTTTTGCTTGTGGCGGTATTAAGAATATTGGCGGTTTCTATCATTTCTGTAAGAAAAGTACTTTCGCCATAAGCCAGATTATCGCTGGCGCCAACTCTGGTGAAGATTTTATCGCTGATGCCAATTTTAGCTGAATCTGCCGGAATGTAGCTGCCGATGTGAGCCAGGAGTACAATGAGACCGATTTGCCGCAGGTATGTGGATTTTCCAGCCATATTTGGGCCGGTGATAATGAGAATCTGATCTGTTAGCGTATCTAGAAAAACATCATTGGGAATAAAGGATTCTCCCGGCGGTAAAAGAGCTTCGATGACGGGATGCCGGCCTCCTTTGATTTCTAATATTCCTGTCTCTTCCAGCTCCGGAAGACACCATTGTTCACGTTCCGTCAGCTCAGCCAGGGCTGCGTAAATATCAGTTTCAGCTACGATTCGAGTATTTTGTTGGATTACAGACAGATAAGGCAGCAGCTCATCAAGGAGATTTAGCCAGAGCTGCCGTTCCAATTGTTGAAGTGACTCTTCTGCATTGAGGATTTTTTCTTCAAAAGTCTTTAGCTCTGGGGTGATGTAGCGTTCACAATTGACTAAAGTTTGCTTGCGAATATAATCTTCAGGCACTTTATCAGAGTGGGTGCGGGTTATCTCGATATAATAGCCAAAAACGCGGTTATAGCCAATTTTGAGGCTTGGAATATCCAGACGGCGGCGTTCATTTTCTTGCATCTTTACCAGATAGTCTTTACCGTGATAGGCTATTTGCCGCAATTCGGGAAGCTCAGGATGAAAGCTTTCCTGAAAGATGCCCCCTTCGTTGATGTTGATTGGCGGCTCCGGTAGAACAGCGCTGTCAATAAGTTTTATAAGTTTTTGTAAACTATCAAGATGGGGGAAATTCAGCTCTTGATTGGATTCTAATCGTTCCGCTAATAAAACCGCATTGATAAGGCTTTCTTTCAGTACCAGCAGCTCTCTTGGGTTGATTTTTTTCGCTGAGAGTCTGCCCAGCAGCCGCTCGATATCGCCAATCTGATGCAGTATTTTTCGCGCTGATTGTCTGAGCTGAGCATTTTCTAAAAAAAAGCTGATCTGACGCTGTCTGAATAAAATTTTACTGATATCCTGGAGGGGGTGAAGAAGCCAGTGACGTATAAGACGGGCTGCCATTGGTGTATTTGTATTGTCAATTGCCCAGATAAGGGTGCCTTCGCCTCGCTCGCCATTGAGACGCTGCAGCAGCTCCAGATTGCGGATGGTAAAGTTGTCCATACTGAGATAGTTGGCCAGCTCCAGAATATGCAGATTGCTGAGATGCTCCAGGCGTTGCTGAAAATTTTCTCTGATATAGTGGAGCAGCATTCCCACTGCTTGCTGGCCGGACCTATCATCTTCCAGGCCCATACCTTTTAATGAGTGGACTTTGAAGTGCTGCCGTATCTGTTCCTGGCAATAAATGCCATCGCTGATCCAGCTTTCCAGCGGTGTTATTAATCCTTTATAGAGGGGTAGCTTTTCTCGTAAAGTCTTTTCATTGCCTTCAGTAAAGAGGATTTCCTGAACTGGCAGGCTGGAGATGTAGTCCAGCACAGCCTCGGAGCTGCCTCTTACCAGGCTCATTTCACCGGTGGATATATCGGCATAAGCACAGACCGCATTTTTTTCATTCCAAATAACGGTAGCTAAGTAGTTATTTTCTTCACTGCTTAGGTATTTGTCATCTACAGCGGTTCCCGGTGTGACGATTTCTGTGATGTCTCGCTTTACAATGCCTTTGGCCTGCTTTGGGTCTTCAAGCTGTTCGCAAATAGCCACCCGGAGTCCGGCCCGCAGTAATTTATGCAGGTAGGCATCCAGTGCATGATGTGGAAAGCCTGCCAATGGCGTTTTTCCTGCTGCGCCATTGCTTCTTTTTGTTAGGGTGATGCCCAGGGTTTTTGCTGTTACTTTTGCGTCTTCGTCAAAGGTTTCATAAAAATCGCCCATACGGAATAGGACAATTTTGTCGGGATGCTTTTTTTTGATGGCATGGTATTGGCGCATCAGGGGCGTGGCATTATCGTTTTTTGTGCTCATTACAGTCTATCTGTCATCAGTTTTGGACCTGCTGTCCGCAAATCTTCATTCCTCTCTGTCCAGCCTATATTATCGGAATATTCTAAAAGGGTCATAAGTTCTCTGCGAGTAAGCTGCAAGTATTCACGCAATTCGCCAGCCCGCCACGCTTGTCGCTCCTGAAAGGCTGCCGTCAATTTATCTGCCATTTGGTTCAGCGCGTTTCGCTCAATGTAGCAGTCGCCATGAAGGTAGATCAGGTCACCGCTTTCTAACAGGGCGGACCAGACGGTGTCCAGCTCTTCAGGAGACAGCCCCGTAAGCTGGCGCACAGCTTTTCGGTCAAGCGCTGAAATTTTTTGTTCCAGAAGCCATTTTCTGAGGATATCTCTTTTTTGGGCCCACTTTTCAGGCCAGCAGGGCTGATGATTTATCTCGCAGAGGAGATTATTCTCAATAATATAGCTGCTTTTTTGGATAAGGTTTTGCAGAAATTCTAAAGGGATTTGGACTTGTGGCAGAATTTCGTTCAGGGCTTTGCCTTTGCTCCAGGGTCGCTTGGCATAGTGTTTTTGCATTAGGCTCTGGATAATTTTTATCCGCTCGTTTTTCCATTCGGCGCTGCAATACCAAATCTCCCCCTTGATATCCTGCCATTCTTCCAGGCCTGTATCCTCTGCTCCAAGAAAAAGCTGGAGTTTTTGCAATTGAGTCTTAGATATCAGCTTTTTATTAAAAATAATATAGAGCGCTCCCGGGGAAAGTTTTGGCGACAGCTTCAGGGTTTTGATAGGCAGGCGTTGAGAATGGGTGATAAAGCAGATTTCTCCACCGCCAAGGGTCTCCATCGGGCTATAGCGCCGCAATATCAGCCGCTGGCCGGGAAAGGCAAAGAGGGGGCTTTCTCCAACAAACCAGGCGAATTTTTGCCCTGGGCTTTCATCGCTCATACGAATACGGCCAATGATTTCGCTGGTGCCGGTCAGCAGGCGAACCCGCATATTATTGCCAAAGGCTTGGTCTGCCGGCTGACTTATTCGAATGAGACAGCGCGCTCCGGCTTCAATATCTGTGAATGCACTCAGAACCATACCCCGAGAACTCTTCTCTGCCTTTATACCGCTGAGATTGATGGCTGCGCGGGTTCCGGCAAATGCTGCACTCGCAGTCTGATTATGGACTTGCAGGCCGCGAACTTGTACTTTCATTTTGCCGGGATTTAATTCTATGGTATCCCCAAGCTGAATTTTTCCCTGCTGGATGGTGCCGGTTACCACGGTGCCATATCCGCTTATCGTAAAAACACGGTCAATAAAGTAGCGAAAGTCATCAATAGCTTTTCCAGCTTTATTAAGCTGCAGAGAAAAGAGATGATTTCGTAGATTTTCTATACCTTCTCCAGTGACGGCGCTGCATTTGAAAAGTGGAGCTTTTGCTAAAAAACTGCCTTGGAGAAGCTGCGAAATATCGTCTTCCAGCAATTCCATCCATTCTTCATCTGCTAAATCGCATTTACTGATGACCACGGCGCCTTGCTTAACTTTGAGAAGCTCAAGAATTTCCAGATGTTCTTTGGTTTGGGGCATCACGCCATCATCGGCGGCGATGAGGAGCAGTGCGTAATCTATCCCAGAAGCGCCAGAGACCATAGTGCGTATAAATTTTTCGTGGCCAGGCACATCAATGATCGCGATATTTTCTCCTAATAAGGCAAAACCAAGATCAATAGTCATGCCCCGTCGCTGCTCTTCCTGAAGCCGGTCCGGGTGCGTTCCGGTGAGAGCTTCCACTAAGGCGCTTTTTCCATGGTCAATGTGCCCTGCTGTGCCGATGGTGAGGTAATCTTTTGACATCTGCAAAATCTAAGACAGGAAACGAAAAATGCAAAAACAAAACAGCTATGCAAGCCATAAAGACAAAGAAATTAGCCACTTTTTCAGAAAACAAAATTTCTAAAAACTATTTTTTGTGCAATAAAATTAATTGTTTGAAAAAAATGGAATAGTACCTAATTTTTAGCCGTGAAATAAAATGGAGAAATAACTAGCTAATGCGCAATAGTAAGAAGCGAACAAATTAGCAGTTTCAGATGACACTCTGGCTTGATGACGAGATAAAAAGATTGCTCATAGGATTGTTAGACGGCGCTCTGACTAGGCGCGGCTTTAAGCGATTTTATGACTATTGCTATCATATCGCCTATGCATATCTGCTAAGTAAAAAAGAGTGCGGAAAACTCTATTTCCAAATCCAGAGCAAAAGCTCGCTGGACCTTCAAGATTTAGCTATCGATTGTATCGCTAAACTTTTTGAGCAGGATAAGGATAATGCTTTTCCCCGTTTTAGCAATTGGTTTCGAAAACAGTTTTTCGATCCGGCGACCCAGGCCGACTCTCAGCTGTTTTTGAGCCTTAAAGCTCTGGTGCTTAGTCACGTCCAACAAGAATTGCAGGTCTATTTTCGAAATGTCGATCCAGAAGGCTAGCGCTTACTGAGGTCCATCAATCGAGCAGTGGGCTGTTCACAAGAGATTGAGATCCTTCCTTGGGGAGAGGAACGCTATATCTATCTCAGAGACTCAAACAAGAAATTTCCTGATAATTATATCTCAGGCAAGCCGCTCATCTTATATGACGATTTGCTGCAAATGCTGACAGAAAGGATGCCCTTAAAATACCGGCTCTCTATAATCATCCCTGAGCTGTTACTGGCCATAGAGAGTGAAGCTCATTGTGCGCCGGTTTTGCCTCGAAGCACGCTACATCACGGTCTGCGCCAAATACTTGAGCTCTGTAATTATAATCAAAGGAAAAATGACGCAGATGATATTTTTAGCCAAAGCCTGATTTCAGAAAGCAATGGAGAAGTGTTGCAGCTATTAATGAAGGAGCTTGCCAGTCAGATTCAGCATTCTTATAGTCATAAGCCGTTTTTTAATGAACAGATATCCGAATATTATCTTAAATTAGCCAATCAGTATTTTTCTGATTTGCTGGAAGATGGCTTCACGGAGAAGCTTCCTCAATACTGGAAAAATATTGCTTTGCGCGATCTAAAATATGAAGATCACAAAAACCGCCTGGAATACTTAATCCATCTGGGTAAAGAGAAGCTGAAAAAATTTGCCCCCGTTTTTTATCAGAAAGATTAGCAAAGGTCAATTTCAAAGAATTGATTGGTTTTTTACCCAAATTACTCAAAAATTGATTGATTTGAGGAAAAAAATAAAAAAATATTTCTGAAACAAAGGAAGATGTCACTATACATATAATAGGATGGAGGCAGAAATGCAAAAAGAGCAAATCGTGACGGCAGAGACAGAAAAAATATCGGCCAGGTGTGATGTGCCTAAAATAGTTCGAGGGATGCTAAAATGACAGGAAGATGTATTGACCCGCTTACTTTAGAAAAATTTATTATGTCTGAATACACAAAAGATAAGGATTATTCCATAATCGAACATCTGAATAGCTGTCGTTTTTGTGCTCAGAGATATAAGGAACTGAAGTTATTTTATTCAGCTTTAGCGTCAAATTTGGCTTACAATTCACCGCCCTTCCCCGCAAATGTTCATCTGAAAAACGTCAATTGTTATACAATGAAATTAAAGCCAATGGCTGATGAAAATGATAAAATTCAATTTGCTGCAGAAAGCAAACAGGGCTGCTTTTTTAAAATGGTGGCGGTCTATTCTGCAGATGAGGATAATCTCTTGATTCGCCTTCTGGAAAAAAAAGAAACACAGGAGTTTCAGCTCTGCCTGATTGCTGATGACCCCGTTTTATATGAGTTTGTGGTTGTACATATTGATGGGTTTGATGAGAGCTATATCAGCGATGCCAGCGGCTGTGTAAAACTGGGAAAAATTGAAATCAAAGAGCCAAATAAACTGGTCTTTCGAGTACATACGCCGGATATTGTATATACTTTGAATTCCCGAGAGGTGGTTGAAAGGCTTGAAGCCCAGTCAGACCCCAAAGAGATTACCCTGAAAAAAGCGGTAGAAGGGCGCTATGAACTTTGTATAAAAAAATCGGCTGAGCGTTATGATCTTGATTTTATTCAGAAATCTCCTGCAGATAAGGGGCATAAAATAGCAATTGGCTCGGAAGATAATGAAATGTATCCTCCGGTTCATATGTCTGAAACGTCTTTTGGTTTTACGCGCATTCCCTTAAAAAAGGATTTTATCCTTCGGCTCTATTTTTCTGGTTCTCAAAAATAAAGTGTCTTGATGGATTCTCTGATTGCCATTGAGCAGACTTTTCAGCGCTTGCTGCATCAGCTCAAGCATCATAAAAGCCATCGCATAGCCCTTACGGAATTGATTCATTTTGTAAAGCGGGTCTATCACCGACACCGTCCAGAGCTTTTTCACAGCTATTTTCAGCAGCTTTTTCCCTTATTTTCTGATCATTTTGAAACAGAATCGGTCAAATTTCGGCCACCGGATTTTTATGTGCTGATGCTGAGCTATTTAGAACAAATTCCAAAAGGCCGAATATCTGTCGATTATGAGCAGCGTTTTATGAGTATGCAAAGCCAGACGCGGCTCCATCAATCCCTGAATCTGATATGGCTGGGAGAATGGAAATCTGCGCTGAGCTTATGGCAGCCACACTGGACAGAAGAAAATGAGAAACTGCTCTACGCTTTTCCGGAGACTCCTACAGCCGGACACTCACTTGATTCTTTTGAGAAATGGTCAAAAAGGCTGCTGGACATACATTTTCCTATGCCAGAAATATTTTTTGAAATTGGAAAATTATGGCGAAATCTGGCGGGAATTGAGCTGACAGATGCCGTGTGGGTTCCCCTGATCGAGAAAAACAGCTCGGAATCATGGGATAAGTCCGCGGCTACGATTGAGCCAATGCGCCTAGAGATTATTAGTTCGCCAGGTGGCTACCACCGCGACTTTCTCACCTTTAATTATAGCATTGATTCAAGCAATGACCTGATGTATCAGCAGGCTTTTGATGCACTCTATTCAATGAAAAATCTATTAAAGCGACGATTTGCCGGCCAGGGGATTGATGATGAGCGCTTTCGTTTTCATTTTTTGTTCCCCAAAAATGATTATCGCTATACTGGAGACAGTCTTGGCGTGGCGATGGCCCTGTTAAATTTGTGCAAGTTGACGCAAAGTGGCAATTATCGCTGTGTTATTCACCAGAAAGAGCCAGTTGTTGCCACGGGTATTGTCAATTCTCAGGGTGATATCAGACCTATTAGCAATGAGAGTCTGGCTGCAAAATTGACGGTCTTTTACTTCTCTCCTTTTCGCTATTTTCTCCTGCCCGCAGAAAATCTTTATGAAGCAAAGCTGATATTAGACCCCTTGAGAAGGCAGTTTCCAGGGAAAAGCCTGGTGCTGCTGCCTCTTAAAACAGTTGATGAAGTCTTGAGGGCAGATAATATTATTGAAATTCAGGAACGTCCTGTTTCGTTTGAAAAGCAAATCAGTCGTATTCTAAAATATTTCTGGCCGGCATTGGCTTCTCTTCTTGCTATTTTGCTTGCTTATTTTACTGTGATTGACCACGATAGCAACCCGGTAAGTATTAAGGGCTATGGCAATCATCTGCTTGCTTACAATCAAAAGGGGAAAATATTGTGGAGTGAAGAATTTCCCGTTTTGATGAAGTTTATCAACGAGAAAAGCCCTGATAATAGAAAAAACTCCTACGCTATAGGCGATATCAATGGAGATGGTTTCAATGAAATATTTTTTACAATAGACAAGCGTAAGGTAAATGAAAATGATCTAATAACTGAAACTTATCTCCTGAGCCACACTGGAAAGGTACTTTGGACATACAGCGGTTTTACCCCTGGAAGATATGCTAATGGACTTCACTCAGATACCTATATCGGGCGCTTTCATATCATACACGATTTTGATAAGGACGGGCAAAACGAGCTCGCATGCTATTATCATAATCATCCATATTTTCCCTCTCAGCTTATCCAATTTGATCATAAGGGGCAGCTTTTGAGTATTTTTTATAATTCCGGCTATTTCTACACTTATGAGATTTATGATTTGGATAATGATGGGATTGATGAACTTATTATGGGCGGCACCAACAATGACTATGATACAGCAGTTTTGGCCGTTTTAAAATATCCCCACTTTGCTGGACATTCGCCTCAGCTTGATTCTAATTATCTTATTCTCCGAAAAGATGCTGATTATCGCCCGCCCTATTTGTATCTCCGTTTTCCAAAATTAAAGGGTCTGCCGGGACAAATTCGCGAATCAATTTTAAAAGTGGAATGTATCAATAATGGTTTATTGATGCTTACGATAAATCTTGCCGGAACTGATTCTGATGCAATAATCTATATGGGTAAAGATTTCCAGGTGCAAAATATTGTTTTGGCAGATTGCTTTGAATTGTATAAGGATTATTACCATACTTTTGACTGGGATAGCTTTGATATGGAAGGTTATTTGGAGAAATTTTCAAAAGTGGAATTTTGGAATGGTGAAGCTTTTACCGACACTTTTACAGTCAATACCAGATAAATTACATCTGTCCAAAATAAATATTTGATGAAGAGGAGATTAAATCTGTTTTTTAATTTCTCGAAGCTGAATGCCAAAGGCTGCTAATTCTTTAAGCACTGGCTGGTAGATTTCCGGTTGAATAGGAATATGGACGCCAGTGAGGGGGATTTTATCATTGGCAATGAGTCGGGCTCCAATGGCTGCAGGGAGGCTTACTGTGCGAGACATTGAGGTGTCTCCGCCTGGCTGGCCATAATCCAATAGTGTAGAGATAATTGAATCCCGCCGTCCGTCAGGGTATTCAGCCACAATATTATGCTCCATTACCAGCATATCCTGCTCGCCGGGAAGGTATTGCATTTTAAGGGTCATAAGTTTCGCAATGACATCCAGGGGGGAGGCATAGCTCAGGTCACTGAGGGGAATATCATCAAAAAGCCCTAGCCATCGCAGTTGCTTGATGAGCAGTGAATCAACAGGCAGATTGAAAAATTCTGCACATTTGCGGAAAAAATCTTGTGCTGGCGTTGCTTTGAGAAGCAGGCCGGTCACTCTGCGGATAGTTGATCTTCTTAATTCTGGATTTTCTGTATCATCCAGATAGCCAAGCTTTTGCAGGGCAAGCATCAGATTGCTCCAGCCGGTGTAGCGGATGGTGCCACGAATAACGGTATGGGCATCCTCAAGGCCGTATAAAGATTGATATATCGTTGAATCTCGGTTGGGATAGACTTCCATTTCTCCGAGTCCGTTGATTTTTTTCCTCCAATGATAATTAAATAGCTCTCCTTTTGGCACATTGATAATTTCATTGTCTTTGAGGAATTTTGCGCCGTTTCGGCCAGCCATTACAATACCTCGGGGACTCCAGGAGATTTTATAGCCCAATGGATTATTGTTTGATTCCGGGGCGGGCAGGCCTCCACAATCAGATTCAAAACTGAGAATTTTGGCGTTTTCCCCTTTTAGTTTGTGAATAATCTGCATTGCAGACATATGGTCTATGCCAGGGTCTGCTCCCAGTTCATTCAAAAAAAGCAGGCCTTTTGCGCGGGCGGCTTTATCGAGGGCCAGCATGGAATCACTAACATAGCTTGCCGTTACCAGATGAATATTATTCTCAAGACAGAGTTCTGCTATCTGCGTGTGATAGGTATATGGCAGCATACTGACGACAACTTTGCTGCCGCTTATCAATTCACCAAGCTGTTCTGGTTGGTTGACATCCAGAGCGTGGGCATTACCGCGAAAATGTTTGCCGATGATATCAACGGCTTTGCCTTTATCAAGATCGGCAACATGAAGATCAATTTCATCACACTGCAAGAGGTAACGGATACCGGGGCGAGAAACAAGTCCAGCCCCTAAAAAGATAATTTTTTTCATGTTCATAATAATCCTATTTCATTCGGTAATTTTTGTTCCTGAGTGAAATTCTTTAAAAATTCCTCAAGATAGAGATAATCTGGCGTCAATTCCCCTTGATGCGTAATGACTGCCTTTTTGATTTCAGGCGGCAGATTCAGCTCTTTATAAGATTTAGTATAATCTGCGGCCACAATTTTAGGGATAAAGGGAAGAAGACTCTGACTGAAGCTGATAGAAGCGTCTCTCGGTAATTCTGTCGGGAGATTATCAACGGCCATATTGACAATACCATCTCCTTCAAAACCATCCTGTACAGAGTCATCGGAAGGGTTATAGACATAGGCCGGGTTATTGGGAATGGTAATTCGGTCAGTGATCTCTATGGCACCATCAATATCACAGCTTATATCGTATATGAGCTGCAGTCTAAGGCTGGATTTATTCTCATGCAGCCATTTTTTTGTCAGTAGCCGGGGGTACCGGTTGTCCCAGTATATTCCGTTGATGAGCACAGAGAGGTAGGGCAGATATTTTTCAAAGATTGAGTAGTAATCGCCAGGATTATGATAGTAGTCTTGTAAGTCGAAGGCAGTATTTTCTTTCTCAACCAGGTGCTTTTCCTTAAAAATAACTTTATATAG
>OMKS01001206.1_pt1 | contig 23370 bp, 23 predicted proteins | sample 1674721 | NCBI WGS metagenome assembly OMKS01 (sample SAMN06264996, study PRJEB25208) | sediment metagenome | isolation source: hot spring sediment | place: USA: California | collected 2014-09-02
CCCCGTGCCGGAGCGGCGGCAGGGAGCTTGAGCGAGGCAAATTCCCTCTTTAAACCCCGACAGTGATGGCATTCTGCCATGGAGGCACCCGCATGATGCAGCCATGCCGGCGACCCGCCGGACCTGTACAATGTTTATATATGATCTGCAGTGTACAATAATATGCATACTATGACCTACCTACACGCAGAGGTGATGCCGGTGGAATGGACACGGACAGGTTGACCGGGCCGGCGAGTGCCCCGGACAACGTACCGCCCAACGCTGCCACGGACCCGGCATCAGCCGGTGCCGGGCACCGGCCGCATCCCCCCCCACACGACCAGCAGCCACGGATCATTCCCGTCTGCGTACAGTTCAGGCAGGACGCCGTCGCCTGCAATTCCCCGGAAGCGGTCTTCCGGCGGTTCCGGGACTGCGCATCATTCATTCTCGAATCTGCATATGGAGAGCATAAAACCGCGAAATATTCCCTGATAGGGGTGCACCCGGTCCTGCGGATCACCGCGGAGAACGGGAACCGCACGGTCATTTCCGGCCTGAAGGAGTATGTGCGGGCACTGGTGCCGCTCTTTGCAGATGACCATTCCTGCTGCGGAACGCCTGCATCCATCTCCCCGGAAGATGGAAAAGCAGGAGGGTCTCCCGCCGGCGCCTCCGGTGCTCCTCCAGTGGCATTTGGGAACGCAGCCGCCACCGGCCGCCGCCTCCCCGGTGCGCCGGAGATGGTAACGGTGACGGCCACCGTACCGGACCCGGTCGCACGGATTCACCGGGTGCCGGACCTGTTCGGGTATCATGATGATGCGATCCCCGGCTACCAGGCAGGGCTTACCGGGTTCTTCTCGTATGATCTGGTGTACTCGTTATTTCCAACGGTAACCACGGAACAACCGGCGTTGCCGTTCCCGCTCGCGGATTTTGTCATGACCTCGGAGTACATTCTCTTTGATCACCCGGAAGGCGAGATGTATGTCTTCAGCCTGGCCCTCGTGGACGGGGAGGACGACGGAAGAGAAGCGACACGCAATGCCCGGCAAACGGTCGAACACATCATCGGGACCCTCAACGATGCCCCGGAAGAGCATGACCATGACGGCATCGCCGGCAGCGGCACCACCCGTGGGGATGCCCGTGGTCAGGGTGCTGCGGCCTCCAAACAACAGCCGGACGCCCGCGGGGATATCCGGGTGAAGGCCGCCGACGTCGGGGCCCCGGCCTGCACGGAGAATATCCCGAAAGACGGGTACGAGGATCTCGTCAGAAAGACGAAGGAGTACATCTTCTCCGGAGACATCTTTCAGGGGGTCATCTCCCGGCAGCTTTGCTGCGGGTATGACGGTGACCCGTTTGCTATCTACGCTGCTCTGCGGCAGATCAACCCCGGCCCGTACATGTATTACATCACCTACGGCGAGCGGCAGATCATCGGCTCGAGCCCCGAGATGCTGGTGAAGGTCGAGAAGAACCGCGTCACCACCGTGCCCATCGCCGGCACGCGGCCGCGGGGGGCCACTCCTGAAGAGGACAGGAGGCTCGAAGAGGAGCTCCTCTCTGATGCAAAGGAATGCGCAGAGCACCTGATGCTCGTCGACCTCGCCAGAAACGACATCGGACGGGTGGCCGAATACGGCACCGTCCAGATGGACGAATTCATGAAGGTCGGGAAATTCTCGCATGTCCAGCATATCGTCTCCACGGTCTCCGGGACGCTGGACGCCGGGCACACCCCGGCGGACGCGTTCACCTCCTGTTTTCCGGCAGGGACCCTGACCGGAGCGCCAAAGATACGGGCGATGCAGATCCTCGCCGAACTCGAGCCCTGCAGGAGAGGGCTGTATGGCGGCGCGGTCGGCCATATAGGGCTTGACGGCAAGGTGGATTTCGCCATCGCCATCCGCACGCTGGTCTGCGAAGGCGGGGCGCTCACCTTCCAGAACGGGGCGGGAATCGTTGCAGATTCCGACCCGGAGACGGAATACCACGAGACCGAAAAGAAGGCATCGGCGATTGCCCATGCGATCGCCATCGCACAGGGAGGGGGCCTGCCATGAACATTCTCGTGATTGACTGCTACGACAGTTTCACCTATAACCTCTGCCAGCAGTTCGGCGCGGCCGGATGCGACGTTGCCGTCGTGCGAAACGATGCACCGGCGGCGGTGCTGCGGACGGGCGAGTATGACCGGGTCGTCCTCTCTCCCGGACCGGGAATCCCGGAACAGTCCGGCCTCTGCCTGACGGCGCTGCACTCCCTCTCCCGGAGCGTGCCGACGCTCGGCATCTGCCTCGGCCACCAGGCGATATGCGTCGCCTTCGAGGGAAGGGTGGGAAAAACAACGCCGTTTCACGGGAAGGTCTCCGGCATCCTGCACGACAACAGGAGCATCTTTAAGGGGCTCCAACCCGGATTTCGCGCGACGAGATACCATTCGCTCGCGGCAGAGAGACGATCGCTTCCGGCCTGCCTGGAAGTGACCGCCATCTCATCGGATGACGGGTGCATCATGGGGCTTCGCCACCGGGAGTACCCGATAGAAGGGGTGCAGTTTCACCCGGAGAGCATCATGACAACGGAAGGGGACCGCCTGATACGAAACTTCCTGAAATCCGGGGTGAAGCATGATAACTGATCTCCTGAAACAGGTGGTTGACCGCCGCGACCTCACCGATACGGAGGCGGAACGCGCCATGGATGCGATCATCGCACACGAAGCGACCGACATACAGATCGGCGCCTTCATCGCGGCGATGACGACGAAAGGGGCCACTCCGGTTGAGATTGCCGCATTCTCCCGCGCCATGATGAAGTCCGCCCTGCAGATGCACCCGGAGGTGGGAGGGCTCCTCGTCGACACCTGCGGCACCGGCGGCGACGGGGCGAACACCTTCAACATCAGCACGGCATCGGCGTTCGTTGCCGCAGGCGCGGGAATTCCGGTCGTCAAGCACGGCAACAACAGGGTCAGCAGCCGGTGCGGGTCGGCCGATGTGCTCGCGTGCCTGGGGGTGGCCATCGATGCCCCCCCCGCGGTGGTGAAAACCGCCATTGAGACGGCCGGCATCGGGTTTTTGTACGCAAAGACCCATCATCCGGCGATGAGGCATGCGGGACGGGCACGGGAAGAGATCGGCATCAGGAGTTTTTTCAACATCCTCGGCCCGGTCTCGAACCCTGCATCGGCCCATGCCCGCCTCCTCGGGGTCTACAGCCCGGAGCTGACCGAACCGCTCGCCGAAGTGCTCCGGCTTTTGGGAGTGAGGACCGCCATGGTGGTCCACGGTGCGGGCCTTGATGAGATCACGACGACCGGCACGACAAAAGTCACGATGCTCAGGGAGACGGGCGCCATCCACACCTTCACCATCACCCCGGAGAGCGTGCGTGTGGCACCGGCGGAATGCTGCGATCTCGCGGGCGGCGACCCGCCGCTCAATGCCCGGATCATCACAGAGATCCTCGACGGCGAGAAGGGGCCCTGCCGCGACATCGTCCTTTTGAACGCCGGCGCCGCCATCTATCTCGGCGGAGGCGCCCGGAGCATCAGAGACGGCATCGGGCGGGCCGAGACGAGCATCGATGCAGGAAGGGCGGCGGAGAAGCTTGCCCGGCTGCGGGAGATAACGGGGGGAGGAGAATGAACGATTTTTTGAACCGGATCATCCGGGAAAAGGAGAAGGAGGCGGCAGGCATCCTCCTTCCGGACGCATCCGGCATTCCGGACGTCCGCCAAAAAAGCCTCCGTGCAGCGGTACGGCAGCAGGAGAGGACGGCAGTCATCGCAGAGATCAAGTTCAGGTCGCCCTCCGGGGGAGCGATCGCGCCGTACACCCCCCCGAAAATCATCGCCGGCGAATATCTCCGGGGCGGATGCACGGCGATATCCGTCCTGACGGATGGACCCTTCTTCGGGGGGAAAAAGGAGTATCTCGCAGACGTCGCCGCGGTGTCCCCGGTCCCCGTGCTGAGGAAGGACTTCATCGTCGATGAACGGCAGATCATCGAGGCGAAGGTGCTCGGGGCGGACGCGGTCCTCCTGATTGGGGCCATTGCCGGGGAGAGGCTGGGCGACTTCCATGACATCGCCCGCGGCCTCTCGATGGAAGCCCTCGTCGAAGTGCGGACGACGAAGGAGGCGGACCTCGCCCTCTCCTGCGGTGCTGAGATCATCGGCATCAACAACCGCGACCTCCGTACCATGGCCGTCAGCCTCGAAACAACCGCCGTCTTGTCCGGCTACCTGCGAAACGAGGGGCACGACGGGATCATCATATCGGAGAGCGGCTACCGGACGCCGGCGGATATCGTCTCGATGCACCACCACTGCGACGGGTTTCTCATCGGCAGCGCCCTGATGGCCTCCGGGAACCGGACATGCGACCTGCGGAGGTTCGTATGCGCATAAAGATATGCGGCATCACCACCGCCCGCGACGCGGTCATGGCGGAATCGCTCGGCGCGGATGCGATAGGGGTCGTCGTCTGTTCCAACTCCCCGCGGAATGTGACGCTCGCCGGTGCACGAAAAATCTTTACCGCCCTCAGACCCGTGACCGAAAAAATTCTCGTCACGAATACGCCGTCGTACTCACGGCTCGGCATCATCATGGCACAGCGGCCGGACGCCGTCCAGCTCACCCATCCCTTTGCCTTCGGGGGACAGCCGCCCGTAAAGATCATCAGGACGGTTGCGCCGGGGATGGAGCGGCTCCCCGGCGACTGCGACGCGGTCGTCATCGATGCAAGCAGGGGAACGGGGATGCCCTTTGACCGGGCGTTTGCGGCACGGGTGATGCAGGAGGCGGGGATGCCGGTGTTTCTTGCGGGAGGGCTCTCCCCGGAGAACGTGGGCGATGCGATACAGGCGGTGCTCCCCAGCGGCGTCGACGTCTCCTCCGGTGTGGAGAAGAGCCCCGGCATCAAGGACAGGGAGAAAGTGCGTGCGTTCATCCGGCGCTGCAGGGAGGGATAATATGGAAACAACAGGCTATTACGGGGAGTACGGCGGAAGGTTCGTGCCGGAAACCCTGATGGAGGCGCTCTATGAACTGGAAGCGTCCTATGCGGCCATAGGCAAAACTGATGCATTTACCCGCGATCTCGGCTTCTACCTGCAGGAGTATGCCGGAAGAGCAACCCCGCTGACCCACTGCCGGAACATGTCGGCGGACGTCGGCTGCACCGTCTACCTGAAACGGGAAGACCTCGTGCACGGGGGTGCGCATAAACTCAACAACACCCTCGGGCAGGCCCTGCTCGCACGGCACATGGGCAAAACCCGCCTCATCGCAGAGACCGGTGCCGGCCAGCACGGCGTTGCGACGGCGATGGCCGGTGCCGTGCTCGGGCTGCCGGTGGAGGTGTACATGGGAAGCACCGACTGCGAGCGCCAGAAGCTCAATGTCTTCAGGATGGAGCTCATGGGCGCCGCCGTGCACCCTGTTCACAGCGGAACCGCGACCCTGAAGGATGCCACCAACGAGGCGCTCAGGGACTGGGCGGCACGGTCCGCCGACACGCACTACCTGATAGGTTCCGTCGTCGGCCCGCACCCCTTCCCGATGATGGTAAGGGATTTCCAGTCCGTCATCGGCCGCGAGACGCGGGAGCAGATACTGGCGGCGGAAGGGCGGCTCCCGGACCATGCGGTCGCGTGCGTCGGCGGCGGTTCGAATGCCATCGGCCTGTTCTACCCGTTTCTCGGCGACGACGTCGTCATGACGGGCGTCGAGGCGGGAGGCAGGGGGGACGCCCCCGGTGATCACGGGGCGTCGGTCAGGTTCGGGCGCCCCGGCGTCCTCCACGGCGCCTTATCCTACCTCATCCAGGACGCATACGGCCAGATAGGGACGACCCACAGCATCTCCGCCGGGCTGGACTATCCCGGCGTCGGGCCAGAGCACAGCATGCTCAATGATGCAGGAAGGGTGTCCTATGCCGTCGCCTACGACGACGAGGTGGTCGGGGCATTCAGGTACCTTTCGCAAAAAGAGGGGATCGTCCCGGCACTCGAATCGGCACATGCGATTGCCCACGTCCTGAAGAATGCGGACACCTATGACAGGGACGATATCGTCGTGATATGCCTCTCCGGGCGGGGCGACAAGGACGTGGCGACCGTAAGCGACCTCCTGAAAAAGAAGGGGCCTGCCGCCACGGGGGGAGGCCGCCCATGACCCCCATCCCCACGGACCCCTTCAACCGAGCGTTCGAACACCCCGCATTCATCTCCTATATCGTCGCCGGAGACCCGTCGCCGTCCGCCAGCATTGAGATGGCACGGGCGCTGATCGACGGGGGGGCAGGCATCATCGAACTCGGCTTTCCCTTCTCGGACCCGGTCGGCGACGGCCCGGTCATCCAGAGGGCGGATACGCGATCCCTGCATGCCGGGTTTGCCCCCGGTGCAATCTTCGAAATTGCGGCAGGCATCAAACACCATGCGGATATCCCGGTCGTCATCATGACCTATCTCAACCCGGTACTTGCCGCAGGCATCGATGATTTCTACAAAAGAGCACGCGGTGCGGGCGTCGACGGCATACTGATCGTGGACATGCCGGTGGAAGAGGCGGGCCTCGTGGCAGGCGCCGCCCGGCGCCATGACCTTGCCCAGATCTTTTTGGTCTCCACGAATACCTCGGACCGCCGGATAGCCGCCATCCTCAATGCCTCGGCGGAGATCAACGGCAGGACCGATGCCAGGGGAGCCACCGTACAGAAAGGGTTCGTCTACCTGATCTCATCCCCCGGAGTGACCGGTACGCGGAAGCGGATAGCGGAAAGCGCCTTCGACCTGATCGCCAAAGTGCGAACCATCGGGGAGGAACGGGGGATACGTCCTGCGCTTGCGGTGGGCTTTGGCATAGCAAACCGCCGGCAGGCACAGGATATCATCAGTGCCGGTGCGGACGGCTTTGTTGTCGGCAGTGCGATCGTACAGATAATCGAGGACTACTCCGGCGATCGCGCTCTCCTCATGAACCGCCTCAGGGAGTTTGCCGAAGAGATGACGGGAAAGGGCACCTGAAGGCCCCCCGGCAGGGGGCCCCTGCCGCCGGGCGATGAAGAACAGCATGCATGAAGAAAAAACCGGTCAGCCCCCCCTCTTCTGCGCCGGGATAGCGCCGTTCATCCCTGCGCCTCCCCTTGTAGCGCTGGCATAATCACGAGAATAAATATAATGAAACCAATGAGAATGGCTGGAGGCTTCCATCCTACCATCTAATCATACGAACGCCGGGTCTCTTCGTCGGTGAGGGTCGGTGCGGTAAGGTCCTTCCACACCCCGGCGTCCCATGTGCCGAGATTCGTATGGGTCTGGTAATAGTTCTCGGGGACAGGGTGGGTCCCCACCACCACCTCAAGGCCGTACTTCTCCCGGATGAACCGGGTGAAGTACGGGATTCGCGGGCAGGGGGGATAGCCCACCACCATGCCGGTCGCCAGATGCACCACCTGGGCGCCGTTCTTCTTCATCTCCTGCGGGACATACTCGATATTTCCCCCCGGGCAGCCGTTGCAGGTGGCAAACCCGACCAGTTCGACTTCTTTCCCCCGGTACCTCGCAAAGGCGCCCTCACGGTTGCGAAGGGCCCGCAGGCACTTGCCCCCGGCGCAGGTCCGGTAGCGGTCGCAGATGATAATACCAATTTTTACGGGTGCATCCATATTTTCCGTCGCCTCCCAATTATCCGTTCCAGTACCTGTTGTTCAAGCATTTCATAAAAATGCCGCCCTTTGCAAAAAGAGGGGACGGGCTCTCAGCGGTTTTTTCCGCCGGGAACGATCGCGGCGAGAGCAGGCGCCCCGCAGGCCCCCGCCAGCTATCCATCCACCACTTTGCCGGCCCTCTTGACCAGGACCACCATATCCCCTTCGGCCACCCCGGTCATATCGGCCAGTTCTCCGGGGGAATGCTCCAGCAGCTGCCCCACGGTTACGATATTCGCGGCAACCAGACGGTCCCGCATCCGGGCGTTGACGCCTTTTATCAGGGTCACCGGGCTAAGCGTTGCGTCGGCAACCATTCGTGCGATATTCTCCTCTGCCGGATGGTCCCATCCGATGTGCTTGATATCCCAGCAGGTCGCATACCGCTTCGCGTGGTCGGAGAGTTTGGTGTTGCTCACGATCATCGCCTTATCGATGGTGAAGTGGTTTCTTCCCTCTTTGTACCCCTCCTGCACGTCCTCGACGATGGCACGGGCGATGCGCCCCTCGTCAAGGCCCGTCATGCGGTGATGGTTGTGATGGTGCTTCGCCTCGACAAAATACGTGATCCCGCCCTTGCGGGCAACCGCATCCACCTCATGCTCGCCGCATCTTCCCTGCAGAATTCGTCCTTCCCCTACCTCATACCCGCAGCCGGCAAGCAGGGCCCGGACATAGAGTTCAAAGTCCGGTTTCGGCCGGAGCATCCCGATGGCCCTTCGCACATTCGTCCGTTCCGCGACCGCGGGCTTATATTTCCTGCCGACCGACCGAATCAGCTTCAGCACATCTCTCGTCCGCATCCCTTCATACAGGCGTTTCTCAATCTCTTCCAGCACCGATTCCGCCTGCTCTTCGGAAATCCCGTAATTACGGATAGTCCGCATCACCTTGTACCGCTCATACGGCTGCGCCGTCCCGTCTGCCTTGGTCACCGTTGTAATTGCCATGTCCCGTCACCTCATGCGATACCTTGCCGGGAATGATGGACCTCCCTTCCAAAACCACCGCCGTTCTGTTATATCCACTCTTTGCGGTGGAAATACATGAGCATGATCACGAGGATCACCGCCATTATTCCCAGTGCGGCCGGATATCCCAGACGCCACCCGAGTTCGGGCATGTATTCGAAATTCATCCCGTAAATGCCGGCGATGAAGGTCAGGGGAATGAAGATGGTCGCGATGATGGTAAGGACTTTCATCACCTCATTCATCCGGTTGGAGACGCTCGACAGGTAGATATCAAGCATGCCTGCGGCCATATCTCGGTAGGTTTCCACATAATCCGACAGCTGGATCACATGGTCGTACACATCCCTGAAGTAGATCAGGATGGACGGGTCAACCAGGTCCGAATCGCCGCGGTGGAGTTGTGACACCACTTCCCGCAACGGATAGATCACCTTCCGGATATAGATCAGGTCCCGTTTTAAGGCATAGATGGTCCTGAGAATCTCCGGGGTCGGATGTTCCACGAGTTCATCCTCAATCTCCTCGATCACCTCGCCTATCCATTCAAAGACCACAAAATAATTGTCGACGATAGAATCGATGAGGGCATAAAAGAGATAATCCGCACCGGACTGCCTGATGCGCCCCTTCTTTGACTGGAGCCGCTTTCTGACACTGTCAAAGACATCCCCCGGCTGCTCCTGGAACGAGATTACCGCATGCGGCGTCAAAAGAAAACTCACCTGTTCCGATACGATCCCCTCATCGGGCTCGACCGAGAGCATATTCATGACCACGAAGATGTATGACCCGTAGTCCTCCATCTTCGGGCGCTGGCGGGTATTCAGGATATCCTCCTGTATCAGGGGATGCACGCCGAAGATGGAGCCGACCTGTGCTATGATGTCGGTTTGGGCAAGGCAGGTGATATTGATCCAGGCAACCCCCGGCCGGCCGAGAAACCCCGGTATCTCGTCGGCCGACACCGGAGCGTGTTCGCCATATTCGCTGTCGTCATACCGGGTGATCGAAATATCGGTCCTGTCGGTGTGAAAATTCCCGATGTGAATCAGGGTGCCCGGCGGCAGACCCGCCTTCTTCGATATCTGGCTGCTCTCCGTCTCCGTCATGTCCCTTCTCCCGCACCGTCATCCTTCAGGAAGATAGTCTGGGTGCCGTGGACTTCAACGTTCTCACTTGCGATCGAGATGCCGGGGGTCGCCCGGACCCCTTCGATGATCCTGCGGGCAATCCGGTCATGCATGATTCTCCTGTCCCGTACATCCGTCACATACCTGATATCAAGAAGAATCCAGTTGTCGGTGAGCGTGGCATAGATGGAGGGTTCGACCACCTTTTTCGGCAGATAATACTTCTCACCTATCCTGTCGATCTCCCTCTCCGCCTGCGCCGTCAGGTCCTCGGTCTCCTCGACCAGAATGGCCAGGACCATCCTGACGGCCTCTTTCCAGTCGCTCTCGTAGGTCAGGGGGAGGGCAATCTCATCCCACATAAAACTATGATCCTTGGTCGAATTGTGCACCACCCCGGATATCACCCAGGCATTCGGGATGGTCACGATCCTGCCGGTCGGCTGGTCCCCGTGCACCCACCGGCCGATCTCCATGAGCGTGGTATTCATCATTCCCACGTCCATCACATCCCCAGCCGTCTCCCCGATGCTTATCCGGTCCCCCACGCGGTACATCCCCGAGATGATGATATAGAGTCCCCCCACGAAATTTCTCAGGAGGTCCTGCAGGGCAATTGCAAGCCCTGCAGCAAGGATGCCGTACGAAATGAGAAGGGACTGGGTCTCCTGCACCCATATCCTGATGCCGATGACGATCACCACCAGAAGAGACAGGATAAAAATCGCCTTGTTCAGGGAATACCGGGTCTTGCTATCCTGGACAAATCGTGTGGCGATATGCGACAGGAGCGCATAGCCAAGGTACACCGCTGCAACCGCGGCAAAGGTAAGGGAGAGCTTGAAGAGTTCCGGGTACGGGTAGTACTGCGATGCACGGTTCAACACGACGGCAAGCGCAAAAAAGAGCGAAAAATATGCTGCCTCCCGTATCACCAGAACTCACCACTGAATACATGCATAATATTCTATTTAAATGCCATCCCGCACTCATCGCCGGGCGTTGTCCGGCAATCCGGCATTTTGTGGGCGGACGGACGCCATCTGCCGGTGCGGGAGGGAACCATTAGATATTTCCCGCGCCTAATGCCAGTATGCGCAACCAATCATCCCGGCTGATAATCTGCCTTGCCCTCCTCTGTGCCGGCCTCGCCGGCATGGCAGGATGCCTGGACGGAAAGAGCCCTCCCCTCTCCGACCATGACGTCTCCGTCATTCCGGGAGGAACGCCCGTCACCCCCTATGCCGGCACCTACGAGGAGGGAGACCTCCTGATCACCGTTCCGGAGTTTCAGCAGCACTGGAACCCGGACGGGACCTGCTATTGGGACGGGCGGATACAGGTGACAAATACCGCACCCGTTCCGAAGACCAATGTCATCATCCGCTCCTCCATCATTGATATCGGAACCGGAACAGCCGTTGAAACCAAATCAACCACCTATCCGAGGATAGGGGGCACGGAGTCCCTCTCCCTGAACGTACAGCTGCGCGGCGAATGCGACGGCAAGTATACCTTCCGCGTAGAGACGATCGTGGACTGACCGGAACCTATCTATTTTTTCCCGCCGATATCCGCCTATGAAGATCGTCGCACTCAACGGGAGCCCCCGCGGTACCGCCAGCACCACCCTTCGCCTCCTTGAAGCCGCCATGGAAGGGGCGGAGGAGGCGGGAGCCGTGGTGCAGTATTTCGATGTCGCCCGGCATGATATTGCCTACTGCACCGGGTGCGGCACCTGCTATGCATCCGGCAGCTGTATCCTCGAGGATGACTATGCCGACATTCTTGCGGCGATGGAAGGGGCGGACGGATTTCTGGTGGCATCCCCGGTGTACATCAATGCGATCACCGCCCAGCTCAAAACCCTCATCGACCGGATGGCGGATGTCGTCCACTGCCAGAAATTCCGCGGCAAATATGCAGCTTTTCTTGCGTCCGGGGGTGGCGGAGGCACGGACTGTGTCCTTGGCTACCTTGGAGAGGCCTGGCAGGTCTTCGGGGCGGACGTCGTAGGGGGGGCGGCGGCCGTCATGGCGGAGGGAGAGGACCGGTTTGCAGCCGCGATGGACGAGTCACGCGCCCTCGGCGAACACCTCGTCGAAGCAGTCGCCACCAGGGCGGCGTACCCTGAACAGGAGGCATTCCACGAAGGCATGAGGGAGCGCATGACGGCGCTCGTCAGCGCCCACCGGGACGAATGGCCGTCCGAATATGCCTACCTCCGGTCGCTCGGCTGGATACGGGAATAATACCGGCACACCTCATCCCCTTTTCCCGGCCATTCCCGGTATCGTCTCGCCGCATGCGGTGCAGCGGCCGTTCTCAAGTCCGACGGTGCGGGAATGAAACGCATCCCGTTCAATCAGCAGGGCACCGCAGGCGTGGCAGTGGGTATGCTGGGCGGGATGGCTGAAGACGTTGCCGAGGTACGGGTACTGCACCCCTTCCTCGCGGGCGATCGCATGGCACCGTTCGAGGACCGCCACGGGTGTTGCCGGGGTATCCCGCATATGGTAGTCCGGATGAAATGCGGTGAAATGCATCGGCACCTCAGGCCCCAGCTCCCGTACCACCCACCGGCAGAGGTCACGGATGTCCTCCGGGTCGTCATTCATGCCGGGAATGACCAGCGTCACCGTCTCCACATGCATCCCCGCTTCATACGCCTGCTTCGTGGATGCGAGGACCGGGTCCAGGTGCGCCCCGCAGACCGTCCGGTAGAAATCGTCGGTGAATGCCTTGATGTCCACCCGGTAGGCCTCAAGATGGGGCGTCATCTCCGCCAGTGCCTCGGGCGTGATGTAGCCATTGGTGACGTAGACCGTTCCCAGTCCCTTCGCCCGCGCACGCGCGGCCATCTCGCGGGTATACTCATGCCAGATCGTCGGTTCGTTATAGGTCCATGCAATACTCCGGCAGCCCGATGCAAGGGCCCGCGCCACCGCATCCTCCACCTTCAGAAACGCAAGGTGCGAGAAATCATCCGACTGCGAAATCTCCCAGTTCTGGCAGTGCCTGCACCGGAAGTTGCACCCGATCCCTCCGAGCGAATAGGTCGTCGTACCGGGAAGATAGTGGAACAGCGGTTTTTTCTCGATGGGATCGATCGCCTCGGCACTGATCTTCCCATAGGTCAGGGCATAGAGCGTCCCCCGGCGGTTCTCCCTGACCCCGCATATTCCCCGTCTTCCTTCCTTAATATGGCATCGATGGCTGCACAGGGCGCAGGTAACACTCCCGTCCTCCTCCTTTCGATACATCTCCGCTTCATGCAGTTCTTCAGCATCTCCCATGGTAATCCGCGTCCCCGGCGTTTTTCGGTAGGATGGTAAGGAGCCTCCTCCCTCAAAAAACTATATGCTGTGCAAACCAATAGATGGGTGAGATGAAAACAATAGTAATTTCTCTGGGCGGTTCGGTGCTCGTACCTTCCCTTGAATCCAATAATATTGCAGCATACGCCGAAATGCTGGTACGTCTTGCCGAACGGTTCCGCGTCTTCATCGTCGTGGGCGGGGGGGGAGAGGCCCGCAGGTATATCGCGGCGGCGCGCTCCCTGACCATCGACGAAGCGACCTCGGATGAGATCGGCATTCTCGTCACCCGGCTGAATGCGGCGATGCTCATCGCAGCACTGGGACGGGCGGCATACCCGGCGGTGCCGGCCTCGCATTATGAAGCCCTCGAAGCCGCGACGGCCGGGAGGATCGTGGTCATGGGAGGCGTAACACCGGGACAGACGACGGACGCCGTCTCCGCCGTCCTCGCCGAACGTGCCGGGGCCGACCTGCTCATCAACGCGACGTCTGTCGACGGGATCTATTCCGCCGACCCGAGAAAATTCTCCGGCGCCCAAAAACTCGACCGCCTCTCCCCCGAGGAACTCCTCGCCATCGTGCAGGGCGGACGGATGGATGCGGGGGCGAACAATGTCATCGACCTCGTCGCCGCAAAGATCGTGCAGCGAAATACCATCCCCCTCCTCGTGATCGACGGAAAACACCCGGAAACGATCGCTGCCGCCCTCCTTGACGGCGTCTTTGCCGGCACCCTTGTCAGCAGAACCCCCGAACCGGTCCTGCCTCTCGAATAGCATCCTATCGGTAACTTTTTTTGATGCCGTGAACAATATTACAGGCTACACGGGGCAGTAGGGTAGCCTGGTCCATCCTAGAGCGTTTGGGACGCTTTGACGGCAGTTCGAATCTGCCCTGCCCCATTCCTATGCAGCGCGAACATGCCTGTGACATCTTTTCTCTGCTCTACCGGGAATATGTCCATGATGACAGCCGCCTGTGCTTTCTTGATTTTGAGAACCCCTTCGAAATTCTCGTGTTGACGATCCTCTCCGCCCAGACGACGGATGCGACCGTCAACCGCATCCGCGACCGGCTCTTCCTCAGGTATCCCGACGCGCGGGCGCTCGCCGCGGCCGACGTGGGGGAGGTGGAGGAGATCATCCGCCCGACCGGGTTCTACCATACCAAGGCACGAAATATCATCGCCGCGTCACGGTGCATCGTGGAACGGTTCGACGGCCGGGTGCCGGCAACGATGACGGACCTCATCTCCCTGCCGGGAGTCGGCAGAAAGACGGCGAACATCGTGCTTAACCATGCCTATGGCATTCACGAGGGCGTTGCGGTTGACACCCATGTCAAACGGCTCTCCCGTCGCCTGGGTTTTACCGGGGAAACCGACCCGGACCGTATCGAACAGGCGCTCCTCTCCCTGTTCCCCCCTTCTGCCTGGCAATATCTCAACTATCTCCTCATCTCGCATGGGCGGCGCATCTGCACAGCGCGGCACCCCAAATGCGGCGAATGCATCCTCTCGCATCTCTGCCCGAGCGCACGCAGGGATGACCGTGAAGAGATGCCTACGAACCGGTGAAAACAAAGGGATAGGAACAACAGAAACGAAAGAACGGCCTAAAACATTCCGCGGAAAGGAGAGGATGCTTAGAGGAAGAGCACTTCGAAGAAGATATAGACCAGCCATGCGACCACGGCGGTTGCGGGAATGGTGAGGACCCATGCGGCGACAATTTCCCGTACAATACCCCATTTCACCGCCGAGGAATACCCTCTCGTCGCCCCGGCACCCATGATTGCCCCGCTGATCGCGTGGGTCGTGGAGACGGGGACGCCGAGCGACGTCATCAGCGAGAGGACAAGGCCCCCCGCCGTTGATGCGGAAAATCCCTGGTACGGGCGTATCTTGGTGATCTTATTCGCCATTTTATCGATCACCCTCCATCCCCCGAGCAGCGTTCCCGTCGAGATGGCGATGCACGATGCAAGAATGACCCATAAGGGCACGGCAAATTCCGTGAGGACTCCTCCTGCGACCAGAAGGGCGGTAATGACGCCCATCGCGTTCTGCGCATCATTCGCACCGTGACCGATGGCCTGGAACGAGCCGGCGGCAATCTGCAGGGGGCGAAACAGCATATTGAGCTTTGTCGGATTCTGCCTGCGCCCCAGCCACATGGTGACGCTTCCCAGCAAAAACGCCGCCATCATGCCCAGCATCGGCGATATGACGATGAAGATCACCACCGCGAGGATGCCCGATACCTTGACCACGCCCGCGATGATCAGCACCGGTACCGTGATGGTAAGTCCCATGAGAAATGCCAGTGGAGCCCTCGGCTTCCAGTCATCCTGCCGGTAATACGACAGGGCGATATGGAAGATAACCCCGATGGTACCGCCGACGGCCATGTAGATGGTCAGGTTTCTGACGATCTCTGCCGCGGGCCAGAGGATGGCGCCTAACCCCGCACCGGCGATGCCGGCACCAAGAAGTCCGCCGATGAGTGCATGCGAACTCGATACGGGGATGCCCAGCATCGATGTCGCAAAGACCCAGAGAACAGCACCGAACATCCCGGCAAGAAGCATATGGGTCGTCAGAAAATCGGGGTTCACTATCCCTTTTCCGATCGTCGCCGCAATTGCGGTCGTAAACACGAGCGGGCCGACAAGATTGAAGACGGCGGCAAGCCCGACCGCCTTCAGCGGCGACAGCGCCCGGGTTGCGATGATCGTTGCAATAGAATTTGCCGCATCATTCAGGCCGTTGACGAAGTTAAACGCAAGGGCGAGAAAAATTCCCAATCCAATCAGCAGAAGATCCATATATTCCTTCAGGAGTGCCGGATGGCAATATCACTCAGGACATTGGCTGCGTCCTCGCATTTATCCGTAGCGCTCTCCAGTTTTTCGTAGATATCCTTGTATTTTATCACCGTTAATGCATCGCAGCAGGTAAAAATATTTTTAATGGCATCACCGAGAACCTCGTCACCGAGATTCTCCAGCCGGTTGATCTCGATGCACTGCTGCTCAATGAATTCTGCGTGCTTCAGGTCCCGTATTCCTTTTACCGCCAGTTCAAGCTCCTCCGTGGATACGAGGATCAGTTTGGAGAGTTCGACCATATACCGGTCCGTCTGCGTGATGCCATAGAGGTACATCATTCTCGTGGCGCTGTCGATGAAGTCAAGGACATCATCAAGGGATGCCGCCAGCCGGGAGATCTCCTCCGGCTCGATGGGGGTGATAAACGTCTTATTGAGCAGCTGGTAGATCTGGTGCATAATATCATCGCCCTTATGCTCCAGCGCCTTCATTTTATGGCATTTGTTCTTGATATTCTCAAAGTTTTCAACCGTATAGACCAGATGTTCGGCACCTGCCCGGACATTCTGTGCGGATTGTTCCAGCAGATCAAAGAACTGATCGTCCTGAGGTATAATCCAGTCGCGCATCCCCATACATAACACCTGATAATCAATCATCAGAAATTAAGAAAAAAGCTTTGTAATGTTAAAGTGGACCGAGCGGGAATTGAACCCGCGGCCTCTACCATGCCAAGGTAGCGATCTTCCCCTGATCTATCGGCCCGTTGTGCAGCTAATGTTGCACCTTCTACGATAAAACTCTTATTTTTCTGACGCAGAAAACGAGAGGATGCCGGCACGTACCCGGGCCCGTGCCGCGTCCATTGCGCAGGGTCCGATGACAACGCCGCCCTTTATATAGGGTTCGAGGAGCGCCTGTGCCCCTTCGGGCGGCGGCAGGACGGCAGGACGGACGACGCGGATGCCGGGGCCTGCATAGATCTCCTTTACCCCGCTCTTCTTTCCCCGTTTTGATACCGGCGTTCCCTCAATCTCGACGATATCAAGGGAGAAATCGATGACCGGCGCATTGGCAATCGCCCCGCCGATGCCAAACGCCTGGACGATATCCCGGTAGGCGCAGACATCGTCTATCGTAAGCCCGCCGGACAGGAAGATGCCGACCTTCTCAAACCCGTGCACATCCAGTTCCCATCGCACCTCCTCGAGGATGGCCCGCATGTCCCCCCGCCGGGAACGGGGGGTGTCCAGCCGGACGGCGGTGGCGCCTGCACGCGCCGCCGCAAGCACCTCCCGTTTCTCGTCGCAGTACGTATCGCAGAGATAGACACGGGGCACATCCGGCGGTGCCGACCGGTCAAACGCCGCCCATGCGTCCTCTGCATTGCCATAACACATGATGAGGGCATGGGGGATGGTGCCCACCACCGGCATATTCCCCGGCGCACAGGTGTTGCTCACCCCGTCGACACCGCCGATCCATGCAGCCCGTTCGATCATCCGGGCGATGGCGGGGTGCTGCCGCCGCGACCCGAAGGAGAGCACCTGCCGGTCTCCCGCGGCAGCCTTGATACGGGCCGCAGAGGTGGCGATGCCCGAGGCATGACAGATAAACCCGAGAAGTGCCGTCTCGAGCCGGCAGAATGCGAGATATGGCCCCTGAATCCGTATGACCGGTTCGCCCGGATAGAAGATGCTCCCTTCGGGAAGTGCCGAGACGCTGACGTTTGTGCCCTCCAAAAGGGTCACCACATCATTGAGGCCGCAGAAGACACCCCACTCCGAGGGGAGCGAGGATGCGGTGATCTCTGCCGTCACCACCGGATTTCTCCCATCCTGTTTTAGGGCCGCCATCGTACGATCAAAATAGATATCCGTGCAGTTTCCTTCAGTGATTGTCCTCTCATCGACCATCCCGAACCTGTCCATGGTCACTGGTCAGATTCTTACCGGATAAGCATATGGATTTTCAATGGTGTCCCACATCTTAAGAAGAAGGACAAAAAAACATGATAGCAATGAATACAATGGTGCAGAGACCGGATGGCACACGCACCGGGATGCGGGAGAGGGGGGGAGGACGATGCTGGGAATAATCGGGGGGACGAGCCTTTTTCATGCAAACCTCCCGCGTCTCGCCAAGACCGTGACCAACACCCCGTACGGGCCGGCCGAGCTGTACCTGGGAGAGGTTGCGCTGCTGCTGAGGCACCAGTTCAACCGGCCGCCCCACAGAATCAATTTCAGGGCCATGGCATCGGCGCTTGCCCTTGCAGGCGTCGACCGGGTCGTAGCCCTCGGGTCCGTCGGGTCCCTCAGGACGATGCATCCCCCGGGGACCATCCTCCTCCCGGACGATTACCTGTCGGTCGCGCCGGTCCCCAGCATCCATAACCACACCCGCGAGCATGTAATGCCCGCGATCGACGACGGCCTTCGCACCCGCCTCGCCGACCTCATTGAAGATGCACGAAATGGCGGCGTCTATGCCCAGACCGCCGGACCGCGTATCGAGACGCGGTCGGAGATCCGCGCCCTCGCACAGATAGCCGATGTCGTCGGCATGACGGTCGCCTCCGAAGCCGCCCTCTGCAATGAGCTCGGCATCAGGTTTGCCGCCGTCTGCATGATAGACAATTATGCCCACGGGGTGACCGAGGATATCCTCTCGTACGACCACATCCTCGCCATGGCAAAGGCAAATACCGCCCGGACGGAGAGGATCGTCGAATCAGTCATCGATCAGCTTGGAGCTGCCAATGACCACTGAACAGGATTATTTTGCCGGGAATGCGTCGACCCTCATCACCGGCGCCTATACCGGCGAACAGGCGCAGGTGCAGGACATCTATATCGGCAGGGACGGAAAAATCTGCGCAACCGGAACGGATATTTCCCGTGATTACCGCACCGAAGCGGACAGGATCATCGATGCGCACGGAAAAATAGCACTGCCGGGCCTCGTCAACACCCATACCCACGCCGCAATGACCCTCCTGAGGGGATATGCGGATGATATGCACCTCCAGGAATGGCTCAGCGAGAAGATATGGCCGCTCGAAGCTCATCTCACCGGCGACGACGTGTATTGGGGGACCCGTCTCGCATGCCTCGAGATGATCCGCTCCGGCACCATCGCCTTCAATGACATGTATTTTTTCATGGACGACGCGGCCCGCGCCACCGCCGATGCGGGGATGAAGGGGACCTTCGCCCACGGGTTCATCGACCTCGGAGACGAGGAGAAGCGCGAGGCGGAGATCAGGGCCACCAAAGAGCTGTATGCATCGATTGCGGCGATGAACAACCCCGCACTCCAGACAGCCGTGGGGCCCCATGCCCCGTATACCGTCTCGCCGGAAGGCCTTGCATGGTGCGCGGAATTCAGCCGTGAGAAGAACATCGGCCTCCACATCCACCTGGCGGAAACAGAACGGGAGGTGAACGACTGCATCGCTCTTCACGGCATGCGCCCGGCGGCGCTCCTCGACCGATGCGGCTGCCTGACCGGACGCACCGTCGCAGCGCACTGCTGCTGGCTCAATGAAGACGAATGCCGCCTTTTGGCAGATCGTGAGGTGACGGTCTCCCACAATCCGGTCTCCAACATGAAACTTGCCGTCGGCAGAACGATGCCCTATCACTGGCTCAAAGCGGCAGGCGCCCGGGTAAGCCTCGGGACCGACGGCTGCTCCTCCAACAACAACCTTGACCTCATCGAAGAGATGAAGGTGGCCGCCCTCCTCCAGAAATATTCCTGGAATTCCAGCGTTCTTCTCCCGGCGGATGAGGCACTCACCCTTGCGACATCCGCCGGTGCCCGTGCCCTGCGGACCGGCGGGGGGACCCTTGCCCCCGGAGAGGAGGCGGATCTTATCCTTCTTACCACCCGTACCCCCCCGATGGTCCCCCTCCATAACTGCCGGTCGAATATCGTGTATGCCGCATCGGGCTGCGCCGTCGATACCGTTTTCTGCAGCGGGCGCATGCTGATGCACGACCGCGTCATTCCCGGCGAAGCGGAGATTCTCTCCATGGCGCAGCAGTGTGCCACGGGCCTCGTTGCACGGGCCTCCGGCCGGACCTGACCGTCCCCCCCCTTTTTTGCGATATGTTTATTGCCCTCTTCAGGTATTCTGCATCATGGCGCAGGAGAGCAAAAGACGCCGGTTTGCACGGCCGCGGGTCGTTGTCAGCAGGTGCATCGAGTTCGATCCGGTCCGGTACAACGGGGATATGGTCCCCAGCAGGGAAGTTGCCCGGCTAAAACCCTTCATAGATTTTCTTCCCGTCTGCCCGGAAGTGGAGATCGGCCTCGGCATCCCCCGTGAGACGATACGCATCGTCAGGATGGACGGGGGCAACCATCTCATCCAGCCGTCGACAGGGCGGGATGTAACAGAAGAGATGCAGAGTTTTACGAAAAAATTTATCGATGCAATCCCCCCCGTCGACGGGTTCATCCTCAAAAACCGCTCCCCGACATCGGGCATCAGCGGCGTGCGCATCTATCCGTCGGCACGCCCGTCGGCACCGGTGGGCCACGGACCGGGGTTTTTCGGGGGAGAGGTGCTCATGAGGTATCCCTATTACCCCATTGAAGACGAAGGGCGCCTGAAAAATCACCGGATCCTCGACCATTTCCTCACCCGGATATACACCCTCGCAGATTTTCGCATTGTCGAAGAACAGAATTCGTTCCCCGCTCTCGTCCGCTTCCATTCCCAGAACAAACTCCTCCTGATGGCCCATAACCTGAAAGGATACCAGAACCTCGGCCGGCTGGTCGGTTCGCATGCCAACCACGAACCCGCAGACGACCTGATTGCCCGGTACCGGGAAATCCTCCTCCCCACCATCGCCAAAGCGCCGACATATTCACGCACCATCAATGTCATGCTTCACAGCGAAGGCCGGTTCAAACACCTCCTGAACCATGAAGAAAAAGCGGTATTTCTTGATGCAGTCGAGAACTACCGTGCGGGCAACGGCACCGTCGCCGGGCCGAAGAATATCCTGAAGTCCTGGATCGCACGGTTCGGGGACGAATACCTGCATGAACAGACATTCTTTGCCCCCTACCCGGACGAACTCATGGAGTACCCTGCCGAAGAGACGGAACGGGGACGCGACCTGTGGGCGGATTTCCTTGACTGAAAAGATTACGCCGTCTCGATGGTGGCCTCATGTTCGAGGCCCAGTTCTTTAATGGAGATCTCGCGCATCTCCATTTTTCTAATCTTTCCGGTCACCGTGATGGGAAAACTATCGACGAACTTCACGTACCGCGGCGTCTTGTACCGGGCAATGCGGCCGTTGCAGTAGTCTTTCACCTCTTCTGCCGTCATCTGGAAACCTTCGTGCAGTTTTACCCAGGCCATCAGCTCCTCGCCGTACTTCTCGTCAGGAACGCCGATGATATAGATATCCTCTATCTTCGGGTGGGTATGGAAGAACTCCTCGATCTCACGCGGATAGATATTCTCTCCTCCGCGAATCACCATCTCCTTGATTCTCCCGACAATCCGGACGTATCCCTCTTCATCCATGATGCCGAGATCCCCGGTATGGTTCCACCGGTCGGCGTCGATGGTGCTTCTGGTCGCGCTGGGGTTGTTGTAGTAGCATTTCATCACCACATAACCGCGGGCGCATATCTCGCCGGGCATCCCGCGGGGCACGATCTTCTGGGTCTGGGGGTCGATGATCTTGAGTTCGACATTCGGAAACGTCTTGCCCACGGTCGAGACCCTGCGCTCCAGCGGATCGGAGGTGGTCGTCATCGTGACCCCCGGTGAGGTCTCCGTCTGGCCGTAGACGATGACGATCTCCTTCATGTTCATCCTGTCGGCCACCTGGCGCATGTACTCGATGGGGCATGGCGACCCTGCCATAATCCCCGTCCGCAGGGTGTCGTATTTATATTTCTTGAAGTCAGGGTGTTTCAGTTCGGCGATGAACATGGTAGGCACGCCGTGCAGAGCCGTGCACCGTTCATTCTGCACCGTCTGGAGGACCTTTTCGGCATCGAATGCCGGGTAGGGGAGCACCATCGTCGACCCGTGGGTGACGCATGCCATGTTCGAGAGCACCATCCCGAAACAGTGGTAGAAGGGCACGGGGATACAGAGACGGTCCTTCTCGGTAAAGCCCATCCCCTCGCCGATGGTAAAGCCGTTGTTGAGCACATTATGGTGCGTCAGCACCACCCCCTTCGGGTACCCCGTCGTCCCGGAGGTGTACTGGATATTGATGGGGTCGTCGAACGAGAGGGAGTCCATGCGCTCCTGGAGCTCGTCGGGGCTGATGTTTTCCCCCATCTCATGGATCTCGTCCCAGGTGAACATGCCGTTGTACGGGATATCCCCGATGAAGACCACATTTTTCAGGAACGGAAACCTGTCACTGGATATTTTCCCCGGCCTCGACTCGATCGCCTCGGGGCAGGCCTCATAGAACATGCCGACATAATCCGAGGACTTGAACCTGCCCTGAAGAAAAATCGTATGGATTTCAGCCTGTTTCAGCGCGTATTCCAGCTCGAAGGTACGGTAGGCCGGATTGATATTGACCATGATCGCACCGATCTTTGCGGTGGCGAACTGGACGAGAAGCCATTCGGCATAGTTCATCGCCCATATGGCGACGCGGTCTCCCTTGCGGACACCGAGGGCCATCAGGCTCCTGCCAAGCTGTTCAATGCGTTCATTGAATTCACGATAGGTCCACCGGATATCCTGATCAACAGCGACCACAGCTTCGGTATCAGGATATTTCCTGACCGTCTCGTCCAGCATCTCACCTATCGTCATCCCTATCAGTGGAATGTTGGAAATACCGCTTGCATAACTTGGCTGAACCATCCCAATTCTATACGAATGCCGGATACTTAGCTCTCACGATCAAGAACACAATTCTTAAGTTACCCCGTTGCATAGTTGTTGTGCACCTTTGGAGGGGTCGTGGCCTAGTCCGGCATGGCGACGGGCTCCAGCGGTCTTTGCGAATGATGAACAATGGGTCTCCTGACACTTCGGATGATGACCCGTTGGAGCACTGACGTAAATGCAGTGCTCTCTCGCATGTCGGAGAGACCCGTCGATCGTGAGTTCAAATCTCACCGACCCCACTTTTTAAAAGGGTGTATGGGATTGTTGTTTACCCGAGCCCGAGCTTTGCCCTCTTTCCTTCGATGTGGTCTGCAATGCCATCCGCCGCGGCCTTCGTATCCTGCTCGACATTGAGGATGCCGCCGGTGATATCCTCCAGTTCCTTGGTGAGGAGCCTGACCAGCTTCGGCGCCCCGGTGACCGTCGGGATGGGATTCACATAGGTATAAAGGCCAAACGCAAGAGCGAAGATCGCATCAATCGTCGCCTTCTGTTCCATGTACTCCGGAGCGG
>OMKS01001207.1_pt1 | contig 23370 bp, 20 predicted proteins | sample 1674721 | NCBI WGS metagenome assembly OMKS01 (sample SAMN06264996, study PRJEB25208) | sediment metagenome | isolation source: hot spring sediment | place: USA: California | collected 2014-09-02
TTTTTCAAGCAGAAGACGGCATACGAGATCTAGTACGGTCTCGTGGGCTCGGAGATGTGTATAAGAGACAGGCAGAGGTGGTGGCGCAGGCGGTCATGGCCAGCGTCGGGATGAGGAAGGCGAGGATCAGCACGAGCTTACGCATGGAATGTCTCCGGAGAGTTGTTAACGAATTCGCCATGCACCCTATCAGCCGTTTGTGACGGAGGAGTTAAGAAATCGTGACAGCGGCGTTGCGTCGTCATGCCCTCGGAGTTCGGCGGTGCAAGCGCCGCCGCCGGGCGGCGGCAGGGCACGAAGCTTGCATCGTTCCTGGTGAACTCCCATCAGACATCTGGAAGTCCCCATGCCTCAACGAAATCGTCGGGAAGTCGTTCGCTTTCTGGTGGCGGCGCGACAGTGCGAGATCGAGAACCTCAAGCATCTGCTGGAGGCTGGGCGTCTCGTGCTTAGCATCACTGGCCTGGTCCACCGCCTGCAGCGCGAGCGCGGGGCCTCGAACCTGTTCCTGGGGTCCGGCGGACAGTGTTATGGGGAGCAATTGCAGGACTATCAGGACGCCGCTACGCAGGCGGAGCGGGAACTGCGCGCCCGGCTGGGGGGCTGGCTCGAGCACACCCAGTGCCCCCATGGCTGCGCCCGGTTCTTCGCCCGTATCGCTACCGCCCTGCACGGCCTGGCCGGCCTGCCCGAGTTGCGTGAACAGGTACGGGCGCGCAGCATCGCCGTCACGGCGGTGATGACGGGGTTCAACGACCTGATCCGCGACCTGCTCGCGGTGGTCTTCGAAGCCGCCGATTCGGCCGCGGATCCCCAGATCTCGCGGGCGCTGGTGGCCCTGTTCAACTTCATGCAGGGTAAGGAGCTGGCCGGGCAGGAGCGCGCGATCGGCGCAGCCGGTTTCAGTCAGGGGGGCTTCGACGACTCCCTGAGGCAGGCTCTCCTGCACCGCATCGATGCCCAGGAACGCAGTTTTGAAGTCTTTGCGGACTTCTGCGATCCCCAATCCCGCGCCGCCTGGCAACAGGTCGCGGCCTCGCCCCACACCAGCGAGGTGGAACGCCTGCGCCGCATCGCCTGTACCCGGACGCTATCCGGCGCCGACGGCATGGAGACGGCGCAGGCCTGGTTTGCCCACACGACTCACCGCATCGATGCCATGAAGCGCGTGGAGGAGGGACTGGAGGCCCACCTGGAGGGGCTGTGTGAATCCCGTATCGAGGCGGCGGGCTCGGAACTGGCGGCGGCGGACGCACCTACGGCGGGATTCGCCGCATTGGCACTGGCTGCTGCGGGGCCCTTCGCGACGCTCTTCCCGGACGCACAAACCGAGGCCGATGGCGAGGCGCGGTCGCCGGTGCTGGCGGCTGGCATCGGCGCTCCGCTGTCCGGGCGCTCGGTCATGGACCTCGTGCATCAGCAGTCCCGGCGCCTGCAGGCCATGGAGGACGAACTGCACGCCGCCCGCAAGGCGCTGGCCGAGCGCAAGGTGATCGAGCGGGCCAAGGCGCTGCTCATGAAGCACCGCGGCCTGTCCGAGGACGAGGCCCACCGCTTCCTGCGGCAGACCACCATGAACCAGAACCGGCGTCTGGCCGAGGTGGCCGAGTCCGTGGTGTCCATGGCAGAGATGCTGGGTTGAACCGGCATGCGAAGTGCACCGTCGTGCGGCAGTGCCGATCGACGCGCACAGCCCTGGTGCATCCCGCCGCCGAAACGGCAGAGACCGTGCTCAGCGTGCAGCCCCGCTTCCCTCGCCCGAAAGGCGCATGGCGACAGGGGCGTGCGCCACGCCAATGGATCGGTTGGCGGTGATCGACTGAATCTGGCACGCAAACTGCAATGCAATCATCCAGGTGGGCCAATGGCGGTTCACCATTCTTGAAGAGACAGGACAAAGGCGTCCACTCCGAGCACGGTCCATGACGACCGGCCAGGGGGGGACGCTTTTTTTTGCCTGCACGGCACCAACGCGACAGGCGGAATCATTGTGACAGACAGGCGGAGGCTAGCATGACCCAGTCGAAGACCATGAAGCACTGGCGGCGATGCGCCGTTGGCCGGAACGGTTTCCTTAAGAGGCTTGGCTGCGCGATGTCGCGCGCCTTGCTTGTGACCGGCATTGCCATCGCGACCACCGGCATGGCCGAGGCCGGCACGCCGGAAAAAGAGGACCTCAAGTTCGGGTTCATCAAGCTCACGGACATGGCGCCGCTGGCGGTGGCCTACGAGAAGGGCTACTTCGAGGACGAAGGGCTTTATGTCTCGCTAGAGGCCCAGGCCAACTGGAAGGTGTTGCTCGACCGGGTCATCACCGGTGAACTCGACGGCGCGCACATGCTGGCCGGCCAGCCGCTGGCGGCCACCATCGGCTTCGGAACCGAGGCACATATTGTCACGGCCTTCAGCATGGATCTGAATGGCAACGCAATCACTGTCTCGAACACGGTATGGGAGGAGATGAAGCAGCACGTACCGCATGACGATGGCAAGCCGGTCCATCCCATCAAGGCGGACTACCTCAGGCCCGTGGTCGACAAATTCCGTGCCGAGGGCAAGCCGTTCAAGATGGGCATGGTCTTTCCGGTGTCTACGCATAACTACGAGCTGCGCTACTGGCTCGCGGCCGGCGGTATCCATCCCGGGTACTACGCACCGGAGCGCGGCGATACGTCCGGCCAGTTGCAGGCCGATGTACTCCTCTCCGTGACCCCGCCACCACAAATGCCGGCAACGATGGAGGCCGGCACGATCGACGGCTACTGTGTCGGCGAGCCCTGGAACCAGCAGGCGGTGTTCAAGGGAATCGGCGTGCCCGTCATCACCGACTACGAGATCTGGCGCAACAATCCGGAGAAGGTCTTCGGTGTTACCAGGGAATGGGCGGACCAGTACCCGAACACGCACAAGGCCGTGGTCAAGGCCCTGATTCGCGCCGCCGCCTGGCTGGACGAGAACGACAACGCCAATCGCATGGAGGCCGTGCGGATGCTGTCGCGCCCGGCCTACGTCGGCGCCGATGCCGAAGTGATCGCCAACAGCATGACCGGAACCTTCGAGTACGAGAAGGGCGACCAGCGTGAGGTGCCGGATTTCAATGTGTTCTTCCGCTACAACGCGACCTATCCGTATTACTCCGATGCCATCTGGTACCTCACGCAGATGCGTCGCTGGGGCCAGATTTCCGACCAGAAGCCGGACAGCTGGTACATGGACATCGCCAGGAAGGTATACCGGCCGGACGTCTACGCCGAGGCGGCGAAGGAGCTGATCGCCGAGGGCCGGCTCGATGCGGACGACTTCCCGGATTTTGACACCGAGACCGGCTTCCGTCCCCCGCAGGCCGGGTTCATCGACGGCGTCGTATACGACGGCACTCGGCCGAATGACTACCTCGGAAAACTTAGCATCGGCCTGAAGGGCGACGCCGCACCGTAACCCCATAACCTGTGATCACAGAATCGGGTGCGCCCCAGTGGCGTGGTGCACTCCGGGAGAAGCAGTCATGAAATTTGAACTGAGTAAGCCGCCGGTCGTCGATGCGCTGATCAAGCTCGTGACCGGGCCCGACCGGGGGGCGCAGGTGCAGGTGCTGTTCCGCGCCCTGGGGCTACCCGTCATCGGTGTCCTCGTGTTCATGGTGTTCTGGTCGGTGGCGGCATCGCTCATCGATACCTCGCTGGGCAAGTTTCCGGGTCCCGGGGCAGTGTGGGAGCAAACGGTCAACCTGTACGAGGAACACGCTCGCGAACGCGAACGGGCCGAGGCGTTCTACGAGCGCCAGCGTCAGCGCAATGCCGAGAAGCTTGCCGCGGATCCGCATGCCGAGGTGCGCATCCGTGACTACACCGGAAAGCCGACCTTCGTCGACCAGGTCGGGACCAGCCTGATCACCGTGATGGCCGGTTTTCTGCTGGCCTCGGCGATCGCGATCCCGGTCGGCATCGCCATCGGGCTGAGCTCGACACTGTATTCCGCATTCAACCCGTTGATCCAGCTGTTCAAGCCGGTGTCACCCCTGGCCTGGCTGCCGCTGGTCACCATGGTGGTGAGCGCGGTGTACGTCAGCCAGGACCCGATGTTTTCCAAGTCCTTCCTCACCTCCATGTTCACCGTGCTGCTGTGCTGCCTGTGGCCGACGGTGATCAATACCGCCGTGGGGGTGGCCGCCATCAGCAAGGACCTGCTCAATGTCAGCCGCGTGCTGCGTCTGAACTGGTTCACGCATGTCATCAAGATCGTGCTGCCCTCGGCCATGCCGATGATGTTCACCGGGCTTCGCCTGTCCCTGGGTATCGCCTGGATGGTGCTCATCGCCGCCGAGATGCTGGCGCAGAACCCGGGACTCGGAAAATTCGTCTGGGACGAGTTCCAGAACGGCAGTTCCAATTCACTGGGCCGCATCATGGTGGCCGTCATCGTCATCGGACTGATCGGGTTCCTGCTGGATCGCGCCATGCTCATGCTGCAAAAACGCGTGTCCTGGGACAAGAGCGCAGTGCTGCGCTAGGCGTACAAGGAGGATTCGAAGATGACCAAACCCTATCTCCAGATTTCGCAGGTTTCCATCGAGTTCCCGACACCCAGGGGCCCGTTCAGGGCCCTGGACAAGGTCGATCTGAGTATCGACCAGGGCGAGTTCGTGTCACTGATCGGGCATTCGGGCTGTGGCAAATCCACGGTGCTCAACATCGTGGCCGGTCTTTACCGGGCGACCGAGGGTGGCGTGATCCTCGAGGGCAGGGAGGTGACGGAACCCGGGCCCGAGCGGGCGGTGGTCTTTCAGAACCATTCGCTGCTGCCCTGGCTCACCGCCTATGAAAATGTCGAGCTCGCCGTGAAGCAGGTCTTCAAGGGGCGCAGGTCGAGACGGGAAATGCGCGAGTGGATCGAGCACAACCTGTCGCTGGTGCACATGGAACATGCCCTGCACAAGCGCCCGGACGAGATCTCCGGTGGTATGAAACAACGTGTAGGAATCGCTCGCGCATTGGCCATGGAGCCGAAGGTGCTGCTGATGGACGAGCCATTCGGTGCGCTCGATGCCCTGACGCGTGCACACCTGCAGGACTCGCTGATGGAGATCCAGGCCGAGCTGAACAACACCGTCATCATGATCACGCATGACGTGGACGAGGCCGTCCTGCTGTCCGATCGCATCGTGATGATGACAAACGGACCCGCAGCTTCGGTCGGCGAGATCCTCGATATCGACCTGGAACGGCCACGCCATCGTATCGCGCTGGCGGACGATGCGGCTTTCAACCATTTGCGCCACGAGGTCCTGAGTTTCCTGTACGAGCGTCATGGGCGTCTCGAAGTCGTCCCGCTGTCCAGCGGACGGAAGAAACCCAGACAAGACGGCCAGTCGGCGGTGGCCCGAGGAGCGATGAGATGACACGCGAGAAGCTGGTATTGATTGGTAATGGCATGGCCGGGGTAAGGGCCCTGGAAGAGCTGCTGAAGCTCGCGCCGGACAAGTACGAGATCACGGTGTTCGGTGCGGAGCCTCATGGCAACTACAACCGCATCCTGCTCTCGCCGGTGCTGGCCTCGGAGAAGACGATCGACGAGATCATGCTCAACGACGAGCAGTGGTACGTCGATAACGGCATCACCCTGCACAAGGGCAAGCGGGTGGTCGAGATCGATCGCGTCCATCGCCGGGTCGTGGCCACGGATGGCACGGTCGCATCCTATGATCGCCTGATACTGGCGACCGGCTCCGAGCCGTTCATCCTGCCCGTGCCGGGGCACGACCTGGATGGCGTGGTGTCCTTCCGCGACATTCACGACGTCGACGCCATGCTGGCCGCCTCGCGCGAATACGGCAAGGCGGTGGTGATTGGCGGCGGCCTGCTGGGACTGGAGGCTGCCAATGGCCTCCTCAAGCAGGGTATGGCGGTAACCGTCGTGCACCTGCCCGACACGCTCATGGAGCGTCAGCTCGATCGGGTCGCCGCGGGTCTGCTGCAGCGCGAACTGGAATCCCGCGGTTTCCGCTTTCTCATGAGCCATCAGACCGAGGCCATCCTCGGCGAGGACCGGGTCACCGGCGTGCGCTTCAGCAACGGCACCGAGATCGAGGCGGACCTGGTGGTGATGGCGGTCGGCATCCGCCCGAGCTTCGCGCTGGCGAAAGACGCCGGCCTGCACTGCGAGCGCGGTGTGGTGGTCAGCGACACCCTGCAGACCTTCGACCCGCGTATCTACGCGGTGGGCGAATGCGTGCAGCATCGCGGGCAGACCTATGGCCTGGTCGCGCCGCTGTTCGAACAGGCAAAGGTCTGCGCCAATCACCTGGCGGAGATGGGCATTGCACGCTACGAGGGATCGGTGACCTCGACCAAGCTCAAGGTCACCGGCATCGACCTGTTCTCTGCCGGCGATTTCAACGGTGACGACTCCACCGAGCAGATGATCTTCCAGGACGCCGCCCGGGGCGTCTACAAGAAGCTCGTGATCCGCGAGGGGCATATCGTCGGTGTGGTGCTCTATGGCGACACCATCGACGGGGCCTGGTACTTCCAGCTCATGCGCGACGCCACCGAGATCGGCGACATCCGCGAGCACCTGCTGTTCGGCCAGGCGCATGTGGGCGATTCGGGACACGGCGACGACAAGGGCCGGGTCGCGGCCATGCCGGACAATACCGAGATCTGCGGCTGCAACGGCGTGTGCAAGGGCGAGATCGTCAAGGCCATCGCCGAGAAGAAACTCTTCACGCTGGAAGACGTGCGCGCGCATACCAAGGCGTCGGCCTCCTGCGGTTCCTGCACGGGGCTGGTCGAGGACCTGATCGCCACCACGCTCGGCGGGGATTACTCGCAGACCCCGAGCAGGAAGCCCATGTGCCCGTGCACCGAGCACACGCATGACGAAGTACGCACGGCCATCGTGGAGCAGGGAATCAGGACCATGCCGGCAGTGTTCGAGACGCTGGCCTGGAAGACCCCCGACGGCTGTCACGCCTGTCGGCCCGCGCTCAACTACTACCTGCTCTGTGCCTGGCCCGGCGAATACCAGGACGACAACCAGTCGCGTTACATCAACGAACGTGCACACGGCAACATCCAGAAGGACGGGACCTATTCCGTGGTGCCGCGCATCTGGGGTGGCGTCACCACGCCGAACGAATTGCGCGCGATTGCCGATGTGGCCGACAAGTGCGCCGTGCCCACCGTCAAGATCACGGGCGGTCAGCGCATCGACCTGCTGGGCGTGAAGAAGGAGCACCTGCCGCGGATGTGGGGCGATCTCTCGGCCGCCGGCTTCGTCTCGGGGCACGCCTATGGCAAGGCGCTGCGCACCGTGAAGACCTGCGTCGGTTCGGAGTGGTGCCGTTTCGGCACCCAGGACTCGACCGGCCTCGGCATCCAGCTGGAGCAGATGACCTGGGGATCCTGGACGCCGCACAAGTTCAAGATGGCCGTGTCCGGCTGTCCGCGCAACTGCGCCGAGGCGACCATCAAGGACCTCGGCATCGTGTGCGTGGATTCCGGCTACGAGCTGCACATCGGTGGTAACGGCGGCGTCAAGGTGCGCGCTACGGACTTCCTGTGCAAGGTGGATACGGAAGCGGAGGTGTTCGAGTACACCGGTGCCTTCATGCAGCTGTACCGCGAAGAGGCCCGCTACCTGGAGCGCACGGCGCCCTGGGTGGAACGCGTCGGCCTGACACACGTCAAGGCCTGTCTCGTCGAGGATGCGGAGCAGCGCAAGGCCTTGCATGCCCGTTTTCTCGAATCCCAGCGACATGCCCAGCACGACCCCTGGAAGGCGCGTGCCGAGGGCGTGGATGCCCACGAGTTTACCCCCATGCATCGCATCGCCGGTTGAGGAGCGAATGATGAACTGGATCGAAATCGGAAGGCTCGATGACATCCCGCGCCTAGGTTCGCGCGTCATCGCCACGGAGCTCGGCGACATCGCCGTGTTCAGGAATTCTGCCGACGAGGTGTTCGCGTTGCGCGACCGCTGCCCGCACCGGGGCGGTCCGCTCTCGCAGGGTATCGTGCACGGCAGACGCGTGACCTGTCCCCTGCACAACTGGGTGATCGGGCTGGAGGACGGCGAGGCGGTCGCGCCCGACGTCGGTTGCGTGAAGGCGTTCGAGCTGCGGCAGGAGGCCGGTCGGCTCTATCTCGCGCTGCCTGCCGTGGCCGAGCCGTCCCTGCCGGCGGCGATGGAGGGCTGATGCCATGAACGCCGTGACCATCGGGACCAGGGTTATCCCGGGTACCACCTGCCCCTACTGCGGTGTTGGTTGTGGCGTGCAGGTTCGCCAGGAACATCAGGCGGTCGCCGTCAGCGGGGACCCGCAGCATCCCGCAAATCACGGCCGGTTGTGCTCCAAGGGCGCGGCGCTGGGTGAGACGCTGGATCTCGAGGGGCGCCTGCTGGAGCCGATGGTCGACGGGCAGGCCGTCGACTGGGCGCACGCGCTCGACAGGGTGGCCAGCCGATTCGGCGAAGTCATCGCGGCGCATGGACCGGACGCCGTGGCGTTCTATGTCTCGGGGCAGCTGCTCACCGAGGATTACTACGTTGCCAACAAGCTGATGAAGGGCTTTATCGGCAGCGGCAACATCGATACCAACTCCCGCCTGTGCATGTCGACGGCGGTGGCCGCACACAAGCGGGCCTTCGGCGCCGATGCCGTGCCCGGCTGTTACGAGGACCTGGAACTCGCCGACCTGGTGGTGATCGTCGGTTCGAATACTGCCTGGGCGCACCCGGTACTGTATCAGCGCCTGGTGGCGGCGAAACAGGCGCGGCCCGGCATGCGGGTGGTCGTGATCGACCCGCGGCGCACCGCTACCTGCGACATCGCCGACCTGCACCTGGGGCTGCGCCCGGGGTCCGACGCCTTCCTCTTCAACGGTCTGCTGGACTTCCTGCGCAGGGAAGACGCCCTCGACTGGGGCTATCTGGAGGCGTCGGCAGAAGGCTTTTCAGCGGCGCTTTCAACGGCGTGCGAAAGTGCCGGTTCGATCCCGCAGGTCGCCGCAGCCTGCGGGCTGGACGAGGCCTCGGTGCTCGCTTTCTATCGCTGGTTCGCGCGCACCGCGCGCACCGTGACGGTGTTTTCCCAGGGCATCAACCAGTCGTCCAGCGGTGTCGACAAGGCCAATGCCATCATCAACGTGCACCTGGCGACAGGACGCATCGGCAAGCCGGGTGCCTGTCCGTTTTCGATCACCGGGCAGCCCAATGCCATGGGCGGGCGCGAGGTGGGGGGGCTGGCCAATCAGCTGGCGGCGCACATGGACTTCGAGGACCCTGCGGCCGTCGAGCGGGTGCAGCGGTTCTGGCAGGCGCCCGGCATGGCGGGTGGCCCCGGGCTGAAGGCCATCGACCTGTTCGAGGCGATTCACGCGGGGAAGGTGAAGGCCGTCTGGATCATGGCCACCAACCCGGTGGTCAGCCTGCCGAACGCCGACCGGGTGGCGGAGGCACTGGCGCGTTGCGACTTCGTGGTGGTATCCGACTGCATGCGGGACACGGATACCACGCGATACGCCCATGTGCTGCTGCCGGCCGCTACCTGGGGAGAGAAGGAGGGCACCGTCACCAACTCCGAACGTCGCATCTCGCGCCAGCGCGCCTTCCTGCCCCCGCCGGGCCATGCACGCCCGGACTGGTGGATCATCTCGCAGGTCGCTGCGCGCATGGGCTTTGCCGCGGCCTTCGACTACCGCCAGCCGGTGGAGATCTTTCGCGAACACGCGCGCCTCTCATCACTGGAGAATCGGGGTGACCGTGCCTTCGATATCGGCGCCCTGGCCGATATCGACAGTGATGCCTACGACGCCCTGCAACCCGTGCAGTGGCCGGTGAGCATGGCTACCGGGCAGGGCACGGCGCGGCTCTATGCCGACGGACGTTTTTATACCGCCTCCGGCCGGGCACGCCTGGTCGCCGTCAATCCGCGCTACCCGCATTATGCGCTCGATGACGCGTATCCCCTGGCACTGAACACCGGGCGCATCCGTGACCAGTGGCACACCATGACGCGCAGCGCCAAGACACCGCGTCTCACGGCGCACCTCGACGAACCCTTTGTGCAGATTCATCCGGTCGATGCGGCGGCCTGCCGCCTGGCAACGGGTGACATTGCACGGATCAGCAGCCGCTGGGGCGCGATGTTGGCCCGCGTGACCGTCACCGAAGAGCAGCGCCCCGGCGGCGTGTTCGCGCCCATGCACTGGAACGCGCAGTTCGCCAGCGCGGGCCGTGTCGATGCCGTGGTCAACCCGGCCACGGACCCGGTCTCCGGGCAGCCGGAGCTGAAACATACGCCGGCGCGCGTCCAGCGGCTGGCGACACAGTGGCAGGCCTTCGCGCTGAGCCGCGAGCCGCTGGCGGGTCTGGGTGCCGAGTACTGGTGCAGGATCCGCGGCCAGCGCCACTGGCGGCATGAAATGGCCGGCTGCCAGCCCCCGGGTGACTGGGCGGCCTGGGCGCGCTCGCTGCTTGGGGCCGAGGGGGAATGGCTGATCTTCGAGGACGAGGCGCAGGGGCGCTTTCGAGCGGCCTGCATCCGCGAGGGCCAGGTGAGCGGCGCGCTGTTCGTGACCACGCAAGGCGCGCTCCCGGAGCGTGGCTGGCTGGCTGCACTCATGCGCCAGGAGGTGCTGGAGGAGGCCGATCGCGTGCACCTGCTGGCCGGCCGTCCCGCGCGGGGCGTGGTGGAGTCCGGCCCGGCGGTCTGCGCCTGCTTCAACGTCGGTCTCAACACCCTCCTGAGTGCGATCGAGTCCGATGGCCTCGACAGTGTCGAGGCCATCGGCCAGGCCCTGAAGGCGGGTACCAACTGTGGCTCCTGTGTGCCGGAGCTGCGCAAACTCATCGAGCGGCGCAACGGCCCGGTGGCGGCCTGAGGAGGCGGTATGGATCTGTTCCCGATCTTTATGAATGTGCGCGATCGCGAGTGCCTGGTGGTCGGTGGCGGGCCGGTGGCAGCCCGCAAGGCCGACCTGCTGGTCAAGGCCGGTGCCCGCGTGGCGGTGGTGGCGCCCGCCCTCGGTGGCGAGATGGCGCGCCTGCGCGCACTGGGCCGCATCCGGCACCTGCCGGGCGAGTTTGCGCCCGCACTCATCGATCGGCAGGCCCTGGTCATCGCCGCCACCGACCAGCCCCTGGTGAACCGCCGCGTGCACGCGGCCTGTGGCGTGCGCAACATCCCCGTGAATGTCGCCGACGCACCGGAGCTCTGCAGCTTCGTCTTGCCGGCCATCGTCGACCGCGCGCCGCTGACCATCGCCATCTCCAGCGGCGGCGCCGCCCCCGTGCTCGCCCGCTGGTTGCGGGCACGACTGGAGACGCAGATCCCGGCCTCCTTCGGCGCGCTGGCCGGGCTGATGGGCCGCTTTCGCGAGCGGGTGCGTCGGCGTTTTCGTGGCACACGCGAGCGCCGCCTGTTCTGGGACGCGATGCTCGATGGCGCCGCCGCCGAGGCGGTCCTCGCCGGGCGAGAGGAGGAGGCCGAGCATCTGCTGGCGCGGTCCCTCGCGGAGGGCGATTCGACAGGAGAGCGCGGAGAGGTCTATCTCATCGGTGCCGGGCCGGGCGATCCCGACCTGCTGACCTTCAAGGCCCTGCGCCTGCTGCAGAAGGCCGACGTGGTCGTCTACGACCGACTGGTTGCGCCTCAGGTGGTCGATCTGGCCCGCCGCGAGGCTGAGCGCATCTACGTGGGCAAGCAGCGCAACGACCACAGCATGGCGCAGGAGGACATCAGCCGGTTGCTGGTGGAGCTCGCCAGCCAGGGCAAGCGGGTGGCGCGTCTCAAGGGGGGGGACCCCTTCGTCTTCGGACGGGGGGGCGAGGAGATCGAGCTGATCGCCCGGGCCGGCATCCCGTTCCAGGTGGTGCCGGGTATCACGGCGGCCACCGGTTGCGCGGCCTATGCCGGTATTCCGCTCACGCACCGCGACCACGCGCAGTCCTGCCGCTTCATCACGGCCCATCGGCGCGCACAGGGGCTGGATGTGGACTGGCCCTCGCTGGCCGTCAGCAATGAGACACTCGTGTTCTACATGGGGCTGTCGAGCCTTGCCGAGATCTGCGCGCAGCTGGTGGCGCACGGTATGAGGCCCGAGATGCCCATTGCCCTGGTCGAGCAGGGCACCACAGTCAACCAGCGTGTGCTCACCGGCACCCTGGGCTCCTTGCCCGACATCGTCGAGCGTGCCGGGGCCCGCAGTCCGAGCCTGATCGTGGTCGGGGAGGTGGTGCGGCTGCATCGCACCCTGTCCTGGTTCCGGGCCGCGGCTACGGACGGGCCCACGGCATTCGTCCCGCGTCGCCCGCAACCGGAGCCCTGCGATGCCGCCGTGGCCTGAGGGATTTCGCAGCATCGCACCGCTTCTGAGTGGTCGGGTCATCGCCCTGCCGGAGATGCGCGAGAGCGCGACCCTGGCCGCGTTGATCGAACGCCGCGGCGGACAGGTACTGCACTGCCCACTGGTCTCCATCCTCGATGCCCCGGACGCCCCGGCCATCGAGGGCTGGCTGCGGACCTTCATCGCGCGGCCACCGGCGGTGTTTGTCGTCTTTACGGGCGAGGGCGTGCGGCGATTGTGCGGCTTTGCCGAGCGTGCCGGCCTGCTCGACGATTTCGTCCATGCCATGCGCGAGACGACGATTCTGGCGCGGGGACCGAAGCCGGGGCGCGCCCTGCGCGAACACCGGGTGGCGGTGGATCTGCACGCGCAGACGCCGACCACGGAGGGGGTCATCGCGACCCTGGCCTCGCTCGCCCTTGAGGGCAGGGACGTGGCCGTACAACTCTACGGCGATTACCCGAATCCGCCACTGCGCGAGGCGCTCGCGTCCCAGGGTGCCCGGGTCTCGGTGGTCGCGCCGTACCGGTATGCACCGAAGAGCCAGGACCGGCAGGTGCTGGCGCTTATCGAGGCCCTGGCGGCGGGGCGGGCCGATGCCATGATCTTCACCAGCAAGGCGCAGGTGCAGCGGCTGTTCGCCGTCGCGGATGGCCACGGTGTCACGACATCCCTGGTCCGTGCGCTCGGGGCCATACTGGTGGCCGCCGTGGGGCCGGTGGTGGTCGACGAGCTCGCGCGCCATGGTGTTGCCGCCGACGCGGTGCCGGCGGCGCGCTGGTTCATGAAGCCGCTGGTATCCACCCTGTGCGAGCACCTGGACAAGCCGCCGGGGAAGGGCGACGTCCTCCCGCTTTGACGCTGGTCGGGGCGGCCGCTATCATTACCCGCCCCGTACCTGCGGGGACACCCAGGCAGCTGGCGGATGCTCCCGCCATCACACATTCGATCATGCGGCCCCTCGTATCGGTCGCCACTGGAGAGGTCTCAATGCCCGTCATTACCCTTCCCGACAATTCCAAGCGCGAGTTCGACCGTCCCGTGTCCGTGGCCGAGGTGGCCGCCGATATCGGCCCGGGCCTGGCCAAGGCCACACTGGCCGGCAAGGTCGACGGCAAGCTGGTCGACGCCGCCTATGTCATCGAGCACGACGCCGAGCTCGCCATCGTCACCGGCCGTGACGAGGAGGCCCTGGAACTGATCCGCCACGATGCCGCCCACGTGATGGCGCAGGCCGTGCAGGAGCTGTACCCGGGCACCCAGGTGACCATCGGCCCGGCCATCGAAAACGGCTTTTACTATGACTTCGCCCGCGACGAGCCCTTCACGCCGGACGATCTGGAAAAGATCGAGGCGCGCATGCACGAGATCGTCAAGCGCGACCTGCCCATCGAGCGCGAGGTCTGGGACCGCGACGAGGCGAAGAAGACCTTTGCCGAGCTGGGCGAGACCTACAAGGTGGAGATCATCGACGAGGTGATCCCGCAGGGCGAGGAGCTGACGATCTATCGCCAGGGCGACTGGTTCGACGTCTGCCGTGGCCCGCATCTGCCGTCCACCGGCAAGCTGGGCGACGGCTTCAAGCTGATGAAGGTGGCCGGCGCCTACTGGCGGGGCGACTCGCGCAACCCGATGCTGCAGCGCATCTACGGCACCGCCTGGCCGAACAAGAAGGAGCTCAAGGCCTACCTGCACCGCCTGGAGGAGGCCGAGAAGCGCGACCACCGCCGCATCGGCAAGCAGATGAGCCTGTTCCACACTCAGGAAGAGGCCCCGGGCATGGTGTTCTGGCACGACCGCGGCTGGAGCATCTATCTCGCATTGCAGCAGTACATCCGCGAAAAGCTGCGCGCCCACGGCTATCAGGAGGTCCATACTCCGCAGGTGCTGGACCGCTCGCTGTGGGAGAAGTCCGGCCACTGGGACAAGTTCGGCGACATGATCTTCACCACCCAGTCCGAGCACCGCGACTACGCCATCAAGCCCATGAACTGCCCGGCTCACGTGCAGATCTACAACCAGGGCCTGAAGAGCTACCGCGACCTGCCGCTGCGTCTGGCCGAGTTCGGCTCCTGCCACCGCAACGAGCCCTCCGGCACGCTGCATGGCCTGATGCGGGTGCGCAACTTCGTGCAGGACGACGCCCATATCTTCTGTACCGAGGACCAGATCCAGTCCGAGGTCTCGGCCTTCATCGACCTGGTGTTCGAGGTCTACCGCGATTTCGGCTTCGACCAGGTGCTGGTGGCCCTGTCCACCCGTCCGGACGAGCGCGTGGGCGAGGACGCCCTGTGGGACAAGGCCGAGCACGCGCTGGAGAAGGCGCTGAACGACAAGGGCCTGGAGTGGAAGCTGCAGCCGGGCGAGGGCGCCTTCTACGGGCCGAAGATCGAATTCGTGCTCAAGGACTGCCTGGGACGCGAGTGGCAGTGCGGCACCATGCAGGTGGATTTCTCCATGCCGGGCCGCCTGGATGCCGAGTTCGTGGGCGAGGACGGCAACCGCCACGTGCCGGTCATGCTGCATCGTGCCATCCTGGGCTCGGTGGAACGCTTCATCGGCGTGCTCATCGAGCACTACGCCGGACACCTGCCGCTGTGGCTGGCCCCGGTGCAGGCCGTGGTGGCCAATATCACCGACCGCCAGGCCGATTATGTCCGCCAGGTGGAAGAATCCCTGAAAAAACAGGGGCTCAGGGTTATTTCCGACTTGAGAAATGAGAAAATAGGCTTTAAGATTCGCGAGCACACGTTACAGCGCGTCCCGTACCTGTTGGTGATCGGGGATCGCGAGGTGGAAACGCAAACAGTGGCCGTGCGCACGCGAGCCGGTGAGGATCTGGGCAGCATGTCGATCGACGCGCTGGCCGCACGCCTTGCCGAGGAGGTCGCGAGCCGCGGCCGCTCTGTTTTGGAGGATTGAAGCATCAGCACTGGAAAAGACACTCGCCTGAACGAGGACATCCGTGTCCCTCAGATTCGGCTGATCGACGCGGACGGCGAGAATGTTGGCGTCGTGTCTAACGCGGAAGCTCAGCAAGCGGCCCTGGATGCCGGTCTCGACCTGGTCGAGATCGTGCCCAACGCGGATCCGCCCGTTTGCCGCATCATGGACTACGGCAAGTTCAAGTTTGAAGAGTCCAAGAAAGCCCAGGCGGCACGCAAGAAGCAGAAGCAGATCCAGGTCAAGGAAGTCAAGTTCCGTCCGGGTACGGAGGAAGGCGACTACCAGGTGAAGATGCGCAATCTGCGCCGTTTTCTCGAAGACGGCGACAAGGCCAAGATCACGATCCGCTTCCGCGGGCGTGAGATGGCCCACCGCGAGCGCGGTGGTGAGCTTCTCGAGCGTATCGAGAAGGAGCTGGACGATCTGGCCGTGGTCGAACAGCGCCCGAAGATGGAAGGGCGCCAGATGATCATGGTGATGTCGCCCAGGAAGAAGTAGCGACAGGGTAAGTAAAGGTCCCCATGTCGGGGGCACCCCGAGCACAGAGAGAGTAGAATCATGCCCAAGATGAAGACCAATCGCGGTGCCGCGAAGCGCTTCAAGAAGACCGGCTCCGGCGGCTTCAAGCGCAAGCAGTCGCACCTGCGCCACATCCTCACCAAGAAGAGCACCAAGCGCAAGCGTCACCTGCGCATGGGCGAACAAGTGGCCGAATGCGATGTGCCGATGGTGCGTCGTATGCTGCCGTTCAGCTGACAGGGGAGGATAAGACATGCCACGAGTTAAACGCGGTGTTACCGCCCACGCCCGTCACAAGAAGGTCCTGAAGAAGGCCAAGGGTTACTACGGCGCGCGCAAGAACGTCTATCGCGTCGCCAAGCAGGCCGTTACCAAGGCCGGCCAGTATGCCTATCGTGACCGTCGCCAGAAAAAGCGCCAGTTCCGCGCCCTGTGGATCGTGCGTATCAACGCGGCCGCGCGCCAGTTCGATCTGTCCTACAGCCGGATGATCGACGGTCTGAACAAGGCCGGTGTCGAGATCGACCGCAAGGTCCTCGCCGATCTGGCGGTGCATGACATCGCCGCCTTCGGTCAGATTGCCGAAAAGGCCAAGGCCGCCCTGGCGAACTGATCGAATCCCGGGCCGACGGGCGGTATGCCGCCTGTCGCCTCGGGCCCGGAAGATGCGAAGCGGGGGAAGGGCCATGGCCTTTCCCCCGTTTCGTTTTCATCCCCCGCTCATTACAGGGAAATCCAGGTGCAAGACCTTACCCAGTTGATCGACGAAGCGAAGCGCGCGATTGCCGAATCGGCAGACCTCGCCGCGCTCGATCAGATCCGCGTGCAGTACCTCGGCAAGAAAGGGGTGCTCACCGAACAGTTGAAGGGCCTGGGCAAGCTCTCGGCCGAGGAACGGCCGAAGGCCGGGCAGGCCATTAACGACGCCAAGCAGGCGATCGCCGGGGCGCTGGAGGCGCGCAAGGGCGCGCTGGAGGGGCAGGCCCTCAACGCCCGCCTGGCCGGCGAGGCGGTGGACGTCACCCTGCCGGGGCGCGGTCAGCCGTGCGGCGGCCTGCATCCGGTCACGCAGACCGTGGGCCGCATCCTGTCGCTGTTCGCCCAGCTCGGGTTCGAGGTGGCCGAGGGCCCGGAGGTGGAGGACGACTACCACAACTTCGAGGCGCTTAACATCCCCTCGCACCATCCCGCGCGTGCCATGCACGACACCTTCTACTTCGGCGAGGGCACCGTGCTGCGCACGCACACCTCCCCGGTGCAGATCCGGGTGATGGAGAACAGTCAGCCGCCACTGCGCGTGATCGCGCCCGGGCGCGTCTACCGTTGCGACTCCGATCTCACCCACAGTCCGATGTTCCACCAGGTGGAAGGCCTGCTGGTCGATGAAAACGTCACCTTTGCCGACCTCAAGGGCGTGCTTGGGCAGTTCCTGGCGGCCTTCTTCGAGCAGGACGATCTCAAGACCCGCTTCCGTCCGTCCTATTTCCCCTTCACCGAGCCCTCGGCCGAGGTCGACATCCAGTGCGTGATGTGCGGCGGGGAGGGCTGCCGCGTGTGCAGTCACACAGGCTGGCTGGAGGTGATGGGCTGCGGCATGGTGCATCCGGAGGTGTTCCGCCACGTGGGCATCGACAACGAGGCCTACACGGGCTATGCCTTCGGCCTGGGCGTCGAGCGGCTGGCCATGCTGCGCTACGACGTCAACGACCTGCGCCTGTTCTACGAGAACGATCTACGCTTCCTCAAACAGTTCAACTGAGCCAGCCGCCGCGCGGGTGGACAAGCCTGGAGCTTAGTGCATGAAATTCAGCGATCAATGGCTTCGTGAATGGGTCGACCATGGCCTGAGCCCGGAGGAGTTGGGACACCGCCTGACCATGGCGGGCCTGGAACTCGATTCGATCGAGCTGGCGGCGCCGGCGTTCACCGGTATCGTGGTCGGTCACGTGGTCTCCGTGGAGCCGCACCCGGACGCCGACAAGCTGCGTGTCTGCCAGGTCGATGATGGCAGCGGCGAGCCGTCGCAGGTCGTCTGTGGCGCGCCCAACGTCCATGCCGGCATGCGCGCGCCCTTTGCCCGCATCGGTGCGGTGCTGCCGGGCGACTTCAAGATCAAGAAGGCCAAGCTGCGCGGCGTTCCCTCCCACGGCATGCTCTGCTCGGCCAGGGAGCTCGGGCTGGCCGAGGCCAGCGAGGGCCTGATGCCGCTGCCGGCCGATGCGCCGGCCGGCGCCGACGTGCGCGAGTACCTGGGGCTGGACGATGCGATCCTCGAGGTCGACCTCACGCCCAACCGCGCCGACTGCCTGAGCATCGCCGGCATCGCCCGTGAGACCGCGCTGCTCACCGAGCGTCCGCTCCACGTGCCGGCCATCGAAGCGGTGGCGCCGACCCAGGATGCGTGCCTGCCGGTCGACATCCAGGCGCCGGGCGCCTGCCCGCGTTACGCCGGGCGTGTCATTCGCGGCGTGAACCCGCAGGCCGTCACCCCGCTGTGGCTGAAGGAGCGCCTGCGCCGCAGCGGCATCCGCGCCATCAGCCCGCTGGTGGATGTGACCAACTATGTGCTCATCGAGCTTGGCCAGCCGATGCACGCCTTCGATCTGGCGAAGCTCGACGGCGGCATCGTCGTGCGCCGGGCCCGGCCGGGCGAGGAGCTCATCCTGCTGGATGGTCAGACCGTGACCCTGGACGAGGACGTGCTGGTGGTCGCCGATCACCAGGCGGCCCAGGCCATGGCCGGCGTGATGGGCGGGGCGGGCAGCGCCGTCTCCGATGCCACCACCGACATCTTCCTCGAGAGCGCCTTCTTCGCCCCCGAGGCGGTCGCCGGGCGTGCGCGCCGCTTCGGGCTGCACACCGACTCCTCGCACCGCTTCGAGCGCGGTGTGGACCCCGCACTCCAGGTCCGCGCCATCGAGCGGGCCTCGCAGCTCATCCTGGCGATCTGCGGCGGGGAGCCGGACCCGGTCATCGACATCGAGAGCGAGCACTGCGAGTGGGGAAAGGCGTCGATCACGCTGCGTTCGGCCCGCATCGAGCGCCTCCTGGGTGTGAAGATCTCCAGTGACGAGGTTGCCGGCATCCTCGAGCGTCTGGGCTGCCAGGTGCGGGCCGACGCCGAGGGTTGGCAAGTCATTCCCCCGAGTTTCCGCTTTGATCTGGCCATCGAGGCCGACCTCATCGAGGAGATCGCCCGCGTGCATGGCTACGACAGCCTGCCGAGCCGCGCCCATCCCTATGCCCCGGCTATCCGCCCCGAACCCGAGGCCCGGGTGGCGGTGGACCGCCTGCGCGAGCTGTTGGTCGATCGCGGATACCAGGAGGCCATTACCTTCAGTTTCGTTGACCCGGCCGTGGAGGCGCTGTTCGCCCCGGATGCCGAGCCCCTGAAGCTGGCCAACCCGATCTCCTCGGAGCTGGCCGTCATGCGCTCCACGCTCTGGTCGGGCCTGGTGAAGGCCGTGCAGCACAACCTCAACCGTCAGCAGGATCGCGTGCGCCTGTTCGAGACCGGGCTGAGCTTCGTCGGGCAGGGCGCAGCCCTGGCCCAGATCCCGCAGCTGGCCGGTATCGCCTGCGGCGACGTAATGCCCGAACAGTGGGGCGAGCCGGCGCGCAAGGTGGATTTCTTCGATATTAAGGGCGATGTGGAAGCCCTGCTGGGGCTCGCGCATCTGACTGAAAGGCTGGAGTGGCGCGTCGAGCCGCATCCGGCGCTGCACCCGGGGCAGTCCGCCCGCATGGTGCTGGACGGCCGGCCGATCGGCTGGCTCGGTGCACTGCACCCGGGCCTGGAGAAGTCCCTGGATCTGGGCCGCCGGGTCTTTGTCTTCGAGCTGGAATTGTCAGCAATTACCGATGGTTGCGTGGCAAAGTTCGAGCCGCTCTCGAAGTTCCCGGCGATCCGCCGCGACATCGCTGTTCTGGTGGACGAGGCGGTGCAGGCCGGCCAGCTGGCTGCGGCGGTGAAGGCCTGCGCCATCCCGGAATTAAGAGAATTCCATGTATTTGATACATATACAGGGAAAGGCGTACCTACTGGTCGAAAAAGTCTCGCTTTAGGCTTGATTTTACAGGATTTATCGCGCACCCTTACTGATGACGAGGTCGAGAGCATCGTCAAGACGGTCGTCGCCCGCCTGGGTGACGACGTGGGGGCAGATCTAAGGGTATAGTTGAATGGCGTTGACCAAGGCCGATATGGCGGAAAAGCTGTTCGAGGAACTGGGGCTCAACAAGCGCGAGGCCAAAGAGCTTGTCGAGATGTTCTTCGAAGAGGTCAGGATGGCGCTCTCCAACGGCGAACAGGTGAAGCTCTCGGGTTTCGGCAACTTCACGCTCAGAGACAAAAACCAGAGACCGGGCAGAAACCCCAAGACAGGCGAGGAGATTCCGATCAGCGCCCGTCGTGTGGTGACCTTCCGTCCGGGACAAAAACTCAAAGCTCGAGTCGAGGCATATGCTGGAAGCGGGGAACAATAACGAACTTCCTGCCATACCCGGTAAACGCTATTTCACCATCGGCGAAGTCAGCGAGCTCTGTGGGGTCAAGCCCCACGTGCTGCGTTACTGGGAGCAGGAGTTTCCGTCACTCAAGCCGGTGAAGCGTCGCGGCAACCGCCGCTATTACCAGCGCCACGACGTCCTGCTGATCCGCCAGATCCGCAGCCTCCTCTACGAGCAGGGCTACACCATCGGCGGTGCTCGCCAGAAGCTCGAGGGCGAAGAGGCGAAGGACGACGCCAACCAGAGCCAGCAGCTCATCAAGCAGATGCGCATCGAGCTCGAGGAGCTCCTCCAGCTTCTCAAGCGCTGAGCGCTCCCGGTCCTTTCCTTCAACTGCTGATTCGGGTATTCTTCCCAGCCTTCGGGGCGTAGCGCAGTCTGGTAGCGCACTTGCATGGGGTGCAAGGGGTCGCAGGTTCAAATCCTGCCGTCCCGACCAAATCCGAAGACAACAAAAAAGGCCCACCGCGAAACGGTGGGCCTTTTTTGTTGTCTGTGAGGCGCGAGGGGGCAATCTATGCGCCACAGAGATCACAGAGGTCACAGAGGTCACAGAGTAGGATTACCCATGCTTGCCGTATCCCGGCCCTCACCGTATCTTGAATACTACCCAGCCACGGGAGGACATGAGACATGATGCTGCGATCCGTACTGATGATGCTGTGCCTGCTGGTTGCCGCCCCGGTGCTGGCCGACGTCTCCGTCGATGAGCTGCTGGCGCGGGATGACGCGCCCGAGGGGGTGGTGTTCGAGATCATCGGCAGTGAGGATGCCCTGCCGGACCTGATCCCGCAGGTGCGCAGGGAGATCACGGCGCTGCGTGATCGCTGGCCGGGGCTGGAGATCGCCGTCGTGAGCCATGGCAGCGAGCAGTTTGCGCTGATGCGCGGCGAGGCGGCGGTGTATACCAAGATGCACCGGGAGGTGCAGCAGCTGGTGAGTGACGAGGACGTGCCGGTGCATGTCTGCGGCACCCATGCGGAGTGGCGGGGGGTGACGGCGGAGCAGTTTCCGGATTACGTCGACGTGGCCGCCGCCGGGCCTGCGCAGATCAATGACTACCGTGCCCTGGGATACGAGCTGGTGGTGGTCAGCGACTGAGCCGGCCCCTAGCACTGCTCCCAGGGCAGGCCGTGAAAACGCCAGCCCCCCAGCGTGCTGCGGTGGTGCTGGGCGTCCAGTTCCCCCTCGAAGCCTTCGTCCACGTAATACACTTCCCGGAATCCGGCCCCGATCAGGGCCTCGCCGGCCTCGATGGAGCGCTTGCCGCTGCGGCAGATGAGGATGAGGGGCGCACAGCCCTCGCTGTGACAGGCGATGCCCCCGAGCATGAGCTTGCGCACCTCGGTGACGAAGTGCGGGTTCACGGTCCAGTCGGGCTCGTCGATCCAGGGGATGTGCACCGAGCCGACCGGGTGGCCGATGAACAGGTGCTCCATGTTGGATCGGATGTCGATGAGCACCGCGCGCGGGTTCTCCTGCAGGATCTGCCAGGCATGGCGGGGCGCCAGGGGGCTGGGGGCGTGCTCGGTCATGGGTCGAGTATAGCGGGCTGGCGTGGTCCGCTATAGCCGCGCGCCTGCATCCACCGGGGAGCGCGTACCGCGCAGTTTGGGCCAAGGGCCTACGATGACCTAGAATACCCGGCCGGGCCCCGTTGGGCCGCCGCATCGATGCGTCATGCCTAGATCGCCAAAACCCGAGATCACCCTGCTCGTGCCCGGCCTGTTCGAACGGTTGGCCGAATGGCAAAGGGACTACCAGTACACCCTGCAGACCCCCTCCCTCGATCTGCTGGCCCGCCGCGGCGAGCATGACCACCTGGGCACCGCGAGTTTCGAGGAGACCGCCTGCCGGCTGTTCGGACTTTCCCGCGATCCCGACCGCGACCTGCCGATTGCCGCACTGACCTACCCGCTGGACCACGACGGCCAGGCCCCCGAGGGCTTTTGCCTGCGCGCCGACCCCGTGTTCCTGGAAGCGGGCATCCGCGAACTGGTCCTGCAGCCCACCGAGGCGCTCGACCTGACCATGGACGAGGCGCTCGCTCTCACCGAGACCCTCAACCGGCACTTCGCCGAGGACGGCCTGCGTTTCGAGGCGGCGACGCCGGATCGCTGGTACCTGCACCTGGCCTCGCGCGAGAAGCTCGCGACCTTCCCGCTGTCCCATGCGGTGGGCAAGGACGTGCATCCGCTGCTGCCCACCGGCAAGCGCACGGCCTACTGGCATGGCCTCCTTAACGAGCTGCAGATGCTGCTGCACCAGTCGCCGGCGAACCAGGCCCGCGAGGCGCGCGGGGTTAAGCCGGTGAACAGTGTGTGGCTATGGGGGGCGGGTGAGCCGCCGGGCAAGCTGCGTGCCGACTGGACCCACGTCTGGAGCAACGACTTCATCGTGCGCGGCCTGGCGCTGGCCGCGGATGCGGCCGATCGCCCGTCGCCGGATACCTGCGCCGACTGGCTCGCCGGGCTCAGGGGCGACCGCCACCTGCTGGTGGTCGAGCCGCTGTTCGCCCCGGCCGCCATGGACGATTTCGAGGCCTGGCAGGGGGCGCTGGCGCAACTGGAAAGCGACTGGTTCGCGTCGCTCGTCGCTGCCCTGCGGCGCGGGCGCATCCGTCGCCTGGCGGTGGTGGGCTCGGAGGGCTGCCGGCTCACGGCCGACCGGAGGCAGCTCGGGCGCTTCTGGCGTCGGCGCCGCGACCTCGTCACCCTGTGCCGGGCCCCGGCGGCATGAGCGTCACCCGCGTGATCCGCCGCCGCTCTCCGGTCGCGGCGCTGCCGGACATCCCCGGCCTGCACCCGGTGCTGGCGCGCGTGCTGGCGGCCCGCCAGGTCGCCTCGGCAGACGAGCTCGACTACTCGCTCGGGCGCCTGCATCCCTTCGATGCCCTGGGACAGATCGAACAGGCCGCCGATCTCATTGCCGCGCACGTGGAGGAGGAGAGGCGCATCGTCATCGTCGGCGACTTCGACGCCGACGGGGCCACCAGCTCGACGCTGGCGATGCGCGCGCTCAGGGCCATGGGGGCGGAGGAGGTGAGCTA
>OMKS01001210.1_pt1 | contig 23326 bp, 17 predicted proteins | sample 1674721 | NCBI WGS metagenome assembly OMKS01 (sample SAMN06264996, study PRJEB25208) | sediment metagenome | isolation source: hot spring sediment | place: USA: California | collected 2014-09-02
CCAGCCAGAACGGCTAGAGAGGCCTCCCGCTGGCGGCCAAGTCGCATCTCGCCCCGTGCTGGGTGGTCTGCATCACGACTACTTCTGGCAAACCGCAGACAGTGCTGGGCAAGCAGCGCACCAGCCCTCGAGCTGCCTTCACTAACTGCTCACACTGCCTGACACTCCCCTCTATCTCCGGTATCCTCTCTCCACAGACCGGATAGATGGTGCGCACCAGCCGTGGCCTATTTGACGACGGTTTCTGCTCCCTGTCATCTCGAAAGCCCTCTCAATCGGCCTCCAACCTGCTGGAGTGAGGGAATATCGCCCTGACCGACCAGTTCTCCCCACCCATTCTCTGCTCCCCACACCGTCTGAGACGCGCGATTCTCAATCCATTGGGGCTGGCTTCGGAACGGATGGGTTTTTCGGCCAGGACAGGGCTTTTCGGCCAGGACAGGTCGGGAGACCAGCCCGAGCGAGTTTACCCCAATGGTTATTTAAACTTCATCACCCCTGGGCGGTGCCTCGCCCCCGGAACCGTCCCACTCGGTGTGGAAGAACTGGCCGCGTGGTCTGTCCACCCGCTCGTAGGTGTGCGCGCCGAAGTAATCACGCTGCGCCTGCGTCAGGTTGGCCGGCAGGCGGGCGGTGCGGTAGGCGTCGTAGTAGGCCAACGAAGCGCCGAACGCCGGACACGGCACCCCGTTCCGCACGGCGACCTGGATCACGCGGCGCAGGGCGTCCTGCCGGCTCCTCACCGCCTCCTCGAAATAGGGGTCGAGCAGCAGGTTGTCCAGCTCCGCATCCCGCTCGAAGGCGGCACTGACGTCGTCGAGGAACGCGGCGCGGATGATGCACCCGCCGCGCCAGATGCGGGCGATGCCCGCCAGGTCCAGGTCGTAACCGTACTCCGCGCTGGCCGCGCCCAGCAGCGCGAACCCCTGGGCGTAGGAGCAGACCTTGGCCGCGAAGAGCGCCCGCCGCACGTCTTCTACCAGCGTATCTCGATCACCTTCGCGGGCGATCTCCGGCCCGGACAGCGCCTGCGAGGCCGCCACGCGCTCCTCCTTGCGGGCGGAGATGAGGCGGCTCACCACAGCGGCGTTGATGGTAGGCACCGGCGCGCCCAGATCGAGCGCGTTCTGCGAGGTCCACTTGCCGGTGCCCTTCTGCTTCGCTGCGTCGAGGATGACGTCCACCAGCGGCTGGCCGGTCTCCTGGTCCACCTGGGCAAAGACGTGCGCCGTGATCTCGATCAGGTAGGACTCCAGCTCACCTCGATTCCACGCGTCGAAGACGTGGTGCAGTTCCGCCGCCGAAAGGCCCCCCATGCGATTCAGGACGTCGTAGGATTCGGCGATGAGCTGTATGTCGCCGTACTCAATGCCGTTGTGCACCATCTTGACGTAGTGTCCGGCGCCGCGAGGGCCGACGTAGGTGACGCAAGGCTCGCCGTTCACCTTGGCTGCGATGGCGGTGAGGATGGGCTCTACGCGCTGGTAGGCCTCTGGCGGGCCGCCCGGCATGATGCTGGGGCCGTACAGCGCGCCGTACTCCCCGCCGGAGATGCCGGTGCCGAGATAGAGGATGCCCCGGCCCTCCAACGTCTCGGCCCGGCGCTCGGTGTCGCCGAAGAAGGAGTTCCCGCCGTCCACGATCAGATCGCCCGGCTCCAGGTGGGGGACTAGCTGCTCGATCACGGCGTCCACCGGCCGGCCGGCCTCGACCATCAACATCACCGCGCGGGGCCGTTCGAGGAGATCAACCAGCTCCTCAATGGTGCTCGCAGCGCGGATGTTCTTCCCCACCGCCCGCTCGTTCATAAACGCCTCGGTTCGGGCGGCGGTGCGGTTGTAGACGCCCACCGAGTACCCGTTCCGCTCCATGTTCAGCGCCAGATTCTGCCCCATCACCGCCAGGCCGACGAGGCCGATGTCACATTTTCGCTCGTTCATTGCCGTCTGCCCTCCTCTCTTGTCAGGTACAACTGTTTCTCATGCTCGTTCTCATGCTCGTTCTCATGCTAAGTGCGCCTCTCCAGCCGACTTCTCGTAGAGCGCTCTTCGAATGGCGGCGCTTGTCCCAGGTCGTCCAGAATACCCAATGCCTCCAGCCTCAACGGCGCCGCTCCTCGGTCGGACGCCTCCTCCATCATTGTTAATTGTCCATTGTTCATTGCTTTCAACGCTGTATGCGCGCCGATCCCCCCTGCGCAAACGCCCGCACCTGCTCCACGGTCGCCATGGTCGTGTCGCCGGGGAAGGTGGTCAGCAGCGCCCCGTGCGCCCAGCCCAACTTGATGGCCTCCTTGGCCGGCTCTCCGGTCAGCAGACCGTAAAAGAGGCCAGAGGCGAAGCCATCCCCCCCGCCGACGCGATCGTAAACGTCCAGCTCGCAGGTCGGCGAAACGTGCGTCTCGCCGTTGATCCAGGCGACCGCGCCCCAACTATGACGGTTGGTCGAATGCACCTCTCGCAGGGTCGTGGCGACGACTTTGACTTGCGGATATCGCTCAATCACGCGATCAATCATGCCCAGGAACGTGCTGGGGTCCAGTTTGGACTTCGCGGTGATCTCCGGCCCGGGAACGCCGAGCCCCATTTGCAGGTCCTCTTCGTTCCCCACGAGAACGTCTACGTGCTCCACGATCCGTCGGAGAACAGCCAAAGCGCGATCCTGCCCCCCCCAGACGCCCCACAATTTTCCACGGTAGTTCAAATCGAAGGACGTCACGGCGCCGGCCGCTTTGGCGGCCTGCATGGCCTCGATGATCAGCTCCCCCGTGGTCTCCGATAGGGCCGCGAAAATGCCGCCGCTGTGGAACCAACGCACGCCATCGGCGAAGATGGCCTCCCAATCGAAGTCGCCGGGCTTCAGCAGGGCGCCGGCTTCGTTGGCCCGGTTGTAGAACACGACCGGGGGACGGACACCGTAGCCCCGATCGCTGTAAACCGTCGCCATGTTGGGGCCGTTCACCCCGTTATGTTCGAAGTGCTTGTAGAAGGGCTTTACTCCCATGGCGCGCACTCGCTCGGCGACGAGCGCGCCGACGGGGTAGTCCACCATCGCCGTGGCGATACCGGTTCGCAAACGGAAACAATCCGCCAGATTGGCAGCCACGTTGTACTCGCCGCCGCTGACGTGAATACGGCACTCGCTGGCCTTGCGGAAGGGAATCACCCCCGGATCCAGGCGGTGGATCAAGGCGCCGAGGGATAGAAGATCGAGCGCGGCGCGTTCTCGTTCACGAATATTCAGTCCATACTTCATCTTGGTCTCTCCTTCATCAGACTCTGTGGGTCGAAATCGAACTATCGAACGCGGTACAGCATCTCGCCCGCCCTGGGGACGAACAGGATGCCTTCGGATTCGCGGTTCATCCATTGCCGGACGTCTACCTCATCGGGATGCAGGTACCCCAGGGAGAGCCGGGCGCAGTCCTGGGGTGGGATCTGGCTGCTCAGGATCACCTCGACGTTGGGCTTCTCGACTCCGCCGTCCATCACGCCAGAGCCGCGCACGTGGGTGCTGTGCGCCAGCACACCGAGCGGAACGTGCCTGTAGCGCTCCCAATCCCGCAGAAAGTACGGCAAAATGTGGTAGCCCACCTCGTAAATGTACTCGCCGTGCACCTCGCTCACCGTATCCAGGTGAGGGGCGTAGAGGATCACCTCGCCGCCCACAGCCACGGCGGGCTGGAGCTTGTACACCCCCTTAGCAGCGGTCCATAGTTCATCGTACATCGGCGGCGCCCAGGAGAGCACGCTTCGAAAAGGCCGGTCGCACCACAGGATGTGCCGCTCCGCCGAGAGGCCGGCGGAGGCCTCCCACGCCGTGACGTGGTCCCCCATGAAAATCCCCGCCGTGTCATCGCCCACCACGACGAGGGAGACCAACGTGACCGGCCTCGATAGGCGCTCGGCGGCGGCGTGGATCACCGCTCGCACAGAGGTATCCTGGACCCCAATGGTGTCAACGACGCCGGCCAACGCCCCCAGCCAGTGAGTGACGTTGATCATCTCCGGGCCTGAAATACCCGGAAACAGGTACTTGGCCCCGCCCGAGAAGCCGACCACTTCGTGCGGGAAAGTGGGACCCAGGATGATAACGTGGTCGTAATCGAATACGGCCTGGTTGATGCGCACCGGCACGTCGCCCCCAAGAGAGGGATGCCAGTGCTCTCCGGCGATCTGTCGCACCTCGTCTTGGGTGATCGTACCGATGATCCTCAGGGCAGCGGGATCGTCCCAGGCGTGGTTGAACAGGCCGACGGCGGCGTATTGCGTACGGCGTTCTTCGGAGGTGAGGCCAACCAGTTTGCACAAGTTTGCTGCGCTCAATGGGGGATGCGTGCCCAGGGCGACCATAAAATCGAGCTGGCGCGTATCGTGCAGCACGTCGACCAATGCTCGAAACATCAGCGGCAGAGGCAGCGAGCGCGTGTGATCGGGGATCAACACCAATACGCGTTGGTGGGTGAACTTCCCCTCCAACCCTAGGTGAAGGGATTGGATGATTTCGTCTCGAGACAGATAACCGCTCGAACGGTACACGCTAATCATTGACATCGTTTTTCATTTGGGTGTGTTTCATTTCAGTTTCAGTGGAGAACATCGCTGGCGCGGTCAGGAGACCGGCCAGAGCACTCTTTTTTGCTCGCTGGGGCCGGTCTCCCGACCGCGCCCCAACTCAGAAACACACCCTTTCAACTTCGTAGCAAAGCTAGACCCCGCTGTAAGCCGAAAAACCGCCATCCACGGGGACGACGATCCCGGTGACGAATTGGGAGGCCGGAGAGAGCAACCACAACACCGTCCCCAGCAGATCCTCGGGATTGCCGAAGCGGCCCATAGGCGTGTGGTCAATGATAGTTCGCCCGCGCGCTGTCAGCGTGCTGTCTTCGTTGAGCAATAGCGCCCGGTTCTGTTCTCCAATGAAGAATCCTGGAGCAATGGCGTTCACCCGGATGCGAGGGGAATACTCCTGCGCCATGTGAACCGCCAGCCAGCGGGTGAAGTTGCTCACGCCGGCCTTGGCTGCTGAGTAGGCGGCTACGCGGGTCAAGGGGGTGAAAGCCGTCATGGACGAAACGTTGAGAATGACGCCCTCCCCGCGCTCGGCCATGCCTTTGCCAAAAATCTGGCACGGCAGGATCGTCCCGATGACGTTCAGATCGAAGACGAAGCCCAGCGCATCGTCGGGCAGGTCGAAGAATGGGTTGTCGGGGCTGGCGATCGCCTGCGGACGATTGCCCCCGGCGGCGTTGATGAGTATGTCCACTGCGCCGAAACGGTCCTCGACCGCCTGGCGGGCTTCTGCGAGCTGATCGCGCTCGAGCACGTCCCCGTAGACGACCGTATATTCGCCGGGGCCGGCGTCCATGCGAACGCGCATCCCCTTGGGGATCTCCCGTCTGTGGGCCAGCACGGCTACGTTGGCGCCGAGGCTCGCCAGAGCGACGGCCATCTCTCCGCCGAGCGCGCCCGTCCCGCCAGTGATAAGCGCAGTCTTGCCGGTGAAGTCGTAAAGCTTGGTTATCTCCGCCAAATTCATTCTCCTCTCACTCATCCGCTAATCTCCCTTGGCGAAAGGCGACAAGTGTCGCTCGAAGTGGGTTTGCAAAAGCGTGTCGTAGACGTCTTCGTGCGCCGCCAGCGTCTCCAGCAGCCGCTCCTCGAATCGGTCCAGCACCGAGCCGAAGGTCACGTGCAACACTTGCCGCGCGTCGAACTGCTCCAACACGTCCGGCAGATCGCCGTCGCTCAACGCATCCGGAGGCGGCACCCTGCCCAGCTCCGCCGAGACGTGATAGGTGGCCCGATCCGTATCGTAGCGCTCTCGCGCCAGCGCTATGATCTGGCGGAGGAGTTCTGGATCGACCCGCGCCACCGCCCGCAGCGCCTCCAGGTAGCTGGTGCCGGCTGTCTTGACGTGGACCAGCCCATCTGTATGCTCAGCCACGAGGGGGTAGATGCTGAACTTGTCGGAGCCGGAGTGAACGCTGAGCTTGTACGGCCCGAAGGCGCGGGCGATGGCAGCGTGCCTGGCGATCTCCGCCTCGAACGTTTCCAGGTCGCCGATGTAGTCAACGCCCTTCTCGAACCGCCCCACGTAGCGCGGCGCCAGACTGACCCACTGCACGCCCAGCCGCTGCAGCTCGCCGGCGATGAAGTAGTGCTCCTCCGGCGAGGTCGGCGTCTCCGTCTCATCCACCGAGACCTCCAGCTCGAACGGCTCATTCCCCATCCCCATGCACTCGAACAGGTAGCGATACATGCGCGCCGTATGGGCGATAGCGCGCCCATACTTGGCCGCGGCGCGGTACAGCGCCTCGCGGTCGAATGCGAGTGCAAAGTCACCCAGGTCGAACGGTTGATTCAGGTAGCGCTGTTCCAGGTCCACCTGGCTGGTCTCCAGCGCCTGCCAGGGCAGCGCCTCGACCTTCGAAGCCAGCTCGGCGGGCGGGGCGGTGTGGGCCTCGTCGTCCACGTGATCGCCGGGGTCAACGGTGTAGAAGGTGTAGCCAGCAGCGACGAAAGCTTCCGCGGCGTCCGGGGTCTTGAGGTGATCGGCGTCGGCGCCCCACGGCCCGCGCCAGCCGGCCTGGAACACCCCCCACGTGGCGTCGTCCAGTACCTCTTGCGGGGTCCGACCGGTGCGAGCGTTCTCGCGCACCGACTGCTGGGCGAAGATGGGGGCGATGCCCTCGAACCGCTGCGCCGCACGCGCGTGTCCGGGCGTCGCCAATCCCATCCGGTCGCCGAAGCCGAACGACGTCCCCAGGCCCAGGCAGACGGGGCGTAGCCAACCCAGGCGGGTGCGCAGCGCGGCGGCATTCTCGGGCGTCAGCGGGCACAGAAGCAGGTCGCCCTGTTTTTCCCCGACAAATCCGGCGGCGTCGCCCAGGACGCACAGGCGCTTCATCTCATCTGGACGCCGCGCCAGGTAAAGAGCCGTACCATCAACCTCGGTCTTTGACTGCGGATACATCCTCAGGTTGTATGGCGTTTCTAGCATTGGATCGTTCATCATTGGTCATTTGTCCTCATCGAATTTGTATGCCCGCTTCGCCAGCCGATAAGCCAGGTCCACAATCATCTCGTGGGCGTCCTCCTGGTCCACGATGCCGCGCACGACCAGCCCGGTCAGCCAGTTAGCGCTGGCCCGCCGCCACAGGTCGTGGCGGGCCGGAATCGAGGGAAAGGCGCGGGTGTCGTCGTTGAACCCGACGGTGTTGTAGAGGCCCGCCGTCTCCATCACCCGGTCGAAGTAGCGCTGCATCCCGTTGAGGCTATCGTGGAACCACCACGGTGGCCCCAACTTCAGCGCCGGATAGTGCCCGGCCAACGGCGCCAGCTCGCGCGCGTAGGTCGCTTCGTCCAGGGTGAAGACGATGAGAGTCAGGCGCGGATCGTTGCCGTACTCGTTCAGCAGCGGGCGCAGGTTGTGGGTGAACTCGCTGCGCTGCGGGATGTCGCATCCCTTGTCAGGACCGAAGCGGTCGTAGATGAGCCGATTGTGGTTGCGCACCGCTCCCACGTGAAACTGCATCACCAGCCCATCCTCGACCGACATGCGGGCGAACACCATCATCATGTGAGCGGTGAAGCGGCGGGCATCCTCCTCCGTCGCCTCGCCGCGCAACGCGCGTTGGAAGATCGCCTCGGCCTCGCTGGGGGCGAGCTCCGTCGTGTAGGCTGAAACCGCCGCGTGGTCGGTGGCGGTGGCGCCCATAGCCTGGAAGAACGCGCGGCGCTCCTCCAACGCGCGGACGAAGGCGTCGTAAGAGCCGACCGTGATGCCGCTCACCTCGCTGAGCGCATCAACGTTGTCCTGCCAGCTATCGGTCAGCAGATTGACCACCGCGTCGGGGCGGAACGTGGGCCGGATGTCGGCCTCCCACCCGGACTCCTGGATACGCTTGTGGTGTTCCAGCGTGTCCGTGGCGGCGTCGGTCGTGGTCAGCACCTCGATGTTGAAGCGATCGAACAGCGCCCGGGGTCGAAAAGCGGGCTGGGCCAGCCGCTCCTCAATCTGGTCGTAGATCGCCTGGGCTGTCTCACCCGTCAGCTTCTGGGTGACGCCGAAGACCTCGATCAGCTCCTGGGTCAGCCAGACGCCGGTCGGGGTGCCGCGGAAGAGGTGGAAGTTCTCGGCGAAGACCTGCCAGATGCGGCGGTGATCCCGCTCCACCGGACCACCGTCGGTGCGGGGGACGCCCAGCGATTCCAACGGGAGGCCCTGGGAATAGAGCATGCGGAAGACGTAGTGGTCGGGAATGATCAGTAACTCGGCCGGTGTGCCGAAGGTGGCGTTTTCGTCGGCGAAGAGGCGCGGGTCCACGTGGCCGTGCGGGCTGATGATGGGCAGATCGGCCACAGCGGCGTATAATTCCCGCGCCACGCGCCGCTGCGCCGGATCGGGAGCGAAGAAGCGGTCTGGATCTAAACGCCATTTGGGATGATTCATATCTCATCTCCTTCTGTTCATCTTCTTTCAAACGCCTGGGCTGCTTGGGATGAATGCATACGCACGACGGCGCTCCTATCTGCTCTTAAAGCAGGTCTGCTGCCTCATAGATCGCCAGCACTGTGGCAAGGCTGCGTCTCCCTTCTGGGCCGTCGATCTGAGGGGCGCGATCCTCACGCAGCGCCGCGATGAAGTCCCGGAAGACGTTGATGTGGCCCGTGGGCGCGATGTCTCGGGGATCGCCACCACATCCTGCGCCAACAGCCGCCCCGGTTTCCACAGGCTCCCCAGTCGCCCGGCCCGGATCGGCCAGCACCCACCGCGTGACGGATTCGCCCTCCACCTGAATGCCCCCGTTGGTGCCATAGAGCTCGAGCCGGTGGGGGAAGCCCGGTGAGGCCGTCGTCGTGGCTGTTATCGTGGCCAGGGCGCCGTTTGCGAAGCGCAGCGTCGCCGCCAGCGTATCCTCCACCTCGATCGCCCGGCGAAGCGTGTCGGCGTAGGCCTCCACCGACACAGGATCGCCCATCATCCACACCATCAGGTCCACCAGGTGGATGCCCTGGTTCATGAGCACACCGCCGCCGTCCATGGCCCATGTTCCGCGCCAGTCGGCCTGGTCGAAGTAGGCCTGCGAGCGGTGGTAGGGAAGCGCCACCAGGCCCAGCGTCAGTTCGCCCAGGTCGCCGCCCTCGACGGCATCGTGGATGCGCGCGAAGAGCGGTTCGGCCCGGCGCTGCAACGTGACTCCGAGCTTGACGCCAGCCTCGTCGCAGGCGTCGATCATGGCGTCGGCGTCCTCTAGGCTGAGAGCCATGGGCTTCTCCACCAGCACGTGTTTGCCCGCCTCGGCAGCGGCGATGGCCTGTTCGGCATGCTGACCGCTGGGCGTGCAGATGCAGACGACGTTCACGTCGGGATCGACAAGGACCTCATCGTACGTCATGCATGGGGCGCCAAACTCGGCGCTGATCGCGCCGAAGCGTTCTGGGTTGTAGTGGGCCATAGCTGCCAGGTGCGCCCCGAGGTCAGTGTTGGCCTCAATAGCTTGGCGGTGGAAGTCGGCTGCCACGCCAGCGCCCAGGATGGCAAAGTTGACCGTATCTTGTTTTGACATTGATGAGGCCTCCCTGAAGAGATCAAGTCCACGTCGCCCACGTTCGTCTCAGCGTTCCACGTCATCCATCGCCATCGAACGAAGAACCCAGGTCTGGCTGCGGCTGGGCGCTCGTCCTGAGTCTACCTCCGGCTTCCCTCAGGCTCATGGCCAGTTTCTGACCACTCTCGAGCTGCTTCCAGCAGGGCATCAACGTTCTCAGGAGGGGTTTCCGGCGAGACGCCACCACCAAAGGAGAGGATCATCCCGCCTCCAGGAGCCGCTTTATCCAGACATTCCTTCGCCCATTGTTTCACATCCGCCGGCGCCCCGCGGACACCAACATCCAGCGGAGGGACATTGCCCATCAGCGCCACGCGATGCCCCATCTTGGCTTTCACCTCGCCGATGTCCATTTCATGGCTGAAGTTGAAGACGTCAAAATCGGCTTCGACCAGGCTCTCCAGGAGATGTGGGCATGGGGTATCGTTGTGATAGACGCGAATAAGGCCCGTAAACTCCTCGAAGATTCGCCTCAGATGAGGATGGACTAACGCTTCGTAGTGGCGATTCGACACCATGCCAACGATATCATCGAGCAACATGATGCCTTCCGGCTGCCTCAGCACGTCCAATTGAGCGTGCAGCCAGCGGATGATCGACGTGGTCATCGTATCCAGGATCCGCGACACTTCCTCCGGCTTCTCGATCACACCCATCATCAGGGGCGTCACCCCCATCAGCCAGGAGGTCACCGTCATCGGCCCGCGGGCGCAGACCATCTTGATGCCCAGTCCCTCGGCTCGCAACCGTTCGTCCATCACTTTGTAAAGACGGAGCACCAGAGGCATCAGCCCGTCATTCCGCGGGTCGGCTGGTTTCACGCCGGCCCAGAAGGCGAGGTCGGACACCACCGGCTCGATGGAAGGCGGACTGTCAGGATAGAAGTGCAGCTTGACGCCAAAGGCGGAGGGTTCAGCCGCCATGCCATATTCCACCCAGAAGCCGGGGATCCAAACTGCATCGGGGAAGCGTTGCAGAAGCCCCTTGTTGATCTCCAACCACTTGTCGGGGAAGAGAAAGTAGTCCCGCGTGTCGATGCCGGCGTAGCCCGGTAGCCAGGGGCTGTCCACGATGAGGGCAACGGGGATTTGTGTTGGCTCGCCCAGGCGAGCCGCTTGTTGAAAGTTCTGCCAGGGTGTGTTCATTTACGCTCCGTAGCGCCGATAGCGCTGAACGGTCTCGAACATGGTGAAGACGTTATCGTCGGGCGTCCCATGGTCCATGTTGATGCAGCAGACACCCGCTTGCTCCAACGGCCCGGCCGCCAGCAGCAACTGTTCCGTATCCTCGGCGATCTCCTGTGGCGCGCAATTCAGCATCCGGACCGGATTGAGGCGCAAATTGAAGAAGGCATCGGGCAGCGCTTCACGACAGCGAGCTACGTCAGAGCCCCAACCTATCTCGAAGTAGACAGCCGGCAGTTCAGCATAGGCGGGCGCGATGCGGTGCGTGTTGTCGCCGCAGTGATGCACGCCGAAGGGCTGGATGCGTCTCGCCATGCGCTGCTCCACGGGTAAGTGTAACTGGCGATAGCTCTCCGGTGAGATCATCTGGACGGAACAGTTGGCGTGAAGAAAGAGGCCCGGGTCCACGTGTTCCGCCATACGGTTGACGGAGATGGAACAACTGCCCGTCCGTTGACGTACGTATAGCGCGACGTCCACAACCAGTTCTCCAATGACGTCGAGCAGCCGGCGAACACGCTCAGGAGACTGGTAGAAGTCCAAGAAGAGCTGCTGACCATACAGATGATAGGCCGCATTCAGCACCCCGTCGGTGTTCAGGTCACCTATCAGATAGCCGTATTGATCTTCCAACGCGTCCATATCGGCGATGAGCTGATCCATCGGCCAGGTCTCTCGGAAGTCAGACTTCTCCAGGGCTTCAATCTCCTCAATTGAGAGGTTAAGCGGCTTTGGCCAGGGAGCCTCATCAGGGGCAAAGATGATCTCCGCGCCAAGAAGGGCGGGTATGACGAAGCCGCCAGCCACGTGTAGAGAGCCGATGATGGGTCGAGGCTGTGGGTCAGGTTCGCCCAGCCCTAAATCGCCAAAGCGCTCGTAGAGCACGCGACGCATGGTGATGTCGTTCTGGACACGCGCTTCGGCGTCGAAATAGAACGACCGATCGAACGAGATGCCCGCGGTATGGTACCACCAATTGGGGTTGAAAACAAGCTCAACAGGGAGGAATTCCTCGGCTGTAGTCACTGGCATAGCAAGCTCTTTCTCAGTAGACTCCGTATTCCTGCAGCGCCTCCCACATAGCCACGACATTCTGGGGAGGGACGTCCGGCTGAATATTGTGCACGGTGCTGAATACGTACCCCCCGCCGGGGGCCAGGGCCTCGACGTTACGCTGCACGTCGTCCTTCACCTCCTGCGGCGTGCCCGTCGGCAGCACGCCCTGGGTATCCACTCCGCCGCCCCAGAACACCAGCGCATCACCAAAATCACGCTTGAGCGCAGTTGGCTCCATCCCAGCGGCGCGGACGTGGACCGGATTGAGGATCTCCACGCCGATCTCGATGAAATCGGGTATCAGCGGCCGGACGTTGCCACAGGAATGGAAGAATCGCCTGGCGTCCGGCGCCAACCGCTCAATGCAGCCGAACAGAGCCTTCAAATGAGGTTTGATCTGCTCGCGGAACATGCGCGGCGAGATCAGTTGCGACGTCTGCGTGCCGTAGTCGTCGAACTCGGCGACCACGTCCACCACGTCGGCCAGTCGTGGCAGCGCCATATCCCAGAAGGCCAGCTTCAGCTCAAGCAGCTTCTCGAAGAGCGCGCCAGCCAGTCTCTTGTCACCGGCCATCATCAACAGGCAGTTTTCCATACCCACGATCCGCTGGGCCATCTCGAAGATGCCGGCGCAGGGGCTCTTGATCACCACTCCGAGCCCGTCCCGCCGGTAGCCCTCGGCCAGTTCCCGCAGCCCGGCGATGCGCTGCGGATCGGCCATATTGGGCCAGGGGTAGTTTTCGACGTCCCGCACAGATAGCGCCGGATCATCCAGCGGCGCCTGCACAATGCTGTAGTAGAGGCCATCCGGCTTGGAGCGGCGGTGGGTGATGCCCCATTCGTCGCGATAGATCCAATGGTCGCCTCTATCCTCCTCTTGCACGTTCCAATTATGGCTGTTGAGCGGGAACAGTCCACGCACGTCCACACCCAGGCGCTCGACGAGATCGTCGTCGGGCAGGGCCAGCTGCTGGATGTGATCGCACAATTGCACCTCAACGGGCGGCAGGCCCAGGGCTTGGCGCAAATCGTGATAGGCGATCGTGTGGATGCCCGTGACCTGCGTGCCGCCCAGATCGAAGGGAATGCGGTCTGGCTCCTGGTGAGCTAATGTCTCTAACAGACGTTCTCTCGAGTTCGAGTTCATATCCCATAACTACTGGGTAGCAGGCCAACCCCTGTGGGGCGATTTTGGCCAACAAACGGCCAACAGGCGTTGGCCTGCTACCCGTACAGTGATTGAGTGGGCACTCATTCACGGGTATTGGATTTAGGGTCGTACAGCATCAATCGTAGTCTATACCGATTAGATCCAGCTCGTCCGCCAGATGGCAGGCCACCCAGTGGTCGTGGCCCAGGTCGCGCCACAGGGGCGCCTCGCTCTCACATATATCTCGGGCGTAGCGACAGCGGGGATGAAACTTGCAACCGGGAGGAGGGTGAGCCGGACTGGGCACGTCCCCCGGCAGGATGATCCGCTGCGGCACGTGATCCGGATCGGTGCGGGGGACCGCCGAAAGCAGGGCTTCCGTGTAGGGATGAAGGGGATCGGTATAGAGATCCTCCGCCGCAGCCAACTCGACGACGTTGCCCAAATACATCACGGTCACCCGGTCGCTGATGTGTTCCACCACAGAAAGGTCGTGGGCGATAAAGAGATAAGTCAGCCCAAACTCTGCCTGCAAATCCTCGAGTAGGTTGAGCGTCTGGGCCTGGATGGATACGTCCAGAGCTGAGACCGGCTCGTCACACACGATGAGCTTGGGCCGCAAGGCCAGGGCGCGGGCGACGCCGATGCGCTGCCGCTGCCCGCCGCTGAAGGCATAGGGATAGCGGTTCATGTGCTGGGCCTTGAGGCCCACGGCCTCCAAAAGTTCGCGCACGGTGGCCTTGAGTTCCCCACCCTTGGCGATACCGTGGATGCGCAGCGGCTCACCGACGATGTCCATCACCGTCATCCTGGGGTTGAGGGAGGAGAACGGGTCCTGAAAGATGATCTGCATCTCACGGCGGAAGGGCTTCATATCCTTGTGAGGGACCTGGAAGATGTTTACCATCTCCCCATTCTTGCGAAACCAGACCTCTCCCGCCGTCGGCTCGTAAGCGCGCAGGATACACCGCCCGGTGGTCGTCTTGCCGCAGCCCGACTCCCCCACCAGACCCAAGGTCTCTCCTTCTCGAACGAAGAAGTTCACCCCGTCCACAGCGCGGACTTGACCGACCACGCGGCGGAAGAAACCCTTCTGGATGGGAAAGTATTTCTTCAGGTTCTTGACTTCCAGCAGGATAGGTGCTTTAGATTCCATAACGCCTCTTGCAACGCCGTCTCTTGGCGGCTCTCATCTTCTATAACAGATACGGGCTACGTATACAACGGACAACGCACGAAATGACCAGCTTCCACTTCGAACAATGGGATTTCCTGGTGCGCCTGGTGACAGGCGTCCTTCTTGGGAACGGGACAACGCGGCAAGAACGCACACCCAGAGGGCACCGCATATGGATCGGGTACGCTGCCGAGAATGGGGGTCAAACGCGCTTTCACCCGCCGGCCCAGACGCGGAATGGAGCGCATGAGACCCACCGTGTATGGATGAAGGGGCCGATGAAAGATGGTATTCACGTCACCGCTCTCCACGATCTTGCCCATGTACATCACCGCCACCCGCTCGGACATCTCGGCGATCACCCCCAGGTTGTGGGTGATCATGAGAATCGCCATCCCGAATTCCTCTTGAAGGGACTTCATCAATTCCAAGATCTGGGCCTGGATAGTGACATCCAGAGCGGTGGTGGGTTCGTCGGCGATGAGAAGCGATGGGTTGCAGGAGAGCGCCATAGCGATCATCGCCCGCTGGCGCATACCGCCGGAGAATTGATGGGGGTACCCGTTGAAACGCTGACGGGGCATAGCGATCCCCACCTGCTCCAGCATCTGTATAGCTTTCTCTTTGGCCTCCTCCTCGTCCACATTCTGGTGAAGTTCCACCGCCTCCGCGATCTGACTGCCCACTGTGTGCACCGGTGAAAGGGAGGTCAGAGGCTCCTGAAAGATCATGGCGATCTCGTTTCCCCGGATGCTGCGGATGAGGTCGCCGGCCGGGTCAACGGTGGTCAGATCGATCGGCGGGTTGCCATCTCCGCGATCGAACAGAATCCTGCCCTCGACGATGCGGCTCGTCTTCATAGGAAGCAAGCGCAGGATCGAAAGAGCTGTGATGCTCTTTCCACTTCCCGACTCGCCAACCAGGCCGAGGGTTTCGCCGGGCTCAATATCCAGCGACACGCCATCCACCGCCCTGACGATTCCATCCAGGGTGTGAAAATAGGTCTTTAGATTTTCAACTCGAAGGATACGATGCTGATTGTTCGACATAACTCACACCGTGTAGGGGTCAGCAGCATCACGCAGGCCATCGCCGAGAAAGTTGAAGGCCAGAATCGCGATGGCAATGGCCAGCGCCGGGGTGAACACCCAGGGATAGAGAGCGATAGATTGAATGTTCTGTACCTCCTTGAGCAGCACGCCCCAACTGGTGACGGGAGGACGGAGTCCCAGACCCAGGAAACTCAGCGCTGTTTCCGCCAGGATCATAGCCGGCATAGCCAGCGTGGAGACGACGATGATGTGGCTCAAAGTTGCCGGGATGAGATGCCTGAAAATGATGTAAGTATCGCTCGCCCCGGCCAGCTTCGCTGCCAGGACGAAGTCCTCGTTGCGCAAAGCCAGCACTTTGCCCCGCAGTTGACGGGCCAACCACGTCCAGCCGATCACGGACAGAATAACGCTCACCACAAAGTAGGTCCGCAACGGCGGCCAATGAGGAGGCACCGCAGCGGATAAGGCCATCCACAGGGGAATGGCGGGGAAGGAGCGAACCAACTCGATCAACCGCTGTATCAAGTCGTCTACCCGACCGCCGTAGTAGCCCGAGGCAACACCCAACACCGAGCCAAAGAACAAACTCAGGCCCACCCCCAGTAGGCCGATCGTGAGCGAAATCTGGCTCCCGTAGAGGATGCGGGAGAACATGTCGCGCCCTTGCCGGTCAGTACCCAACGGGGAAACGATTCCCTCTGGTACCTGGAACAGGTGCAGGTCAGTTTCGATCAGTCCAAAGAGTTCGTAGGTCTCACCACGAGCAAAGAACTGGAGGGGGATCTTCTTATCGTAGTTCGGTTTGTAGATCTTGCGCAGGTTCTCGTCAATGGTCAACTCGACGTCGTAGACAAACGGTCGGAGCTTGCCGTCGTCAAAGAAGTGGATCCGCTGAGGCGGCATGTGGATGTACTCTCTAAACCGCGTGGACAGGGTGTACGGAGCCAGAAAACCGGGAAACAGCGCGGCCAGGTAGTAGAGCAGAATGACAATTCCTCCCACGATGGCCACTTTGTTGCGAATGAACTTGCGCCACATCAATTGCCATTGGGAGGCCGCGTAGATGGCTTCGAGAGATTTCCCCGTCTTCGCGTCTACCAGATCTTCAGTCTCAAGCACATCGCTCGTACCGTCCAGCTTCTCGTATAGCTCGAACAGCCCCTCCGAGCAGGTTTTCAAATCGCTCATGTGTACACAATCCTTGGATCAGCCCACGCAAGGGCAATATCTGCCAGGAGATTGGATACCATCAGCAGCAGGCTCATAAATAGCAGGAACGTCCCGGCCAGGTACATGTCCTGGGAGAGAAGGGCGCGCAGGAGCAAGGGGCCGATAGTCGGAACCGACATCACAATGCCCACGACAGTAGACTCCGAGATGATCTTGGGAACTTCCATAGCCATCACGCTGATCAAGGGATTGATGGCTACCCGCACGGCGTACTTGGTGATCACCGTGCGTTCTTTGAGACCTTTCGCCCGCGCGGTGGTGATGTATTGCTGCCCCAACACGTCCAGCAGATTGCCCCGCATGATGCGTTGAAGCTGAGCCGTGCTCGCCAGGCCGAGGACGACGGCTGGAGGCCAAAGGTGGTTTAAATAGTCCAGGATCTTGGCCAGGTTCCAGGGAGCGTCCGCCAAGTGGCGCGAGATGGTCCCTCCGACGGGAATGCGCAGAACGACGGTGCCAAAGAACATCCACAGCAGCGCCAATAGAAAGCCCGGCAGGGATAGCCCCAGAAACCCCAGAAAGGAGAGCGCGTGATCGCCGATGGAATACTGGTGCGTAGCGGAATAGATGCCAATGGGAATGGCAACTCCCACCATAAACACCAGTGATAGCCCCCCCACCAGGATGGTGTAGCCCATGCGTTTGAGCACGATGGGCAGGACCGGGCTGGCCCACTCGAGAGACCACCCAAAGTCGCCCCGCGGGAAGCCGGAGACCCACCGCAGATACTGAACGTGCAGCGGCTGATCCAGCCCGTACCGTTCCTGCATCTTCTTGACCGTCTCCGTGTCTTGCCCACTGCCGGTCTCCGCCAACTGGGCCTGAAGCGTTGTGAAAAAGTCACCCGGCGGCAACTGGATGATGATGAACGTGACGATGGACACGATGACCAGCGTGGGTATCATACCCAGAATGCGCCTCACGACGTAGGCTATCATAGCCAGAAACTCCTCGTAGCTAAACCTGTTCCGCCGGTATCATTTTACAATTTTCGACACTCTTACAAAAGCATAGGTGACTCAAGCGGGGATGCGGTGTGTGCTTCATTGAAGGCGAGGACAGATCTATCTTAACCGACCCCTCCTCGCCTGACAACTACTGCACCATCTTTCTAAGCAGAAACACTCGCTTTTACGACGTGCCCCATCTACCGCTCGATCCAGAATTGGGGCGGGTCCTGGGTGCCAGGAGTGAAGACGAGCCAGTCAGAGGTGTGCTCTTTCATCACGTTGTGGAAGTTGTTCTTGACCACTACCAGGCCGGGGGTCATCCCCACCGTGCCGATGGTGAACAGGCCCTCGGTGGATTTGCGGACGATTTCTTTGGCGATTTCAAGTTGCTCGTCGGGGTCAACGCTGGACTTGTACTGGTCGTACAGATCCTGCACCTCCTTGAGGTGAGCTGGTGACTCCTCGCCCAACTCCCCGCCCGTTTTGTACCACATACCAAAGGCAGGCCCCATCCACGAGCGGTCGTCAAAGGGGAACTGATAGATCGGGTCCACCATCGGGACCAGACCACGATCGGTTTCCCAGGTGGCGATCATCACCTCGTTGGCGGTGGCTCTGGGCCAGTAGATGTCACGTGACATGGTCTGGAGGACCGTCTTGAGACCGATACTGTTCCATTCCTCCACCACCAACTCCAGGGCGTCCATGCTGGCGCCCGAAACAGCGTCGGTCGCTTCGACGATGAGTTCCACCGGGGTGCCATCTTCGAAGGTGTAGAAGCCATCGCCGCCTTTCACCAACCCGATCTCTTCCAGTAACACCTGGGCTGCGTCAGGATCGTGCTCGGCGTAGTAGGTTTCGATGTCCTCCTGGAACAGGGGCGAACTGCGCACCACGCTGATGGTACGCGGAATGCCCTGACCCAAGAAGGCAACGTCGTTGATCATATCGCGGTCTATGGCCAGTGAAAGCGCCTGGCGGAACTTGAGGTTTTGCATCAACTCGCGGTACGTGGGATCGGGATAGCTCTGGTTGGGGAAGAGAGTGATCGTAGAGGCCTGCGCCGTGCTCCACATGAGCAGGTGATAGTCACCCGCCTCGGCGTTCTCCTGGTAGACCGTGTACTTGGCGAAGTCTATGCGGCGATGCTGCATGTCGAGTTCACCCGCAATGGCCATCATGTTGACGGCCTCGTTATCCTCGACCAGTGTGAAGTGAATTCGATCAATGTAGGGCAACTGGTTGCCTTCTGGATCCACCTTCCAGTAGTAGGGATTGCGCTCGGCTGCCATCTCAGTGGCTCCGGCCTCCCATTGACTGACCCGCCAGGCGTACATCACCGGAAGCTCGGTATTGAAGTTGAAGGCTTTCTCCTCGAAGATATCGTAGTCCGCCTCCGGATTGTACTTGGGGTGGAACTGCTCCAGGTAGTGCCTGGGAGCGAAGAAGCCGAAGCGCTCAAAGCCCAGCGGCCACTGACAGCCGTGGAAGGCCAATCCTATGCTCTCGGCCAGACCGTTGGGGCCGGCGAACTTGAGTTTGATGGTGGTGTCGTCTATCTTCTCCAGTTCCATCGGTTCGCCGTTCACCACCCACTCGCTGTGTGGGGCGGGCGTGATGTTCTCGTCCAGCTCGATGTCCTCCCACCAGAAGATGACGTCATCCACGGTGAAAGGCGCGCCGTCGGACCACTTGAGCCCCTCGCGGAAATACAGGGTCAGTTCCGTGCCGTCCTCGGACCACTTCCAATCTTTGGCCAGGCCAGGTTGGATGGGGTCTTTGGGGTCACGAGGCCAGCGCAGCACCGCCTCGTAGATGAGGCGTCCCAGGGCGTGGAAATCTTTAACGCCCAGGAATGCCCGGTGCCAGATGCCTCCGTACTCGCCGATCGACTCGATGGGCTCGACGATCATCGGTTCCTCGGGAAGACGCTCGTCTACCACAGGCAACTCCCCTGCTGCTACCATCTCCGCCAGCATCGGCGCCTCGTTGTACTTGGAAGGCAAGGGCTCCGGGACAGGGGTGTCCTCCGGTGGAGCTTCCGTGGGAGCCTCTGGAGGAGCTTCCGTAGGCGGTATCGGTGTTTCTTGCGGCGCACAGGCACCGAGAACCAGCGACAGCACCAGCGTGCAAACAGTCGCTGCGCTCAATAGAGAGCCTTTTCTCGTGAGAAACATTTCTTTTTCCTCCTTGATTTTTTATCCTATTCACTTCGTCTGTCATGCGTGGCACGTACAGCCTGTGTGCCACTATCTAAGGAAACTGCCATTTCATCGAGATGTGCCGACGTTCCACCTCCTTTCTTCTTCTACAAAGACGAAGCCATCTGGGGAGATCATCTACACGTAGGGTATCGCAAAAAGTGCAACAGCCAGAAGTTACCTTTATCCCTGGCAATAAACTCGCGGCTACAATTACGAAACTACCGGCCCAGGTTGGTTTTTAGGAAGCTGCACGGCGGTTGAAACCGCGTGCTATGGCCTGCGAAGTCGGCCTACGCCGACTCCAGTCCACGCAGGTGAACTTCGCAATGGCTGCCCGCGATTTCAGTCACCGGGTTTCCATATCAGTTTCAGCAAAGTTAGCATAAAGCTTGTTGAATCTTCCCTGGAGGGCACCACTAGGCCCCCATATGTTGGGCTAGAGCGAGCTTGATTATCCCCCAAATTATAGGGGGTCTTCCACAATGCGCTTGGAAAGCGGCTGGAAGCGTTATGCCCTGTTTGCTGTTACTGTTCCATATCTGGGAACATATCCCTTTTGCTATGCTGAAAATCAATGTAACTAGCGAAGTTACGCCGTCGTGTACTACAGGCTCACGATGCGCTGGCCCGGACGACCAACTCGGGTTGAAGCACGATCTCAGTACACGGATTCTGGTCCGTCTCATCGGGACAAACATTGATCTTGCTTAACAGCAACTGCATCGCCTGCCGGCCCAGCTCGTACCGCGGCCCACGAATGGTCGTCAACGGAGGGGTAATCAGTGCTGCCAGAGGGATGTCGTCACAGCCGACGACAGCAACGTCCTCGGGCACGCGGAGGCCCAGGTCGGCACAGGTCTGCAGCGCGCCGACGGCCACCAGGTCATTGTAGCAGAAGAGAGCTGTCAGCTCGGGATAGTCGTTCAGCAACGCTTGGGCAGTCTGACGACCACCTTCTACTATGGGGGGGCAATGTCGGATCCAACCAGGATCGTAGGACAGGCCGGCAGCGGTAAAGGCGGCGCGATAGCCTTTTACCCGCTGGCGACTACTGTGAGAAGTTGATGGACCGGCGGAAAAGCCAATGACTCGATGACCGGCTTGCAGCAAGTGTTGAGTAGCTGCCTGCGCTCCTCTCTCGTCGTTGATCATGGCCACGCCCACATTTCCGCTCTCCAGGCGCCGGTTGACCAGTACGACGGCCGGGTGACGAGCGACTACTGCTTCCAGATCGCTTTCCTCAAGGCGTGAGCTGCACAGAACGACGCCGTCTACCCGCTTCTCGTCCAACGACTTCAAGACCGCTAACTCACGCTCCGTATCCTCCTCGGTGTTGCAGAGGAAGACGTTGTAACCCTCGGCGTAAGCAACGTGCTCCGCGCCACGCGCAACTTCGGAGAAAAACGGATTGGACACATCCGGCACCACCAGGCCGAGGGTCCCGGTACGCTTCGTCACCAGACCACGAGCGATATTACTGGGCCTGTAGCCCAGCCGTTCGATGACGGCCTGGACGTGTTGGCGAGTAGCTGAGCTGACGCCTTCCTTGTCGTTGAGTACTCGTGAGACGGTCATCGTCGAGACGTTTGCCTCACGGGCGACGTCGTTTATGGTAACTCGCTTGGTCATAGGCTTTCCGCCTTGTTAGCGTTATCGTTATCGCTAACGTATTATACAACAGACCACAGCGTTTGTCAAGACTTTTTCGCCTTACAGCTATCTTCTCTGGAAAGCTTTCGGGAAGGTTATCGGAAGCGGTCGGTGATCGTTCATGGCTGTCCTGGCCGAAAAGTACATCCACGCTACACCAGAGCGCAATTTTCCCACTTTGTGGTAGAACAGAGAACTGCCCATCCTAATCTGCGAGGTAACCGATGACCTTCATCCGTCAAAGTGTACATTCTCTCCTGTCCTGGCCGAAAAGTACATCCACGCTACACCAGAGCCCAATTTCCCCACTTTGGCAGAACGGTGACCTGCCCACCCCAATCCGCGAGGTAAACGATGACCTTCATCCGTCAAAGTGTACATTCTCTTTGCCAAGTTGTCAAACAACGCTTGCGCCAATGGGAAAAACACAGCGTTGACAGTCCAAGGCCAGATCATTGGGGGTGACAGTGTCGACAGGTGTTAAAACGCGCTGGGGAGCATAGGGAAGGACCGGTGGTTTTGCTTCGTTGCGGCCGGGTGTGGGATGGACGGGGTTTTCGGTCAGCACACCCAAGCACCTGTCCTGGAATACCCCGGTGAAGAACTCCAAGAACACCCGGCGTTACCAGGACGCCGGTGATCGGCACGCTGTACGTTCAGCAGTGGGCGCTGCGCAAGCTCACCGGTGGGCGGTTGCCCGAGCGGGTGCGGGTCACGGTGTCCGTGGGGGAGGAGTAGAGGAGGGGGAAGAGACCCAGGACGCGGGTGGTGCCGTGTCCTGGGTCGTTGTCGTACAGGGTGGGATGTGTTCAAGGCATTGAACACTCCCCCACACCTTCTGAGACGCGCGATTCTCAATCCATTGGGGCTGACTTCGGAACAGATGGGCTTTTCGGCCAGGACAGGTTGGCCGCCAAGTAACCTGACAGAAAACCCCCGATGCCTGGTAGCGCCGGGGGTATCTTGATCAATATGCTATTTCACGAACTGATTGGCAAGTGAGACAAGGCTTTAGCTTAACTCCCTGTCCACCAAATCGGGGGGAGGCCCAGTTACGCAGATCTCTCCGAAAATAGTGCTCGCTTACTATTCATTGCAAGTCCACATAGTTTGATCTGTGATGTTATCAATAACCCATCGTTTGACGTGCCATCTATCCCTTCCCCAAATGAGAATCCGGTAAATGTCAAGCTGGAGAGAGAGGGAGAACCAGAGGAGTTTGGAGGCGGTTGAGAGGCAACCTGAACTAGACCGACCTCGATCAACTTTTAAAAAAGAGGATGGCCCAAGCACCGTCCCAGGAGGGCGGCGAGGGATAGGCGGCAGGATGAGAGCCGCTTGTAGGGTTAGGTGACGGCTACCTCCTCAAGCCGTGTCATCTGCCCCTTGTGCAGCAGGGCAAAGATCAGACGCACAGCCTTGCGCGCCGTCAGGATCAGGGCGCGTTTGTGTTGATGCTTTTTGACTTCGTTGTACTTGCGTTGGTAGTAGGCGGCATAATCTTCCCGATTTCTCTTCAGGGAGTAGGCAGCCTGGACTAGCCAATAGCGCAAGTAAGGATTACGCTCGCGGGCCAGATGGCGATCTTCGCCTTCGAAGCGGCCAGAGCTGTAGCGGGGCCACCAGAGACCGGCCAGTCGTGCGACACCAGCTTGACCGTCGCGGTAGGTCCGCTCACGCCAGCGCTTCTTCTTGCGGTCGTATTTGCGGCCGCTAGAGAAGCGGCGTGTATCTTGGATTTCACTCAAGCAACCGGCGACGAGGATGGGACCCAGGCCATGCTCGGCTAGCGCGAGATCTGCTTCAGGAAGCTGTTCCAGTTCGGTCTCAATGAGGCAGGTATAGGTTTCTTGTTGGTGTTCCAAGAAGCGGATGTAGTCGAGGGTCAGGCGCAGGAGAGTGAGAACGGTGGGGCCGAGGAAGGCGGGGCAAGGGTAGGAATTCTGGGCGATCTGGTGAAGTTTGTGAGCGCTGTCTTGGGCATCTTTGAGGTGACCGCGAGCGAGGGTGTCGAGTTCGTCGGCCAGGGAATCGAGCGGGATGTTGGCGATGGCGGCAAA
>OMKS01001211.1_pt1 | contig 23309 bp, 20 predicted proteins | sample 1674721 | NCBI WGS metagenome assembly OMKS01 (sample SAMN06264996, study PRJEB25208) | sediment metagenome | isolation source: hot spring sediment | place: USA: California | collected 2014-09-02
CAGGTCAATGACAAAGACCATACGCACGTCTTTGGTCCGATCGCGCTGCCGGCTGAAGCGGTCAATCAGCCGTATGTACAGTTGCTGTGGCGCTATTATCACCTCGACGGCGACAGCGGCGCGCGAGCGCAACTGCGCCTGGATGACATCATGGTAACCGGTGAGTCTGCCTTCTGAGTACAGAACGCGGTTACAGGCCGACCATATGTTCGCAGTTTTCCAGTTTGATCTTTGAATCGTCGCGAGTGCTGATGTTGACGTTTTTGAACGTCCAGCCTTCGGCGTTTTTAATGGTTCCGGCGGTTCGGGCGGCGATGTCAATGTTTTCCAATACAAAGTTGCCGGCTCTCTGGTTCTCACGGCCGCTGACGGAGATGGCCCGTTCGGATTCGGTTGCCTTGATGTCGGCGATACGGATGTTGTGGATGTACGGCGTGCCCTGCTCTTGCGGCACGACCGTCATCAGTTTTTTCCAGTGCATCGGCAGCTCTTTGCCCTCGGCCTCGATTTCTTTTCGCACCTCATCCGGCACGGTGTTATACGCCGGATACCAGTCATAATCCAGCTTGATCGCCTCGCGAACATTGACCATTTCCACATCGTGGATATACACATCCCGAACGGTTCCGCCGCGGCCCTGGGTGGACTTAAAGCGAATGCCGGTGCTGGTACCGTAGCCCTTGAGATTGTAGGCGCGAACATTATAAATGCCGCCGGAGGTTTCACTGCCAAAGGTAATCAGGCCGTGCCCGCGGCGGGCGATACAGTCCCGAATCACCACGTTGTAAGTTGGACGATTGACCCGCAATCCGTCGGCGTCGCGACCCGCCTTCAGACAAAAATTGTCATCATTGCAGTCAATATCGCAATTTTGAATCAGCACATTGCTGGAGGAATCGATGTCGATGCCGTCGGAACTGGGGCCGACTTTCTCATCCAGATTGGCGCGGATGGTCAGCCCGTCGGCCACGACGTTCGTACTGTAGCAAATATGCAGCGTCCAGAACCCCGGCTCGCGCAGCGTCAGTCCCTCGATGACGACATTGGAGGCCTCATAGAGCAGAATCAGACGCGGACGCTTGCAATCGTAATCAACGACCCATCGCAGGCCTTTGGATTCGTATTCCCGCCGCATCGTCCAGTACTTGTCCCACCACATCGAGCCGGAGCCGTCAATCGTGCCTTTGCCGTAGATTTTCACATTGGAAACCTGATGCGCGTTAATCAATGCCGCCGGCCAGTAGGTTTCAATGCCCGCGACCCGTGTATAGACATCCGGATAGGCTGATTCGTCCTGCACGCCCTTGATCAACACTCCCTCATCGACGCGCAGATCCACGCGATCTTTCAGGAAAATCGAGCCGGTCATATAGGTTCCTTGCGAGAAAACCACCGTTCCGCCGCCGGCTTGGGCACAAGCGTCAATGGTCTTCTGGATGTGTTGGGTGCAGATCGTCCGGCCGTCTGGTTTGGCGCCGTAATCATCCACCAGAAATTCAGCCGAAATGGCGATACAGGACAGGAAACAAACACAAAGAATGATCGCCGCAGGTTGAAGCATCGTCTTCATTTCACACCTCTGGGATTCAGGTTACCTTTCAGTCCATCCTGCCGCCGATGGCGGATGGATAAGCACTGTTGTAACACCAAACACTTTTCGGAGCAAGGGGCGGCGCACCGAAATCAAGACCGATGCGACATTTGTCCCCGCGACGCGGATCCTTGTCCAAAACGCGGCTTGCGGGTTTTTCCTTGACCGCCGCTGTCGGCTCAAGTACAGTAACCGCCGTAGAGATTGCTGTTTAGGGAAGGGTTTTATGGACGCAAAAACGGTAAAAGTCGGTCTTGTGGGGTTTGGTACCGTCGGCTCCGGCGTGGCGAAAATCATCCACGAAAACGGTCAGGAAATCGCCGAGCGAACGGGAATTCGTCTCCGGCTGGCCTGCGTGGTGGACAAGGATACAACGACGCCGCGGGTGGTCTCGCTTCCTGATGAGGTGCTGACCGATGATCTGGGGCGGCTGCTGGATGATAAAAGCATCGACATCGCCATTGAGCTGATCGGCGGCACGACCACGGCGAAAGACATCGTGCTGAAAATGCTCGCAGCCGGCAAACACGTTGTTACCGCCAATAAAGCGCTGCTGGCTGAGCAGGGAGGCGATTTGTATCGGGCGGCACTGAAGGCCGGGCGCTGCATCGCCTTTGAGGCCAGTTCCTGCGGCGGCATTCCCATTGTCTCGGCGCTGCGAACAGGGCTGGCCGCCAACGATATTACCGCGCTATACGGCATCTTTAACGGTACCAGCAATTATATCCTGACCCGGATGACCGGCAGCGGTGCGGCCTTTGACGATGTGCTCAAAGAAGCCCAGCAAAAGGGGTTTGCCGAGGCCGATCCGACGCTGGACATCAACGGCGCCGATACCGCCCATAAGCTGGCGATTTTGGCGGGTCTGGCATTCGGCTGTCGTATTGAGATGAAGGATATCAGCATCGAGGGCATCCAAAACGTCCAGATTGAAGACATCCGAAATGCCCAGGAGCTGGGGTATGTGCTGAAACTGCTGGCGATCGGTGAAAAAGATCCTGATGGTCGGATTTCGCTGCGTGTGCACCCGTCGTTTCTTTCGGAAGAGACCCCGCTGGCCGATGTCGATGGGCCGTTTAACGCGGTCAGCGTGTTCGGCAATGCCGTGGGCAATGTTATGTTTTACGGTCGGGGGGCCGGTATGATGGCCACCGCCAGTGCCGTCGTGGCCGATATCATCGAGATTGCCCTTGGAACCAGTGAACGGCTCTTTGAACGGATGCCAATGGTGACCGAAAAACGCAAAGCCGCCAATTTCAAAAAGATCGATGACATCCAGAGCCGATTTTACATACGGATTATGGCCAAAGACCAGCCCGGCGTATTTGCCCGCTACGGCCAGGTCCTCGGCAAGCACAACATCAGCATCAGCGGGGCGATGCAGCATGAAGGCGCCGGCCCGGAGAATACCGTACCGGTCATCATCACGACCCATCCGACCCGCCAAAAGAATATGACCGCGGCCCTGAAAGAATTGCAGCAGTTGGATATTCTGCGCGGCACACCCGTCTGTATCCGAATTGTTGATATTCCGGAGGATAAGGAATGACCGCCAAATATGTCATTATCGTCCCGGACGGGGCGGCCGATGAACCGCTGGACTGTTTTGACGGACAAACCATTCTTGAAGCGGCCGAGACGCCGCATATGGATCGCATCGCCGTCGAGGGGCGGCAGGGCCTTGTGCGTACCGTTCCGCCGGGGATGACGCCGGGCAGCGATGTAGCCTTGATGAGTCTGCTGGGCTATGACCCGGCCCAGAGTTACACCGGACGGGCGCCGATTGAGGCGATTGCGCAGCAAATTCCCCTGGCTCCGGACGACTGGGTGTTTCGCTGCAATCTGGTGACCTGCGCCGACGGGCTGATGGCCGATCACAGCGCCGGACATATTTCAACCAAAGAAGCCCGCGAGATCATCGACGAACTGAAGGCCGCTCTTGAAAGTAAGTCGGTTACCTTTTATCCCGGCGTCAGTTATCGCCATTTATGTGTCATCAGCGGGATTGATTTTTCGAAAGTCACGACGCAGCCGCCGCACGACATCCTCGGTCAAAAAGTCGCCAAACATCGGCCCAAAGGCAAACACGCTGATTTCCTCAATGACCTGATGGCCCGATCTGAACAGCTTTTTGAAAATCATCCCATCAACCGCGTTCGCCGCGACCTGGGCGAAAACCCCGTCAGCACGATCTGGCTCTGGGGCCAGGGGCAAAAGGCGCTGCTGGAGCGGTTCAGCAAAAAATACGGCAAACACGGTGCGGCCATCACGGCGGTCGATCTGGTGCGCGGGCTGGCCCGACTGATCGGGTTTGACCTGATTCCGGTCGAAGGGGCCACGGGCTATGTGGACACCAATTACGCCGGCAAAGGGCAGGCCGCGATCCGGGCGCTGGAAAATTACGACATGGTTTTCGTGCATATTGAAGCGCCCGACGAGGCCGGCCACAGCGGCAACCCGCAGCAGAAGAAAAAAGCCGTCGAGCTGATTGACAAATTCATCGTCGGACCGGTCTATGACGCACTGCGGCAATATGAATCATACCGCATTCTTGTTTTGCCGGATCATCCAACGCCGGTGGACATCCGCTCGCATGTTGCCGGGCCGGTTCCGTTTGCCATGGCCGGCACGGGTGTCAAAGGCGTTCTTCAAAAACCGTTTTGCGAACGCCACGGGCAGGAGTCGGGCTTTGTCATCGAAAACGGCGCCGATATGATGGAATTTTTCCTGAAAATATAATCGTGGCCGGTTCTTTTGACATTTCGGCCTGTTGTGTTACAATCATTTTCAAACGCATTCGAACTCAACTATGGATTCAAAGTAGTAACAAGAAGCGGCGGACGGGTGGATTATGCTATATGAAAACCTGTTGTATATGATCCAGATTCACTGAAATTCATCAAAATGTGTACAGCGGCTGTAAATCCGAGCCGGAAATTGATTTTACACGGGAGATTGAATATGAAGATTAGAGTGATTTTTGCCGCACTTGTCGTCAGTCTGGGAGCCGTTGCCTCCGCCGATACCTTTCGCCACCGGGAAACCGGAGAGGTCTTTTACGGTTTTCGCACCAATCGACGTGCCGGCGGCAAGTTGCAGGTGTATCACAGCGAAGAGAAAAAGATGATCACCATCGAAGAAAATCAGTACGACATCACGCTTGACAGCAATGGACGACGGAACACGATTGTCCACATCCCGATCCGTCAGGCTGAGGCGCTGATCTCCAAAGTGGTTTCGGACCGCATCGCACAGACGATTACAGACGCCGCCAACAGCGGGACGCAGTTGATTGTAATTGATATTGACTCGCCCGGCGGCCGCGGCGAATATGCCCGAACCATTGCTTCGACCATCGAACAGACGACCCATTGTCCGGTCGCGGCGTTTATATCCGGCGGCGAGTTTTCCGGGGTCTATTCGGCCGCGGCGCTGATCGCTTTGGCGTGCGATGAAATCTATATCGCTCCGAGCGCCTCGATCGGCACGGTCGGTCCGATGACGGGCGCCTTCACGAATGAACAATTCGTCTCCTATCTGAATCTGTACTCTTCCGATACCCTGGTCGCCTACGCCGGTTATGCGATGTCGCTGGTTGATCAAGAGTCGTTGAGACTGATTGTCCGAGCGCTGGTGGATAAATCGGTCTCCGTCGTTGAAGTTGAAGATATTAACAATAAGATCTCGTTTATTGAGCGCCAAAATCGCCAGCCGACCCAGACCATTGTCCGCACGCTGGCCGAAGGGGTCTCTGTAACGCCCTCTCGTGAGTCTTCCGCAGAAGGGCCGTTACCGGCCGAAATCATCGGTCGCGTCCTGATGCTGTCCTCGGCCGAGGCGGTGCGGATCGGCCTGGCGGATCACACGGCTTCTTCGGTTGAGGACATTGCCCGTGCACGCGGCGTGTCCGATGCCCGGGTGATTCAGTCTTCCGACATTAACGACACAGTCCGTCGATTTGCGGCCGCCCGGCGTACCATCGGACAGGGGCTGGCAACGATTGAACGGCTTGAAGACTACGCCGCCACGCTCGAAAACCAAATCGCTCGCGTGGAAGATCAGCTTCGCACGGGGACCGTCACCCGTGAGGTCAGTCGTATGGAGCCGCTGACGCGGCGCAGACGGGTCGATTTTCCGAGGAGGGTGGACGAGTTTTACGGCATTGATTTCGGCGACACCGCCATTACACGAAACAGCCGCACCCGCAGCACACAGTCGGCGCGTGCGCGTCGGCAGGCGTCCGAGTCGGAGCGCGTCATCACCGATCAGCCCATCGCCAGCCTCGACGTGCTGCGTTCCGAACAAGCGGTCGTGCTTCGCAACTTGATCGCCGAATATCGCCGCGTCATTACGCTGGCGCGCCGTTGGCCCGGCGGCCTGCCGCCGGAGCTGCCCGCCCAAACGCTCGAAAACAATATGAACTCCGCCTCGGCCCTGCTGGATCAAATTATGCGGCTGCCGATACAAACCTACCAGCCGCCCACGCAGCGGATTCCGGTGCAGCCCCCCTCGCGTCGCTGAGAAAACGGCGCGTCGCGTTGCAGTGCGGGCGTTTTGCCGTTGCGGGGCGCTACTCCAGACTGGCGATGTTGACATTACGCGCCGCGGCGGTTTCATCCAGACGGCCGACCGGCGTGGTGGTCGGTGCGTTTTTAAGGCTGTCCGGATCGGTTTCGGCCTTGCGGGCCAGGTCAATCATCGCCGCGATAAACGCATCCATCGTCTCTTTGCTTTCGCATTCGGTCGGCTCGATCATCAGCGCCTCTTTGACGATCAGCGGGAAATACATCGTCGGCGGATGGAAGCCCGCGTCGATCAGTCCCTTGGCCAGATCCAGCGCGTGCACGCCGTGTTTGACCTGACGTGATCCGCTCAGGACGCACTCGTGTTTGCAGGTCTGCGGGTAGGGCAGGTCATAATAGGGTTTGAGTTTTTCTTTGATGTAGTTGGCGTTGAGCACGGCGTTTTCCGCGACGCGCTTTAGCCCCTCGCGCCCGACCATCAGAATATACACATATGCCCGCAGAACGACAGCAAAGTTGCCGTAAAACGGGGCGATATAGCCGATGGTCTTGGGGCGGTCGTAATCAAGGGCAAACGTGCCGTCCTGACGCTTGACGACGGTCGAGACAGGCAGATAATCAACCAGCTTTTCGACCACGCCGACCGGCCCGGCGCCGGGGCCGCCGCCGCCGTGCGGTGTGGCAAACGTCTTGTGCAGGTTCAGATGGACGATGTCAAAACCCAGATCGCCGGGACGGACCTTGCCGACGATGGCGTTCAGATTCGCCCCGTCGTAGTAGGCCAGTCCATCGACGCTGTGAACAAGATCGCAGATTTCTTTGACATGCGGGTTAAACAACCCCAGCGTATTGGGACTGGTCAGCATCAGCCCGGCCACCTCGTCGCTGAGCATCTCTTTCAGGGCCGTCATTGACATCACGCCGGTTTCGTCGCTCGGCACGGTCTTGACGGTATAGCCGGCAATCGCGGCGCTGGCCGGGTTCGTGCCGTGGGCGCTGTCCGGAGCAAGAATGATGCTTTTTTTGTTGCCGCGGTCGCGATGGTAGGCCGCCATCATCATAATGCCCGTCAATTCCCCGTGCGCCCCGGCCATCGGTTGCATCGTAAACGCGCTCATCCCGCAGAGTTCACGCAGCAGCCTGTCCATCTCGTACAGCACCTCCAGCGCGCCCTGGGTCAGCATCCCGCCGCCGTGAAGCTGCGGCAGCAGCGGATGCAGATGCGCAAAGCCCGGATACGACGCGATCCGCTCACAGACCTTGGGGTTGTACTTCATCGTACACGAGCCGAGCGGGTAAAAGTTGGTGTCCACGCCGAAATTCCGCCGCGACAGCTCCGTAAAATGCCGCACCACATCCAGCTCGCTCAACTCCGGCAGGGCGGCATCCCGCGTCCGAAGCAGATCTTCGCGCAAATGAATACTCGTCGGCACATCCGACTTCGATACCCGCAGTCCCCGCCGACCCGCCACACTCTTTTCAAACACCAGCTTCATTTTTATTTCCTATTTCAAATTTCCTATTTCAAATTTTTATGCCACAGAGAACCCAGCACGGCAGAGCCGCAACCAAACCCGAAATCCGAATATCGAAATCCGAAACAAATTCAAATGACAAAAAACTCAATGCTCAAAACTATACGTAAGTATCGTCTGATCAGATTGTTACGGTTATGCTTTTGTGAAAACGTGCATAAAAAACAAGAAGTTTTTTTATTGTAGTACAGAGGTCACAGAGGTCATTTTTACTTTCTCTGTATTCCCTGCGGTTATCAAAATCGTCCATCGTCCATCGTCGATTACAAAATGGCTTCCAGTTCCTCGGCCAGCATTCCGATTTGTTGTTTGGTGCGTTTTTCGGTTACGGCGATCAGGATGGCGTTGTCCATTCCCTTATAGTATCGGCTCAGCGGAAAGCCGGCGGCGTAGCCTTTTTCGATGAGTTTGGCGACCACGTCGGCCGCATCGCAGGGCAGGTCAATCACGAATTCATTAAAGAACCATTTGGCATGGAAGTGCGGCCTGACGCCGGGGATGGCGGTCAGCCGCTGATAGGCATAGCTGGCCTTGTCGGCGCAGAGCTGAGCGGTCTGCTTGAGGCCTTCTTTGCCCAGCAGGCTCACATAGATCAGCGCCACCAGCGCACACAGCGCTTCATTGGAACAAATGTTCGACGTCGCCTTGTCGCGGCGGATGTGCTGCTCGCGGGTTTGCAGGGTCAGCACGAACCCCCGGCGTCCCTGTTTGTCGGTCGTTTGCCCCACGATCCGGCCGGGCAGTTGGCGGACGTATTGCTTGCGCGTGGCCATAAATCCCAAATACGGCCCGCCGAACGACATCGGCAGCCCCAGGCTCTGGCCTTCGCCGGTCACGATGTCGGCACCCATCGCGCCGGGCGTCTTGAGAATGCCCAGCGCAATCGGATAACACGAGGCAATCAGCAGGGCGCCCTTGTCGTGGGCCGCCTGAGCAATATCGCCAAAGTCATCGATACAGCCGAAAAAGTTCGGGTTCTGCACCATCACCGCCGCGGTCTTATCGTCCAGCGCCGCCCGAATCGCCTCCCGATTGGCCAGCCCCTCGGCATTGGTCGTCTCGATCAGTTCGATATTCAGGTTGCGCGTATAGGAATGAATCATCACGCGATAAATCGGATTGAGCGAATCGTCCATAATGATCTTGTTTCGCCGCGTAATCCGCAGCGCCATCATCATCGCCTCATACAGCGCCGTGCCGCCGTCATACATCGAGGCGTTGGACGCTTCCATCTCCGTCAGCCGACAGATCATCGACTGAAACTCGTAGATCGCCTGCAGCGTCCCCTGCGAAATCTCCGGCTGGTAGGGCGTATAGGCGGTATAAAACTCCGACCGTCCCGCCAGATCATACACCGCCGAGGGAATGAAGTGGTCATAAAACCCGCCGCCCAGAAAACAGGTCAGCTGAATATAATTCTTGGCCGCCAGTTCTGCCAGTCGCGTGCGGACCTGCTGCTCGCTGAGGCCGTCGGGCAGATTCAGCCTGCCGCAGAGCAGTTCTTTCGGAATGTCGGCGAACAAATCCTCGGCGGTTAGGCCGATTTCGTTGAGCATCTCGGCCCGCTGCTGATCGGTGTTGGTAATATACGGCATGAAACCCTCACGGAATCAAAATTCGTAAACAATCTGTCTTTATTTTAATGTCTTTCTGTGCTGAATCAATCCAGAATGGCCTTGATGTTGACGTTTTTCCGCGGCAGAACAATATCATCCGGCGCCGTGCCGACGGCCGGGCGTGTGAACGTCTCGCCGAAGCGGGTAAAGCCATCGACAAATCCGCCGTGGCTCAGGAAGAACTGCCCGTTTTCGACGCCCATAAACCGGTCAAGCCGGTCGCTGCGGCCGGTGGCGTCATGGCTGAACGAGGCCTGCGTCAATTCGATCCACCGGCCCTCTGTGGTCAGAATCCACTGATTCCCGTAAAGCGCCTTGCGGACCAGGTGGCCGTTGGAACCCCAGAAATTCTCGCTGAAGCTGTGTGGACGTCGCAGATAGCCGCCTTCCTTGGGCGCTTTCCAGGATGAAATCAGCATCCATTGCCGCGAATCCGGATGGAAATAGTATCCTGAAAAGATAGTAAATGTCTCGTCCACCGGCTCGGCGGTGACCACGAAGCGCTGTTTTTGGCCGGTTCTCCACATATATTTCAGGTGGCTGTGCCCGCCGGTGCCTTCATTACCGAAGTCGCCCGAATACACGCCGTCGCCTTTGTCCATCAGCATCACGCGGTCTTTCTGGGCGACTTTGCTGCGGTCAATCGGTTCGCCGCCGCTGTCCCAGACGCTGAAAATGATCCGCCGTTCGACAGGACTGTTGACCTGCATCCCGAAGTAGCCGCGATGCCAGCCGCAGGCCATATAGAATGTGGCGGTCGGGTCTTCCAGGCCGGTCACTTCACAATAAAACGCCGCAATCTCGACGTCGGACGGTACCGTATAACTGAGGTGTACCGAGGCGGCGTTGCGCCGCGGTTTGAGATTGAAATGCGCGTCGTTAAGGGCCGGCCCTTCCAACAGCAGCGCCTCCGGATCGCCGAACGGCCTGCCCGGTTCGTTGAGCGATTCGAGCATCAACCGCTGGTATCCCGTTTGCCGGATTTCAAAAACGCCGAAATCGGCCGTCACCGGTGTACCGTCGCCCTGGCCGATTGCGCGGGTTTGGCGGCTTTGTTCGCCGAGGGTCATTTTCAGATTCGACGCCGCACCGTCGTCCAGCCGCAGCACTACGCTGACCGACAGCCGCCCGGTGTGCCGGAACAGACCGTACCAATTGACGCTGGTTTGCGGATCCGTCCAGCCGGTTACGCCGCGGCGCTGTGCGATGCGCGCCGCGTCGGGGTCAGGCAGCGTATAAGCCGTGAACGCCGGCACGCGCAATGTCAGCTCGGCCGGCTCCTGCGTCTGTGCGGATTCGTCGGCGTACACGGCCGAAGCTGTTATGATTATACCGACCGCCAGTGTAAAAAACCGTGCGCTGTTCAATCGACTCTCATCTTTCATCATACACTCTCCAATCTCATTATAACTTCCAAACTCATCAATGTCGCACCGCCGGTTGTGTTTAATCCTCAGAGATAACGATCGTTTCACTGAGGTAGTTTGCCACCGCCTCATGGCCGTCGGGCGTCCAGTGCTGATCAAAACTGTAATAGGTTTGTACGCCGTTGCGCGTTTGCCGACGCAGTTGCTCGGTCAGACTGATAAAGGCAATCCCGTTTTCATCGCAATACTGTCTGAATACCCGCTCGCGGACCTGCGTGCCTTCTTTGATTTTTGCTGCGAATTCTTTCGGCTCCGGCAAATCGCTGATGCGTGTACTTAGAAACGCGCGAAGCTGCCCGGCGTCCACCCGCTCAAGCATATCTTCGATCAGTACATGCGGTCGGTCGGGTGCGTAAATAAAAATCAGCACGGCGCCGTTTTCCTCGCACATCCGCCGTGTTTCTTCAAGCAGCCGCAGCGACTCAATGCACGCCAAACTCCCGCGAAACCCCTCATCGGTTACATAATGCTGTTCAAGCCGCTTGACCTCAAACGCATAGCCGTTGCCGCTGCCTTCGGGTATCTCAAACGGAAGCCACGCCACCGGATACATCCGATGCGACGGAGCGTGGATGGACGAGTCGTTGTAAAAGCGTTTGCGTCCGACAGGCCCCAGCGTCCGTATCAGCGAGTCTTTGAGCACTTGACGCAGCGGCGAGGCCTTAAACGCCACGTCCCAGATCGACAAACGTTCCCGACCGTTGACGCGCTGCCGTCGAAAGATGGAATTGCGCAAATCGTTGCCTTCATACAGCAGATACAGCACCGCTTTGGGCCGCAGTTCAAGGCCGAACCGTTTGAGCGTATCCAGATAGGTAACCGGATTGCCGCCGGACATGCCCAGATTGTACAGCCGCACGCCGCGCCGCTCGGCCAGTCGCGCCGTCCAGACCTGATCATCCGAGACTTTTGATCCTTCGGCAAATGAATCGCCCAGCACAATCCAATCGTACTGCTCATGCCGCTCGGGATTGCGAAACCCCCGCTCATCTACTGTCAGCACAAACGGCGTCGGCGGATACCCCTCAACCGGATTCGGATAGCTGAACGCAAATTCCGGCCGGTCGTGAAACACCCCCTCATAAACGCTGTTGGGGACCCGGTGATAGGACGGCTGCTGATCATCATCGGCCACATAGTGCTGCCGCTGACTGAGCCGCAGGGCCACATCGGCGATCACAATCCCCAGAATAATCGAAACCGTCAGCGAGATTTGTTTGAACGCCGCCAGGCGTTTGGCCTTGGGGTCGGCAGGTTTCTTTCTGTCGGTCCATTGCCCGATCAGGACGCACAACAAAATCGGCGTGGCAATCAGCAGGGCAAGGGTCTTTTCGAGGGTATAACGTCCCAGCAGGATCGGCCGCTGCTGCGCGACGTTGTAGGCAATATCGCTTTCCAGACCCCACATCAGGGCCAGCACCATCACAATGACGCCGGTAACGGCAATCCGAATCATCTTGTCTTTATTCATTTTCCTCAGCTATTCTAAAACAGCGGATAGATAAACGGAGCAATCGCCGAGCTGCTCAAAAAGACCAGCAGCCCCATCGCCAACAGAATAATGAGAATCGGCAGCAGCCACCATTTTTTGTTGTGCTTGAGAAAATCTATAAACTCTCCCATCAGGGTGGTGCGCTTCTGCCGGGACAATTGTTCGAATTCGTTGGTTTTATTGTCTGTCATAACTGAAATCCTGAAACAATCCGAAACTAAAATTGATGAAAATAATCTTTGGCCGTACGTTTGTGTTTGTACGGCAGCCAGTAGCTCTCGGCGTCGGGGTCATAAGCCCGATGCAGCGGATCGCGCTTGAGCAGTTTGAACACCAGCCCGACGGCGCCGATGATGACATAATAAAACAGCGCCATCACCGTGTGGCTAATGACCCAGCCGATGGGAAAAGTAATGACGATCAGCCCGCAATAGATCGGCCGCACCAATTTGACCGAGATCCGGCTGAGCAGATAAATCGCCACACCGATGAGGCAAATGACGATAAACGCCCGGACCGGCAGACCCGCCGCCCACATCAGCAGCAGCCCGACGATATTGCACATACACAGGGCGATGTCGCCAAAGTCGCGCAGTTGTTTTTCGTTCGGTTTTAAGTTTAATGACACCAGCGCCATACACGCTCCCTAATCCAGTTCAAATTGAGCCATATAGGACTCGACCTCTTTTCGGCTGATTTCGGGCTGTCGATCCTTATACAGCACAAAATTTTCCAGCACCAGCACGTCCATATGCGTCGATAAAAAGCACCGATAGGCGTCTTCCGGCGTGCAGACAATCGGCTCGCCGCGGATATTAAAGCTCGTGTTAATGACCAGCGGACAGTCGGTCTTCTGTTTGAATCGCTCCAGCAGACGATAATACCGCCCGTGCCGTTCGGCATCGACCGTTTGAATCCGCGCCGAGTAATCCACGTGGGTAACGCCGGGAATTCGACTGCGTTTGACCTTGAGCAGATCAATCCCGCTTAACCCCTCTTCCTGTCCGTTGCAGGCGATGCGCTGGCTTTCCTGCACCGGCGCGACCAGCAGCATATACGGACTTTCCCGGCGCGGATCCAGCTCAAAATAATCGGCCGCCCGGTCACGCAGCACACTGGGCGCAAACGGCCGGAAGGATTCCCGAAACTTGATTTTCAAATTCATCCGCGACTGCATCTGTTCATCCCGGGCGTCGCCGATAATGCTGCGCGATCCCAGCGCCCGCGGCCCGAACTCCATCCGTCCCTGAAACCAGCCGATGACCTTGCCGCGCTCAATATCGCCGGCCAGCGTTTCAAGCAGGGCGTCTTCCTCGTCAAAATACGTATAGACCGCACCGGCCGCATCGAGGAAGCCGCGAATATCCGCCGCAGCAAAGTACGGCCCCAGCAGCGACCCGGCCTGCAGGTCGCGGCGGTTGTCCGCCGTGCGTTCATGGCCGAGCAGTTGATAATGCACAAACAATGCCGCCCCCAGCGCGCCGCCCGCATCACCGGCGGCCGGCTGAATCCAGAGGTTCTCAAACGGCCCCTCGCGCAGAATCCGCCCGTTGCCCACGCAGTTGAGCGCCACCCCCCCGGCCAGGACAAGGTTTCGCATCCCCGTTTGCTGATGTGCAAACCGCACCATCCGCAGCATAATCTCTTCGGTCACGCTCTGGATCGACGCGGCGATATCCATTTCCCGCTGCGTTACCGGCGATTCGGGCCGCCGCCGGGGGCCGCCGAACAGCGCGGCGAACTGCTCGCCCACCATCACATCGGTATAGCAATAGGTAAAATACTCCATATTCAGACGAAACGAACCGTCTTCTTTCAGATCAAGCAGATGCTCAAGAATCAGGTCGCGATAAATCGGCTTGCCGTAGGGCGCCAGTCCCATCAGCTTGTATTCGCCGGAATTGACCTTAAACCCCGTAAAATACGTAAACGCCGAGTACAGCAGCCCCAGCGAATGCGGAAACCGAAGCTCGTATTTCAGCTCGATTCGATTGCCGCGTCCGACGCCGATGCTGGCGGTCGTCCATTCGCCCACACCGTCCATCGTTACAATGGCCGCCTCCTCGTAGGGGCTGGGGAAAAACGCGCTGGCCGCGTGCGACTCGTGGTGCTCGGTAAAAATGTACTTGCCCTGAAACGGCGTGCCCAGCGCCTTGTCAATCTCGCGCGGAATGTGCAGCTTTTCGTTAAGCCATTGCGGAATGCCCATCAGAAACTGCCGAAACCCGTGCGGCGCATAGGCGAACCACGTCTCCAGCAGCCGGTCAAACTTCAGCAGCGGCTTTTCATAAAACACCACATAATCCAACTGCTGGACGGTCAAATTCGCCTCGCGCAGACAGTACGCAATGGCGTTGACCGGCATTCGAAAGTCGTGTTTTTTTCGCGTAAAGCGCTCTTCCTGTGCGGCTGCGACAATCTGTCCATCGCAAAGCAGCGCTGCGGCGCTGTCGTGATACAGCCCCGAAATACCCAAAATCGCCTGCGGTTTGGCCATCCTTACGCTTCCGTTTCAAGAAAGGTACGATAGGCGGCAGCGTCCATCAGCCCGTCCAGCTCGGCCGGGTCGGTCGGCTCGATCTTCATCAGCCAGCCGGCGCCGTAAGCATCCTGCTTGAGGCTGTCGGGATTGTCGCACGCCGAGGCATTCACCTCGACGACCTTGCCGCCGACGGGCGCATACATATCCGAGGCCGACTTGACCGATTCGATCACGCCGAACATCTCGCCCTGTTTGAGCGTCCGCCCGACCTCGGGCAGTTCCAGATACACGATATCGCCCAGTTGTTCAATGGCGTACGCCGTCAGGCCGACGGCAATCCGATTGCCGTCTTTTTTCGCCCATTCGTGTGATTTCAAATATCTTGCGTCCGGATCAATCATCATCTGTAGAATTCCTTAAATAGAAACCTTTATAATAACATCCTGTCATCCCCCTGTATGTCGTTTTATACTTGCAGCTTTCGGCTTTCGGCTCTGACGTCTGTCTTTCGCTATTCAATCTCAGCCAGTGCGATATCGCCGCTGCGATTGTCCAGGTTTCGCCGAACAAGCCGCATCTTCAGCCGCCGCTGCCGGACGTCGGCCTCCAGCACCGCATCGGGGGCCACCTCCGGCGCGACCAGCGCCAGCCCGATTGCACGTCGGCCTGTCCGGTCGGTCAGCCGCGGCGTGTGGCCGTCTTTGCTTGCAATCCAATAGGGCGCTACCGTCCCGCTGGTTACAGAGCCAACCGGTTTGTCCCTATCATACACCACCGCCTCGGCGCGTGCAATACCGCTGTCTGTCAGCCGAAACGGCCGAATCACCCGCGGCAGATCGCTTGTATTCGAAAAATCGCCCGCGGCGTATCGTTTGCGTGCCTCGGCCTGACACAGCAGGGCTGCTTTGCCGACATACTCGCCCTTGCTTTGGTCGAAACTGATCGCGTACCGCGCGATCGGACAAGCCAGCACGCCGATCTCCGCCCCGTCCGGCCCGACGCCGAACTCATGGCCGTACAGCGGCAGCCCCGCCTCCAGCCGCAGCGTGTCCCTCGCTCCCAGCCCGACCGGCTCGGCACCACCTTCCAGCAGCGCATCCCACAGCGACCCAACCGCTTCGGCGGCGATAAACACCTCAAAACAAATCGGCTCGCCCGTATAGCCGGTACGGGCGACCGTTGCCTGGGCGCCGCAGACGGTTACCCGACTCATCGCGTTACGCTGTTTCGGCGGCAGGGCGCCGCCCTCAATCAGCTTGTGCAAGATCATCTCGCTCTGAGGCCCCTGCAGGGCAATCATCGCAAGCGACTCGCTGATATCCTCCAGCAAAACCCCGTCGAACGCCGGGACGTGCGAACGGAGATAATCAAAATCCTTTTGGGCGTTCGAAGCATTGACCACCAGCAGATAATCAGCCGTATCAAGCTGGTACAGATAGGCGTCGTCGATGGCCCCGCCTTGAGGGTTGGCCATGATCGTATATTGGCTGTCGCCCGGCGACAAGTTCAAAACATTGTTGGTCAAAAACAGCTGGAGGAAATCTGCCGCCTTTTTGCCCCGGATACGAAACCGCCCCATATGCGAGACGTCAAAAAGCCCGGCGTTCTTTCGGGTTGCCAAATGCTCGGCCACAATACCTCCGGCGTACTGAATCGGCATCTCCCAACCCGCGAAATCCGCCATCCGCGCCCCCAATGCCGTATGGCGTTGATGCAGTCGTGTCTGTTTCATAGTCCGATCTAAAAAAGAGTTCGATTGTCGTAAAGTGGAACAAAAAGTCTAACACACGCCGACGCCAACGTCAAACACAATCGCCACAATCGCGATTATGCAAAATACCTCTTGCCTTTCAAAACGAATTCGGTATAGTAATACGCTCATTGCCCAGGTGGCGGAATAGGCAGACGCGTCAGGTTGAGGGCCTGATGGGGTTAATACCCCGTGCTGGTTCGACTCCAGTCCTGGGCATTTTTTTATTCCCTTATTTCTACTTAGAATTTTATCAGTTCATTATGTCAGAATAAACTGTCAGAATAGGCTTGATTCTGTCAGAATAAAAAGGGTTCTTCCGGTAAATGGATAGATGGGTTGCCAAAAAAAGACATCGCTTTATGATAGGGGGAAAAAATATAAACCCCCTATTGGAGTCTAAAGCGATGTCCAACAGTATCTTGTATCATACATTCGGGATTCGTTCCGTGCAACATTGTTGTAGCGATTTTTTGGCGGCAAGACGGTCTTTTCCGGGGTTCTGCACCCGAACGCCCTGATTTGTCCGGTCTGCCGGACCAATCGGTCTCGCTGTCAACCGTTCGCTATCTGGCACTGGACGAAAAGTACCTGGGCCGCAAACGCAAGTTCATCACAATCGCGATGGATTTGGAAAGCGGTCGTTGGCGACAGCGTACTATATGAAAGAACGGTTGCGGCTGTTGTTTGACTGCGGCGATCAACAGCGGGCCAAGCGGGAACTAAATGCATGGATCGAAGAAGCCCGGACCAGCAAGATCAAGATACTGGTCAATGCCGCCCGAAAACTATGGGTCTGGAAACCGTTTATCCTGAACTGGTACAAACACCCCATCAGCACCGGTAAACTGGAGGTGACAAACCGCAAAATCGGCCTGCTCCAGCGAGCCGCCTGTGGCTTCAGAGACGAGGACTACCTCAACCTCAGAATCCTCCACCTCCACAAGACCATCTACGCATTAACCGGATGAACCATATATTCGAGTGGGTCAAAACGCAACGGCCGTTCTGATGGGTGGAAGCATCAATTACATTAAAACGATGCGATATCCCGTGCCCGATGAAGCAAATGTGTTCATTTATGCGCAGGACGGCTGGTCGTGGATCAATGACGACCCTTTGGTCGGCATTCAGGGCAACTGGAAAGACGGCACGTCTTTCAACATTCGGTTCATCAACGATTTCGACTACGGCCCCGTTTGGCAAAATATCCAAATCATCCCCGAACCGGCAACGCTACTTCTACTTGGCTTGGGCGGCGTGGTGATCCGACGCAAACGCAACAGAACGCACTCTTGATTCCCCAGGAAAAAACGGTTACCGCACGGGTACAGCATCCGGCTCCACATTAAAACGTTTGTCGCGGGACAGGATTTTAGGGCCTTTTTCGGTAACGAGTACATCGTCTTCAAGCCGTACGCCGAACCGTCCGGGCAGATAAATCCCCGGCTCAATCGTGATGACCTGGCCGACCTGAAGCGTCGTTTTTTTGTCCGAGGCCGCCAAAAACGGTAATTCGTGAACCTGCAAGCCTACGCCGTGTCCGGTCCCGTGCTCATAGACCGGCAGGTCGGCCTGTTCAATCACGGCGCGAGCGGCGGCATCCACGTCGCATGCCTTTACGCCCGGCGCGATCGCGTCAATTGCCGCTTTTTGAGCGTTTGCCACGGCCTGATAGACCCGGCAAAACTGATCGCTCGGCTTGCCGAACGCCAGGCAGCGGGTCGTATCGCTGATGTATCCTTCGTAGTTGGCGCCAAAATCCAGCAAAACCACATCCGTTTTCCGCAGCTTTCGGCCGCCGGGCTGGTGGTGATTGCGCGAGCCGTTCGGCCCAAAACATACAATCGTCTCGAACCCCGGCGACGCCCCATAGGCACTGAGTCGATAGACATACAAGGCCGCCAGCTCCCGCTCGGTGATGCCGGGCTTCAGATGAGACAGCGCCCAATCCATTGCATCAAAAGCGATTTTAGAGGCCTTTTTGATCAGGCGAATCTCCGCATTGGACTTGATCTGCCGAACGGATTCCACAAAATGGGCGGTCGGCTTGACCTTAACGGACGCCGCCTTGCGAATCGCTGTCAGCATCGCCACCGTACAGCCGTTTTCCACGCCGACAACCGAAACGCCCTTTTGGGCATCCAGCAGGCGGGCGGCCTCTTTGGCCAGGGAACCTTTGCGCTGGACGACTTTGCATCCAATGCATTCGTCGAGGGCCTGTTCAGTATAACGGCTGTCGGTCATCAAGACAACCGACCGCGGCAGGATCAGCGCCCAACTGTCATGGCCGCGAAATCCGGTTAGATAACGCACATTCTCGACGCCGGTGACGATCAGGGCGTCCAGTTTTTCACGCTTGAGTCGCCGACGAACCGCCTGAACACGAGCTTTCATGGTAACTGGTTCCATCATATCTCCAATCTGGTTTTCAATCGCACAAAACGGGCATTATAAGCAAAAAATTACCCTGGAAAAGATAAACCTGTCGGTTTTTGGCATTTTGCATCGCATTTATTACAATATACACATAGGGAAAACGGAAAAACGCTCTTGTTAAGCTCATTTGTGCCAATCTCCTCTCCTGTCTTTTCCTTGCACGGATGCACCGCGAGGCAGTGGACCGCTCTGGGGGGCGATCGACTGCCTCGTCTTTTTTTCTGAAACACCTCTCGATATCTCCTGGCTCACGTCCGAGTTTCTTGCTTGTCGTCGCGGGGTCCAGCCAGTACAATGGGCGTTATCTTGTACTGAGAATAAGAGTTGGAAAATAACCAGTTAAGGACAACTAAACCGTTATGCTGCTCCCGATACGCACAAGCATCAGTCCTCGACGGACGCCGTATGCCAATTATATACTGATTGCCGCCAATATCATCCTCTTTATGCTGAGCTACGGCCCGCATCGCGTCGGTCCGTTTGTCGAGCCGCTGCGCCCGTGGGCCCAGCAGTTTATGCTCACACCGGAACATCCGTATATTTGGCAGTTCGTGTCCTATGCCTTTCTGCACGGCAGCCTGATGCATATTCTCGGTAATATGTATTTTCTTTATATGTTCGGCAATAATGTCAATGACCGGCTGGGCAATGTCGGGTATTTGTGTTTTTATCTGGGCGGCGCCGTATTCTCAGGGCTGGGACACGCCCTGTTGCATGACAATCCGGTGTTGGGTGCCAGCGGCGCCGTGGCGGCGGTAACGGGGGCCTATCTGGTTTTGTTTCCCCACACCTTTATTACCGTGCTGTATATGTTTTTCTTTATCGGCACGTTTGAAATCAAGGCGATGTACCTGATCGCTCTGAAACTGATATTTTTTGACAACATTTTACAAAAACACATTTCCACGGCCAATATCGCATTTGATGCCCATTTGGCCGGATATGCATTTGGCATTGCGGTTATCTTGTTGCTGCTGATGGTCAAGCTGCTTGACAGCCATTACAGCGATTTGTGGGGGATGCTGCGCCAGTGGAACCGTCGTCGGACATTTCGGGACGTGGTGGAGGACGCCTACGATCCGTGGGCACACGCGCGGGGGCGAAAACCTGTCGCCGCAAAAGTTGAAGACCATAAAGACCACGAAGAACCGGATTTAACCAACGACCCGATTCGCGACCTGCGCTCTCGCATCACCGAGGCGATGAATGTGCATAATACCAGTGAAGCCATTCATTTATACGAAGAATTGCTGAATCGAGACCCCGACCACATCTTGCCGCGTCAGACGCAACTGGATATATCCAACCAGCTTATGGCAGATGGGCAATGGCGTCTGTCGGCAAAAGCCTACGAACTCTTTTTGAAGGCATACGGTAATTATGAATATGCCGAACAAGTCTATTTAATGCTCGGACTGCTGTATGGCCGATACCTTAATGAGACGTCCAAAGCGATGGAGTTTCTTCAGCGCGCCAAAGATCGGCTCACCGACCCCGGTCAAAAAAGGCTTTGTATGCAGGAAATCCGCCGGCTGCAAGAGGCGTAACGGGTGTTGAATTAAAGTTGACAAAATGACAGGCAGATGGTACAGTTACAGATTGCAAGTATTGCGGAAAAGGTATATCTATAAAAGGAATGGAGTACCTTCTGAGTTACGGAGAAGTACGATGTTAACACGTTTGATTATGATAGGCTGGATTACGCTGGCGTCATCGGCATTCGTCTCGCTTGCCGTGGCCGAAACCCCGCAGGTTGCGGGCAAGCCCACCGAGGCCGAGTTTCCATTCGTGGCCGAGGCGACCGCCAACGATGTCTTTGTGCGCTCCGGTCGCGGGCCGGGATATTACCACTGCGGCAAAATCAATCGCGGCGACAGGGTGACCGTGGTCGAAGAGATCGGCGGCTGGGCCAAAATTCTGCCGCTGCCGGAACATTACTCCTGGATACATAAAAACTATCTCAAACTTAATCCGCAGAATCCCGCCGTCGGAACCGTCACAACGGTCGGCGGCGAAACCGTTCGGGTCTGGGCCGGCTCGGATTACATCGAACCGATACGTTCGTTCAGCATTCAGGTTCGTCTGAACGACGGCGAGGTTGTCGAGTTATTCGATCCCGCGCAGCCCGACACCGGCGATTATTACAAAATCAAAGTGCCGTCCGGCGGCTATCTGTGGGTCAACAGCGAGTTTTTGCGTTATGTCGGGCCGTACGAACCGAAGCCTGAACCGGAGGCGGAAAAACCCGAACCGGCTGAGCAAAAACCGCTGACGCTTGAGGAACGGCTCGGCGTGGACGAAACCACACCGCCGACGCCGGCGGCCAAACCGACCCCGCCGGACAAAGAAGACGAACAAGAAGACCAGGGCGAGGAAACCGCTGAATCGCAAGAGTCGTCCGAAGAGGCAAAGCCTGAACAACCTGCGACCGCTGAGCCTTCAAAAGAAACCCTCTATTTGCAGCAGTGCTATGATCTATCAGAGAAAATCAACGCCGAACTGAAAAAGCCGATTACCGAGCAGGATTACAGCGAATACAAAAATCAATTGACCGCCCTTCTCGACGATCCGCAGGCGGGCAAAGCCGACGTGTACGCCAAACTTCTTCTGGAACGCATTGAGCGTTTCGAGCTGGCTATCGGCGTCTCGCAGACGCTCAAAGAACAGGATCAGCGGCTTGAGCAGATTAAAGCGCAAATCGAAAGGGCGCATCAGGCGCAATTGCAGCGTATTCCCGATCCGGCGGAAGTGCCGCTGTTTACCGGCACGGTTCGGCCGTCATTTGTTTATACGGGCCGAACCGGCCAGCGGCGTTATCTGCTGACCGACGGCAGCGGGCGGATTGTGTGCTATATGGCGCCGGCCGGGCCGGAAATCGCAGGTCGTCTGGAGCAGCTCGTCGGCAGTTCAATCGGGATCCGCGGCAACGTCATCAGCGATCCGAAGGCGCTGGTCACCGTCGTGTCGGTCACGAACATTGTCACAACCGAGTAACACGGTAGGCGTTGATATGAGCGGCGACGAATCCAGCGTCAAAGACCATTCATCGTCGGCCAATACGGCAAAAAGCATTGCGATGGAACACATCAACGCGGCGATGATTTGCCATGCACGCCAAATCGCCGAAGAAATCGGTGCGCATGCGCTGGTGGTGTATATCGACGTTGTCAAATCGCGCGACAATCTCAAAACACTGTGTCAAGACCCGCGATGCATCCTGGCCGTGCGCGGCAAAGAGACGCGGGATGATTTAAGTGTGCTTCAAAGCGGTCAGATGAAAGTGTTGCAACTTCCCGACTTGAAACTGAACCGCCACAGCCAGATGAAAGTCGCCGCGATGATCGCCCTTTCGCAGGGATTGATTCAGCGCAATCAATTGCTGGTCTTTTTGTCCGGCTCGCCGAAGTACGGTATTTTTGACAACCTGGCGGTGGTTGATCTGGATCGTGAAATTGAAATGTTCTCGTTCGGGAATCTGGATATCGCCGATCAGATCGTTCAGCCGGCGGTTTTTGAGCGGCTGCTGACGCTTGCGCTGGAACTGGCCCAGGAAGGCAAAGAAGGCAAACCCATCGGCACGGTGTTCGTCCTGGGCGACCACGAAAAGGTGCTGGGCATGTCCAGCCAGATGATCATCAATCCGTTTGCCGGCGTGCCGGAAGCCGAACGCAACATTCTCGATCCGGCGATGAAGGAAACGATTCGGGAATTTTCCGCGCTGGACGGGGCGTTTATTATTCGCGACGACGGCGTCATTCTGGCCGCAGGACGCCATCTTTCCCCCTCGGTAGAGACCTCGGAACTGCCGCAGGGGCTGGGCGCCCGGCACCGCTGCGCGGCGGGCATTACCGCCCTGACCAAGGCGATTTCCGTGGCCATCTCCGAATCGACCGGCGACATACGCATCTTCAGCCGCGGCAAACTCTTTCTGGAAATCCAAAAAGCAAAACGACAGAGCATCTGATACACTGCCAAGTACCCTCTCGAATCCCCGCCCGACGTGCGCGGACACGCTACCGGATGCGGTTTTTATGACATGCTTTTTGATTGACCGGCATTAGAAATCAGGTAACCGTTCACCGGTTTTTTTCAGTTCGACCCATTCGTTTAGGAAAGTAAATGACCGGCCGCCCCTTCGGGGCGGCAACAACGCGGTAACAATAGCGCGCACAACAGCGCGGCGGCGCAAGGGCGCCCGATACGGGATGCGAGTATGTTGAACGTTATCCAAGGCGTGGTGTTATCCGGCCGCTCGCGCGGCTCGGCTATTGTACGATGACGCAACGCACCAGCGCGCACAACAGCGCGGCGGCGCAAGGGCGCCCGATGGGGGATGCGGATAGATGGGGCACTTTGCAAGCCGCCCGATACGGGATGCGAGTATGTTGAACGTTATCCAAGGCGTGGTGTTATCCGGCCGCTTGCGCGGCTCGGCTATTGTACGATGACGCAAC
>OMKS01001212.1_pt1 | contig 23303 bp, 21 predicted proteins | sample 1674721 | NCBI WGS metagenome assembly OMKS01 (sample SAMN06264996, study PRJEB25208) | sediment metagenome | isolation source: hot spring sediment | place: USA: California | collected 2014-09-02
GGAAAGAAAGACGTGGTTGTTACAAAGAAATTATGATGGAACTTTTAAAGAAGTGTTGCCTCATGTCGGCGCTCTTCCTTCTTGTCGCATGCGGCACCACAAAACCGGCCGTCATTGGTTCCGAGTTGGCACAAGCGAGGGGATATGAAGAGACGAAGAATGGCCTGCGGATTTATATCCGTCCACTGCAGGACAAAAATGAGATTAAGAAGTATTTCGGCGCCGACCTTTTAAAAAAGAATATTCTGCCCATATTTGTCCTGGCGGAGAACAGGAATGACACCGCGTACTTTTTGGTTGAACCCGCCCCGCCCGCTCGGGATGAACGAATCGATAACGGCGGCGGCACTGCCACCTTCGTGTCTGCAGAAGACGCCAAGAAATCCGTTTACAAAAAGGATACGCAATTGGAAATAGGGCTTGCAATGGCAGGTCCCATCTTCTGGCTGGCACTGATTCCCATAGCCATGGCGGATTACGGACCCACCGATGCATCAAAATCGCTCCAACAGGCACTGATCACCCAGTCGTTGAGAAAACAAACCTTATCTCCGGGAAAAACCGAGCAGGGATTCATCTACTATCAGCTTCCACCGGATGACTCGTCTGCTGAAACCATCGGCATAACCCTGCAGGCCACCAACATAGAAACGCAGGATGTAATGTATTTTTCATTCACGAACAAATTAAAGGCGGGAGAAAAAAGATGAAAAAAATAAAGGGGCACATCGGCATTGTAATAGCCGGATCAATGGCATTTATTTTCCTGATTCTCTCCGGATGCGGAGGGTTCGGCGGGCGCTACAAGATAGAAAAAACTGCGGCGGATACCATTCCCGCCTCCGGAAAATTCGCTGTGAATGTAAGGATCGTATTGAAGCCCGAGCTGTGCGGGTATACTTATGTTTCAAAACGGCAGGGGGCCAAGAGAGTTTATGAACTCGGCGATGCCCTGTGCACGAGCACAAGAAATCTTTTCACCGCGCAGTTCACCAATGTCATGGTTGTTTCAAACGATGACGAGGGGAAAGATGCTGATTTTGACGCAACGGTCATTCCCCAAGTAGTTGACACATCAGTTCTGGTTCGTCCAGGGTTTCCCCCGAATTTTGAAGCCACAATAATCTATGAGTGCTCCATGGTGGATAAAAACAATCGAACGATATTCCTGCGAACGATAAATGAAGACAAGGTTTACGAGGGATACGGGCATAAAGGCTACGGGATCGTCATGCAGCAGGCGGTGGATGAATTGTTCAATCGGCTTGGCAGTGAAGTGGCTCTCTCACCGGAGATCAAAAGATTTGCGGGATCAATAAAAGGTACCGAGCTCCGCCTTCCCATTCGCCAGGGTGATGGGAATTTGCGGGCTCCCATGCAATGATCGCCTGCTTATTCCTCAATGACCACAAGCTTGACTGCTTGAAGCGCCGGCTTGTCTGACTTGCCTGCTCTTTCGAGGATATCATCCTCTTCCCTTTATTGATTATGACCAATCTCCTGCATTCAAAGCCGACATTAGACATTCATCATAGAATATAAATCGTCTCGGTGTCTTATCTTTGTGAGTTGAATCTCTGTAAAAGCTTCAGCGGGAGATTTAACCCCGGGAGAATACCTTTATCCATCCTTCGGCCGTTAGATAGAATATGATGGATTGTGATATGAAAGCTTGACATGACTCCACGAATATTCGAATTTACGGGATACACTCCTGCCTTTCTACCGGATCTCCCTCTTCTGCAGAGCCACAGCAATTTGTTTGATCCGGTTAAACTCAGCAGTCGTTGTAATCGAATTTTTTACGGTGGGGCTCTCTGCTGCCATCTCATTCATCTGTCTCACCCTTTCATCACTCGGCGGGTGCGTGCTCATAGCGTCGGCAATGCTCCTTAGAACAGGATTACCGGACTGCTGGGCACTTTTTTCCATCTGTAAAAGCTTTTCATAAAATTTTCCCACCTCATCTTTGTCGTATCCCGCAGCGACGGCCGTCCTGAATCCGATTCGATCCGCTTCAAGTTCGTCTTCCCGTGAATTCGCCATAAATCTATACTTCTGTACGAGCAGCCCTCCTCCGGCCCCGATCATGCCTCCTATCAGAGCCGCTTTTGCCAGACATTCCGCATCACCATCCGGACAAAGCAATGTTCCAAGACCAAACCCGGCAGCCGCACCAAAAACCCCGCCACCGGCCGTGTACAGCCAGGTTTTGTTTTTTTCTTTCTCCATCACATACATGCGTTCTGCCGTGTGCCGTGCAACGACATGGCCGATTTCATGCCCGAGAACACCGGCAAGTTCCGCCTCATTGGATGCCATGGCAATAAGGGGAGCCGTGACGAATATCTTTCCGGCAGGCATTGCAAAGGCATTGACAGTGTCAACATCAACAACTTCGAAGTCATAATGATAAGGGTTCCCCTCCAGGTTATTCGCTCTGACGATCTTCATGCCAAGATCGGAGATATATCTTTGGAGATCCTGATTCTTCAAGGGAGGATAATCTTTTCTCATTTGTGGAAGAGCTTCTTCGGTTAACCGCCGCTCATCGTCTACCGTCATCGCCACTTCCTGGCCGATATTGTCTCCTTCACGGTAGCGCGAGCCGGTCGTCGGGGCACAGGCGATAATAACTGCCAAAAACAATAAAATCAGGAAAGCAATGTTTCTTTTCATGATTGATTCCTCCATTTATCATGCTGATATCTTGCCTTTCGGTGCATCCGATAAGGGATCGAGGAATGTTCCGTATCCTCTATGTTATCTGCAGTGTGTCGGTGACACGGCCACGAATATGTAACCTGACGTATGCCGGAGAGAGCTAAGGATGATCCGCAGTGATCATGGCCATCATCAGGTCGATCACCACAAGGATTATCAGTCTTAACCTTCATAAACCGCCGATCCTTACGCCACGAGAAATCGATATCTCCCCGCAGTCTCCCATGCTTTTGCTTTGTCATTCAGTTCTCCAGCGCATGGGACTTCTCTTTGTGACTTTGTATTTATTTGAGTTAATCCAATAAGGCAAAGACACAAAGTATTTTTTCTAATAATCCAGGACGACACGGAAACCACCCCCATTAAAACGGGCATCGGTCGTGCCCCCACTGCGCGTCGCGGACCGGCAGCTCGACGCTCCGCTACCCCAGCTGCCGCCGCGCAGGACGCGAATCCTGCCGTCAACGGGCCCTTTCGGGTCCGTCGCCTCTGCGTCAGGGTACTTTCCGTACCAGTCCTGACACCACTCATAGACATTGCCGTACATGTCATAAAGACCCCACGAATTGGGCTCTTTAAGCCCCACGGGATGAGGTCCGCATCGAGAACAGGATTTCTCCCGATCGTTCCATCCTGAACAAATATACCCACCGCTGTAATCCACACAGCTGTTTCCTCCATACCAGGCAACGGAAGTCAGGACCGGAGCATTCCGCCTTCCCAGGATTTCAAGAGGCCCGTTATAGAGGGCCGTTTCCGTTCCCGCCCGACAGGCATACTCCCACTCGGCCTCTGTCGGCAGGCGGTATCCTTCCGTCATTTCCTTCTCGTTGAGTTGACGAATGAACTTCTGACAGTCATTCCATGATACATTCTGGACGGGACAGTCGTCGCCACAGTTTTTGAAGTCCGAAGGATTGTTCCCCATTACAGCCTTCCACTGCGCGTTGGTCACTTCCGTTGTCTGCAAACAAAAATCCTTTGTCAGGGTGACCCGGTGACGGATCTCGTCATCACGCCTGCCCGGTTCGCCGGCAGGGCTTCCCATCATAAAAGATCCAGCGGGGATAATAACAAAGGTCATCCCGACTGAATTGACCACGGCCGGTTCACCTGCGAAGAGCAGGCCTCCGGAAGGTATCGTAAAACAGCACAGGAAGCATATAGAAATCATGATCAGTAATCGCTTCACCATTGTTCTCCCCCGACAGATGATGTGAAAGTTCTCGCAAACGACTCCCCGAAGTGTCCCATCGTCCATAATATGCCTCTGGCATCGAGCACGGCCCGAGGATGTTCCTGACCCTGCACCCGTTGATCTGTGCATATTCGTCGATATGCCCCCCTTGTCAGACAACGGCAACACATCAAGACCACTCACGTAACACGAATCAGTCGGGCACATCTTCAAAAGGATCGGTCTTTGCAGCATCAACACCAATGGTCCGGGCCATGTGCTGCACACTTCGGTCCACCATGAATTCAACCCATAACGGGAAATGATCAGACACTCGATAGGACATCTGGTCCGGAGACAATTCCCTGTATACAGCTCCTGCAAAGTCGATCACTCCGGCCTGTTCACCCGTAAGCAGGTCCAGGCCGTCCATGAACCATGCGACCTGATCGTAGTACTTCGGTTTAGTGCCGTAGGTTGTTTTTAGATTCAACAACCGTGCGGGCACGACGAGCCCCGTGGATACGAATGCCTGAAAGAGAGGGTTATCTCCCCGGTCATCGATGTTGAAGTCGCCCAGTACAATCAAATTATTTTCCTCGCTCCCTGCCTTTACTCGATTGCGTATCTCCTCTGCACTATACTCCGCAAATACTCTCAGTTCTCCCAACCGGTCGACCGGTACGTCGCCATACCTGATGTGGGCGGTTAACAGAGTAAAACCCTCACCTGCCGATCTGAATCCCACGATGTACGGGGTGCGGTCGAACTGCTGTACCGGGTCGCCCTCGACAGTGGGTGGCAACACGATCTCCCCTGCCAGTCCCGATGGTTCTACCCGTCGCTTGTCGTAGATGAAAGCCAGCCTCTCCGCATTGCCTTTAGGTCCCGCAGATACATCGCTGACTATGAGCCCCCAGTCGAGTCCGAGAAACCCTTCCAGCAACTTTCGCAGTGCTGATGTATCCCATTTCACTTCCTGGATGGCAACGACATCGTACCGTCGTACAATCTCGGCAATATAGGCCATTGCCCGCAGATTGCGCTTCGGACTTCCCGGATTCTCGTTCCAGCTTTCATACACCCGGCTTAAATTCCTGATATTCCAAGTACCAATTATAACGTTGTGGTCAACCAGTTTAGCGGGCATTTGTGAATGCTCGATCCGTCGTCGGAGCCGAACGATGTCCTCAACAACCACGCGAGGATATTTTGAATAGTCCATGCTCCCCTCCTGTGAAATCATCACCTGGAAACCGACCTGACGCGACCTTGCATCACCTGTCTTGAGGTACGGAACAATCCCAACTCACGGAACTGCATTTACATGTATTGCCGCAACGTTTCCGCTGCGGCTTTCGCCCTTTTTCCTGAGGAACGGGGACTGTTCAGTTGATCCGGCAAGTGAAACCGGAAGAGGACGCCGAGTGAGACGGCCGGAGCGGGGCTAAGACAGACACCCCAACTATACCATTACCGCCTCGTTGAGCTGTAGCTAGGCATATAGTATGCGTATGAAAACACTTTTTATAAGGCATGTCAATAATTTTAAGGACAACGATTTTAAAAACGATATACAGAGGAGATATAATGAGGTTTGGTCCTTGACGGGCTGTTATCCAAAGGAAAATTCATTTGAGCGGTCATTATGAAGCTTCGTGCACCTGGTGTCGCTGCCTGAAAGCTGCGGGATCTCTCATTTCTCATGAGGAAATGGATCCCGATGACAAAAGGTGAAACTTTCTTCATCGGGATCCTGACTTAACGAACGTTTTTTCACGTTATTCCGAGTTACGGTATTGTTTTTTTCAGCTCTGATTTTCTCTGATATATCCGGCGACCAAGTCGCCCACCTCTCTTGTCCCGTAACCCATTCTTCCCGCATCGAGGGTTTTAATGTCGTTCTTCACGACTTTTGCAACGGCATCAAAAACCCATGCGGCCGCAGCGTCTTCGCTGAGGTGTTCGAGCATCATCTGTACCGAGCATATAGCGGCCAGAGGATTGATTTTGTTCAACCCGGCATATTTCGGAGCGGAACCTCCTATCGGCTCAAACATTGCCGCTCCTTCCGGATTGATATTTCCACCTGCGGCAATCCCCATGCCTCCCTGAATCATCGCCCCCAAGTCTGTTATGATATCACCGAACATATTATCCGTAACAATAACATCGAAAAATTCGGGATTTTTGATCATCCACATGCAGGTTGCATCGACATGGGCATAATCGGTGGTGATATCGGGATAATCCCTGCTGCACTCATAAAAAACCCGCTCCCACAGATCAAAGGCATAGGTCAGAACATTTGTTTTTCCACAAAGAGTCAATTTCTTTTCCCTGTTTCTCTTCCTGCAGTACTCAAATGCATATCTGATACAACGCTCCACCCCTTTCCTGGTATTGATGGATTCCTGAATGGCCACCTCATCCGCCGTTCCCTTCCTCAGAAACCCGCCGCTTCCCGCATAGAGACCTTCCGTGTTCTCCCTCACAACGACAAAATCGATGTCGTCAGGCATTTTATCCTTCAATGGGGTGTCAACACCGGGAAACAGAACAACCGGTCTCAAGTTGATATAAAGGTCGAGTTCAAACCGAAGCTTCAACAATACACCCTGTTCCAGAATGCCCGGTTTAACATCGGGGTGCCCAATTGCACCGAGACAAATAGAATCCGTCTGCCGCAATTCCGATACGACTGATTCGGGCAATAATTCACCCTTTTTCAGATACCGTACACCTCCTAGGTCATAGTAAACAAAATTAAATTTCGGTCCACCCGCCTCGGTGACGGCCTCCATAGCCTTTACCGCCTCGGCCATTACCTCCGGTCCTGTCCCATCTCCTGGAATAATCGCAATGTTATACTCTCTCATCATTCCTTCTATCTATCCTTTCTAATCGTATTATCTACCCCATGACCTCTCGACATTCCGGACCTGCGGTCCCGGTTACAGTGCAGTTACATGGATTATCCCTTTTTCAGCTTCTTGTTCCGAATATATCCCACCAGTCCTCCCGCAGTGATGAACTCCCGCATGAATTCAGGAATGGGCTTGGCATGAAATATATCATTGCCGCCCACCTTTTTGATGTCTCCCGCAGCTATATCGACAATAGCCGTATCACCGTCTGAAAGGTTTTCCACGGCTTCTTCCGACTCAATAAGCGGCAATCCTATGTTAAAGGCGTTTCGATAGAATATCCGGGCGAAGCTCTTGGCCACAATGACTTTAACTCCTGCCATTTTGATTGCCAGGGGCGCGTGTTCCCGTGACGACCCACACCCGAAATTTTTCCCTGCAACCACGATATCTCCCGGGGAGACATCAAGGGCAAATTCGGGTCTCAGATCGGAAAAACATAATTTCGCCAATTCAGCCCCATCGGTTATATTAAGGTATTGGGCCGGAAGAATTAAATCTGTATCAATGTCATCGCCGAATTTCCAAACTTTACCCTGTACTTTCATTGACTTGTAGCTCCTCACTCTAATGTCATTCTTTTCAAATGACTACATCTTCGTATGACGAACACAGGGGAACGGGGGAAATGCCGTTATAGTTCGTCAGGCCCCCCGATTTTTCCAAGAAGGGCAGTTGCCGCCGCAACAACCGGATTCGTCAGATAGACTTCACTTTGAGGATGGCCCATCCTTCCCACAAAATTCCTGTTGGTCGTGGATACCGCTCTCTCACCCTCGGCGAGAATGCCCATATGTCCCCCCAGACAGGGCCCGCAGCAGGGAGGTCCGATTACCGCTCCCGCATTGAGGAATATTTCGATTAACCCTTCCCGGATGGCCTGTTTGTAGATCCACGGGGATGCCGGTATCACAATGAGTCTCACCCCGCGGGCCGTGCTTCTGCCTCTCAGAATACTCGCTGCATTGCGTAGATCCTCGAGCCATCCGTTTGTACAGGAACCGATGAAAACCTGATCGATCTCCACATGCCCCACATCGGCAACAGGGCACACGTTCGCCGGCGAATGAGGAACGGCGACCTGCGGTTGAATTTCATCAACTTCAATTGTAATTACTTTTTCGTAGTGCGCATCGGGGTCACTGACCTCCACCGTAAACTCCTGCAATGATCGTTCACGGACGTATGCCAGAGTGATCTCATCCGGTTCGATAATACCGTTCTTCGCCCCAGCTTCAATAGCCATGTTGGTCATGGTAAACCGTTGATACATGGGCAACGCTCTGATGACGGGACCGGCAAATTCCATGGCATTGTACAGGGCGCCGTCGACACCGATCCGGCCGATCGTATAGAGTATTAAATCCTTTCCCTGAACCCACGGCCCCAAGGTACCATGATATTCGAATCTGATGCTCGACGGTACTTTGAGCCATATTTCACCGGTCGCCATGACGGCTCCGAGATCGGTACTGCCTACACCAGTTGAAAAGGCGCCGAGAGCCCCGTACGTGCAGGTATGACTGTCCGCGCCAATTATAACCTGCCCCGGAACGACGAACCCTTTCTCCGGAAGGATCACATGGCCGATACCGGCCTCACCACCCTCAAAATAATATTTGACCCCCTGTTCCCGTGCAAAATTCCGCATGGTTTTAACCTGTTGGGCGGACTTGATGTCTTTGTTGGGAACGAAATGATCGGCTACCAGTAAAACTTTTTCATCATCGAATATATTATGCGCTCCTGTCTTTCTGAACGAATCGATTGCCAGGGTTGCGGTTACATCGTGTGCGAATGCGCAATCAACGGCAACCTCGATAATCTCTCCCGGTGAAACTGTCTCCATACCCGCGTGGCGCGCCAGTATTTTCTCAGTAATCGTCATTCCCATATACATCAATCTCCTACCGAACTGTTGCTGTTCAGACTCTCCTTGCTCAGCTTATACTGGATACTATCCGCCAGCGCCTGCCAACTCGCCTCTATCACATTCGTCGAAACACCGATGGTCGTCCATACGTCGCGCTCGTCTCTCGATTCGAGTAAAACTCTTACCTTGGCGGCTGTTCCTTCCGACCCTTCGAGAATTCTGACCCTGAAATCGATAAGATGCATTTCATCGATCTGGGGATAAAATTTTCTCAACGCCTTTCTTAAGGCATTATCGAGCGCATTAATCGGGCCGTTGCCTTCGGCCGCGGTGATCTCATATTCATCGCCGACGGATATTTTGATGGTTGCCTGAACATGCGATGAATTACTTTTTGTCTTTTCACTGATAACACGAAACGACTCGAGGGTAAACGGTTCTTCAAATTCACCGATTGCCTTTTTAATCAGGAGGGCAAGCGATCCTTCGGCAGTGTCAAACTGGTAGCCCTGGTCCTCCATTTTTTTGATTTCCTGAACAATTTTTTTGCTCACCCCATTGTTATCATCCAGTCCGATGCCGAATTCCTTTGCCTTGTATTCGATGTTGCTTCGTCCTGCAAGATCAGACACGACAACGCGCCTCTGATTCCCCACCAGGGTGGGATCCATATGCTCATAGGCCCTGGGGTTTTTTAAGACGGCGTTGACATGAACACCCCCCTTGTGTGCAAAGGCGCTCCGCCCCACATAGGGCCTCGTGTTCACCGGTGGGATGTTCGCCACATCGCTTACGTAGCGGGACAGTCCGGTCAGATACTGGAGGGTCGAGCCGGGGATGCATTCTTTATTCATTTTCACACAGATCGTACCAATGAGGGAGATGAGATCGGCATTTCCGCATCTTTCCCCATATCCATTTACCGTCCCTTGCACCATCTTGACTCCCAGGAGAATCGCCGACAGGGAATTTGCAACGGCAAGGCCGCAATCGTTGTGGGCATGAATTCCCAGGAGATCTGGTGATATCAATTCGGCAACCACCCTGATGAATTTTTCCACCTCCCAGGGAAGCGTCCCTCCATTGGTATCGCACAGTACAATCATATCGGCACCGGCTGAACGCGCCGTTTGCAATGTCTTCAGCGCATAATCGGGATTGTTCTTGAACCCGTCGAAAAAATGCTCTGCGTCGTAAATAACTTCCTTTCCGCGTCCTTTAAGATAAGTGACGGAATCATGGATAAGTCCCAGGTTCTCATCAAGAGATACACCGAGGATCTCTGTTGCATGAAGATCCCATGTCTTACCGAATATAGTTACGACCTGTGTCTCCGCCCGGATAAGCGCCTGCATATTGGGGCATTCATCCGCCGATAAATCAGGCCTTCTCGTACTTCCGAATGCGGCGAGACGAGCATTCTCAAATCTGATATCCCGGGCCATCTCAAAGAATCGGATGTCTTTGGGATTGGATCCGGGCCATCCCCCCTCTATATAATGAAACCCCATGTCATCTAGTTTTTGGGCAATTTTCAGTTTTTCTTCAGCAGAAAAGCTGATCTGCTCCCCCTGGGTTCCATCTCTCAGAGTCGTGTCATAAATTAATACATCCCTTTGTCCCATAACTTTTAAAACCCCTTAAGCAAAAAATCCGTTATCAGCAACCTGATAACGGATTCTGTGCTTTTTATGTTCGCTTAATCTACACCATCATCAGGTCAGACATATGCCTCCCCTCAATAATTATGCTAATTATAATAATGGTGGTTATAGCGATGTTTTTGAACATTTCACTTTCCCAACAAATCCACTAGATGGCTTCTTTTAAAACTTTATTCTGCATTTGTCAACGGATATTTTTTCTTTTTTATTGCCCTGCCCGGAAAACGAGAGAAAAAAGTAGCCCCCGTTCTCATCGTAATTGAACCGTTGCTGTAATTCTTATAGATACGATCGTGCGCCACGATACCTTTTTCCATAATACGGACTCGACAGTGAACTGAGTCGAACCGTTTTCCCCGTTCGCGGCGCATGGATAAATTTATTGTCGCCGATATATATCCCCACATGTGACACATCGCCTCGACCTGCCGTATCGAAAAAGACCAAGTCTCCCTTTGTCAGCTTATCACGAGATACTGAGAAACCTCTGTTAAACTGCTGCCGTGATGTTCGTGGAAGATTAAGACCGTTCAATTTGAAAACAGCCATGGTGAGACCGCTGCAGTCAAATCCCTGACTGGCTGTCGTCCCACCCCATCGATAGGGAACACCAACAAACGTATGAGCTGTTTTCACAACTTGATCCCTCACATAGGGGGTACCGAGCGTTGTTTCTTTCGCGGTTGCATATTCACTGGGACGAACAATATAAAAGTCTTCGATCGTCCCCATTGCCTTGAGAATGACAGCCTCCCTGCTTGCCTCTTCTTCTGTCTGAAAATTACCGAATCGCACCTTATATAATCCTTTTCTGTATTGAAAGTAATACGCATCAAGGTGCTGCTCGGTAAGACATTTTGCCAGGTTTGCCGCATTTTCCACAGCGGAAAATGCCCCGGCCTGGATGGTGTATCCCATTCGGGAAAGCGGCTTTTCGTCAGTAGTGACTCGGTGATCTTCGACAGGTATTTCACGAGATGGGGGATGATCATAGTCACGGCGTAACAGCGACGGGACAGCACACCCCATAAGCAAAATCAGCATAAGCACGATGAACAGTCTGTAGTATGACAAGCGAATCACCACTATATCCGTAAGTAGAGAAATGCTGATGGAAGGTTTCTTCCGACGTACACGATCTTGGCATTTCCTCATCACGACGGCAGTGCCGCCGCCTTGACGGCTTCCGCAATGCGCCGATGTATTGCCGGATTCATAAAATTCGGCACCCCTTCACGTTTTCCCGCCAAGTCGGCAATAGCTTCCGCCGCGGCAAATTTCATCGGGTAGGTTATTCGCGTGGCCCGTGCATCAAGGGTGCCTCTGATCAGTCCGGGAAAAGCCAGGCAGTTGTTCACCGTTCTGCCGTCAAGAGCAAATGCCGCACCCGCTTGCGAGGCTTCATGAGGCCATATCTCCGGAATGGGATTAGCGAGAGCAAGCACGATGGGATCTTTATTCATGCTCCGCACCATATCCTGTGTGACGACATAAGCAGAGGAAACGCCGATGAAAATATCTTTATTTTTGATCACATTCTTAAGAGGACCCGTTTCATTGCCGGCATTGGTAATCCGTGCAATCTCTTCCTTGTATGCATTCATATGTTTCGTCCGCGTTCCGGCAATCGCACCCTGACTGTCACATACGACCATATTCTGAAATCCGTATTCCCTGAGCATTTTGCAGGTTGCCGTTCCTGCCGCTCCTGCCCCGCTGATGACGATGCTTACCGTTTCCTTCCTTTTTCCAAGATCCTGCATGGTCTTTATCAGGGTCGCCAAAATAACCGTGGCTGTTCCGTGCTGATCATCGTGAAACACAGGAATGGGGACACGCTGCTGCAGTTTCTGCTCCACCTCAAAACAGAGTGGAGCCGCGATATCCTCAATCATTATAATGCTGAACGTTTTCGCAACAGCATGAAGGGTGCCCACGATGATATCGGCGTGATCGCTGTCAATCAAAAGAGGTATACAACTTACTCCTACCATTTTGTGCAGAATAACCGATTTTCCTTCCATAACGGGCATTCCCGCCAGGACCCCGATATTGCCGAGACCGAGTACTGCCGACCCATTTGTGGCAATGCATACGGAATTGCCGATCGAGGTAAGATCAGATGCCGATTGGGGATGCTCATCAATATACTTGCAGGCCTGCGCAACACCGGGAGTATAAATCATTCGTAAATCACCTAACGTTTCCATCTTGACCGTCGGGATCATTGCAACTTTGCCGCCTTTGTGAATACTGAGCACTTCATCTTCTACCGAGAGAATTTTATATCCCTTGAATTCGCCGATTGCCTGAATTGTGTCCTCGAATTGTTCTTCATTGTCAAAAAACATTACGATATCACGAGTAACGTACTGGGTTGTCACATGAACCTTTGTAATGTCTCCCAGCATTGCTCCATGCTTACCCAGCTCAAGGGCAACCTTTCCGAATGCTCCCGGAACATCAAGAATTCTCATCCTGATTTTTTTTACCAGTTTATAGGCATACTTTTCTGCATTCTCCGCAGCCATGACGTACCTCCTCTTATAAGACCGCCCTGCGTGAGTTCTCAGGTCATGCAGACTCATCAATTTTTTGATTCGATGGATGATTTTCTCGTGCTGGATGCCGGCATGTTCACCATGGGGCCTTTGAGGCCGGCACATCCCTCAATCACGACAGGGGTTGAAACCTAGAACGGATGAGCGGGCTTTCAATCACGACTCCGCCACGAGTTTCATTGCGATATCATAAACATTAGCATAAGCATCGCTTGACTGAAGTAGTTTCGTCAACGGCATCATTTCCGATATGATACTGTTCAGCTGTTTGTCATAAACGATCCCACCGAGATCAACGGGGTGTATCATCAAGTACTTCTCCGCTACCTGTTGGATGACTTTACCGGCATTTCTGTCCTTGGGGCCATTAACCATATTCGTTACAACCTCGGGCTTGATCATCTGAATCTCATTGCTCAGCTCCGTTGCAACATCCTGTCCCTTGAATTCCTCAACCGTCCGGAGAAAGTCACAAATTGTCTTTAATCTCAGTTCATTCTCCGTGTCCATGGAGGCTTTGATCAGTGCCTGCAAGTATGGCTGCTGACTCGCCAACCGGCTTAATCTCCGGTATACCGCATTCCGCACGAACGCATAGGCATTTTGAATCGAAATCGGTTGGGGAACAAGAACAACAATCTGCCTGTGGGCAACAAGAAAGAAATCAAGAACGTTAAATGACGTTCCAGCCCCAAGGTCCACAACAACATAGTCGGCATTCAGTTTTGAAATATTCTGAATAATCTTGTTCTTCTGCGATACATGGGGATTAGCCATGGAGAGAACATCTCCGGCACCGCATATAAGGCGGAGTTTTTCAACTTCCGTATCAATACAGAGATCTTCCAGAGAATCGTATCGCTTGGAAACATAATCATTCAGGGTTCGAGGCGGACTTTTTATGCCCAAGAGCGTGTGAAGATTTGCACCACCGAAATCGGCGTCCATGAGAATGGTCTTTCTGCCCATGCGAGCTAACCAGAACGCCAGAAGCGTACTCACGGTACTCTTGCCGACTCCTCCTTTCCCTCCACCAACGGCCCATATCTGGGGGACATTCTGCACTTCTGTCTCCTCGTTACATCTCTCCTGTGTTATCAGCCGCTCTGTCCTTTCATCAGAAGAACTATTTTTTTACGTATGACTCCCACAGGCTGTAAATCATATCCTGTTCTCCATCGCCGACATAACAATGTTTTTTCAGAAAATCAAAAGTTTCCCTCGACAGTTCTCTGAACTGAATACCTATCAAGATCGTCTTCCTGTCGGGCTGTTCCACCTCTCTTCTCCATACAATGTTTCCCAGCACATCGATACCCGTCGACAGTTTCGGGATATTAATCAGCAGTTTCACCGTTTTTCCTACCAGGTTTGATGATCCGGCCCAGTAAGCCTCTCCTAAGCGGATACACGTACCACCCTGTGAAACATCCTCAGTAAATCCGTTTATAACCAAATGACTGTCACCGGCATTCTCGGGAAATATCTTAAGGGTTACCTTCGTCTGCAGCTGATACCGCTTTGTTGCTCTTGTGATCTGCAGTGACTTCTTCCCTCTCGTTCCTGAACGTACACTGCACAACTCCATCGTTAAAAATTCAACGGCGGCATGTTTCCTGCTTATCCGTATCAGATCCGACCGCTGTGCTGTCAATACTTCAACATGTGATACCGCCTCGATGCGGGACCGTGACAACCGTACTTCATCGAAGGGATAGATATCGCCAAAGAAACCACTTTCAACCGGATTTTCCGTTACCGATTCAGTATTATCGACATCACCATTCTTCGATATATCTCTTTTTTCTGATAAAACTCCCGATACGATGAGATTGAGATCATTCTCTTCCACGCCCATTTCACGTATCAGTGTGCCGGGGGGAAACGTGACCAACTCCATTTCACCCATGACAGCCATAAGCTCGGGGTATGCCATTCTGGCAAGGTAGTCGTGGACAGGGTTTCTTCCAGCTTCGATATCACGTAATGCCGAATATATTTCCCTGCACTCTCTTTCGGCAGATCTGATGAGGTTCCATTTAAGAACTTTCGATGCTATTGCCGGTAAAATTCTACCTGTTTCGATATAAAGCGAAACTGCGGTTTGATATGCGCCGACGGCTTCCTCAAACGCCCCCTGCTTAACGAAAGAATCACCGATCACCCTGACGGCTGTGGGATTGTGCGGCACAGCATTCAGCAGCTTCCGCAATTCTTCCAGAGAGTCTATTGCAACAGAACCATCTATCAACCCGCTGACAATGCTTTCATGATTTTCCATATGATTATTCAATGTCGATCCCACCTATATGTTCTTGGTTGACTTGATGTATCGCACCACCGTATCAATACGCTCATTCATCTTATTACTTTTTTGATAAAACAGCCGGATTATTTCGTAAAATGCCTTCATCCTCGCATCAAACTTCAAAACCATTTCAGAAAGACGGGCGACATGGTCCGTCAACAGAGCAATTCGTTCCTGAACATCCTCAGGAACCGTCTCGGCCGAGGAAAAGGATGGGTCTTCCCTGATCGATCTGATGAGGTTCTCAAGATCGTCTTTTTCTTCTTCAGAAAGACCGATAGTCAGTTCTGCCTGTGTGTCATCAACCATGGATCGTAGTTCACCGCGATCTTTTATATTTTTTCAGCTCTTCCTGAATCTTCGTGTCAATGGATATGATGTTATCCTCCAATAAAGGGGAAACGGGTTCACCCTCGCTGAAAGCGTTCCATCGTCTCCATCTCAATACAGATACCGTTAGAATGGCCAGGATGGCAATACTGAAGAGATTCAACACGACCAGTAAAATCATGAGTGCCGTTTGTATCCTGTCATACCCGGTATATGCCATCCGGGGTCCTATTTCATTCGATATTGTTCCCCCGCCGCTTATCTCACCCTGAACCATTTTTTTCACTGCCGTTTCTGAGCGAGAAACCCGGGATGCCGTTTCCGGTTGTATGTTACCATTTGTTGTTGCTTGTTCAATCTCCCTCGTTTTCGGAAGCGCCGCTTCTTCTCTGATTGCCGCTGATTCATGCCGATCTTCCGGCTGTCCTGCAGCTACAATCACCGGCGCCGGGGATGTTCCATTAGACCAATATAAATCGAGAACGACGCGATCAGGGTTTACCAGAGAAAAAGAATGTATGACGAAGTTCTGAGAACGGGCGATAATCGTGGCTGTAAGATGTTTTTCATTTTTAAGAAATTTAATGGAATCGATAAGTCGATATTGCTCCCGCAGGCCTTTGAGCGGACGAACCGTCCCAATCGAACTGTCGGTAAAAACAACCACTGCAACTCCGTCTCCGCCGATTTCGGGTATGTGATACGCAGAGGCACCGTCAAATTCAAAGACTATCCGTGTAAAATCCTCATGTTCTCCGAGCCGTACATCTTTTAGGAGAATACCAACGGCTGAGGCGATACCAGCCCAACAGATAACCACAATGACGCATATTCCCATCCATATGTATTGTATCGGTCTCATCGAGTCTCGACTGTAATTTTCAATCGTTCTTATTGTTCCACGAGGATTTACCGATCATTCAACAATACCCGTCTGTACGACATTCGACCGGCCGGAAATGTTGAATTCATGAAAAAGGACGTGAACCGCAGAGTCCTCGGCACATCATGTCACAAAACGACACCACCGGGGAACAAACATCGTAACCTCCCGCCTCCGTTTGGGAAAATAGAAGAAAACCATTAGGATGTCAAGCAGATATTCTGAACGTCTCTGTCTCCAGGCGGCAGTGCCGCATCAGAGAAATCGGCGCATTAACGGTACTGAACGATTCGACGTGACACGCCGACACTTCATGTTTTCTGCAACAACAATCACGCACAATGATCGGGATTACAATATGCGATGGTATCTCCTGCATAGTTTGTGGTATGATGCCACAATTTTGAAACCACCACGGCATATAGGTTTTTTGTGCCACGGCATTGCGAACTCCACCTCAGGGAGGTGTATCATGCGAAGATCTATTTCACCCGTTGAAACGATCAATGGTGTTTTTTTTGCGAAAGCGAAATGTGATAAAAGCCGATATTATTCACAGGTAGAATAATGAAAAGCAACGCAGACGGCCGTTCAACGGGTCGGAATACACTGTCATCTCGATCTTGCATACGGGTCGATTACCACAGTTATTTTATTGCGGAACGGGAACGACATTTTCATAATGAAACATAAAAACCATCACCATTGGCTTTCTATCATCATATCGGTCATCTTGGCAGGCATGTTCGCCGTCACAACGGCGCATGCCGACATCTACATGTATGTCGACGAGGATGGAAATTATTATTTCACCGACATGCCGACGTCATCGAAATATCGTCTCTTCATCAAAGAACAAAAGCCCCCTTCGAAACGACACGTCGACACCTGCATCCAAGAAGCATCGAGACGCTATGGAATCGATTCACACTTAATCACGGCGATCATGAAAGTAGAATCCGACTTTAACCCACGGGCGGTATCAAAACGGGGAGCCAAGGGACTGATGCAGATCATGCCGGAAAATTTCGAAGCACTGAACATTCAGGATCCCTTTAACCCGCGGGAAAATATAATGGGCGGCACTCGATATCTGAGAGAGCTTCTCAATCGATTTAACGGCGAAGTCGAACTGGCCCTCGCGGCATACAATGCCGGCCCGACCCCCGTATCCCGCATCAATGGAATCCCTCCATTCAGAGAAACCGAAGAATATGTCAAAAAAGTACTGAATTATTATCATCGCTTGAAACAAAACGCCCGTCAATGAGAGAGTCGGAGAAAGCTCATCTCCGGTATTTCTTCATGATTTGTCCGTACGACATACAGGAAGGAATAGCTTTGGACCACAGGTGAAAATGAAAAGGTACGTGATTCATGGCGGGAATGAAGACATCTACATGAGATAAACCGCATGAGGCAGTGGTGGACAGCATAATTTCCCTGAGATCCGGCACCTGAACCCTGAATCACTTTGCGGCATTTAGGGTTACCCGGACATGAATCTCACGAAAGAGGGGATTACAGAGACACCCGTAATCCCTTCCGTGTATTGTCTCATACGCGGGCTGAGTCCATTGTCTCTCCCCACTAACCGCAGGTGGTGCACCCGCCACAGCCGCTGCCGCAGCCCATGGGCTCCGGTTCGAGACCGGTTTCCACAACCTTGATGTCGAACATAAGCGTTTTCCCCGCAAGGGGATGATTCACATCCATTTTGACGATATCGTCTGAAATTTCCTGAACGTACGCAGGAATGGGATTTCCTGACTGGTCAACAAGCTGAACCTGCATGCCGACTGTCAGGTTCATATCCGGCGGAATATTTGATGCGGGCATATCGACAACAAGCTCGTCACGACGCTCACCGTACCCCTCTTCCGGTGATACGGTAATCGTTTTCTTATCCCCCGCTTTCAGTCCGACAACGGCGCTGTCGAAACCGCTGATGAGCTGACCGGCGCCTACCGTAAACACAAGGGGATTTCGTCCTTCCGATGTATCAAAAATGTCCCCATTCTCAAACTTTCCGGTATAATTGACACTGATCGTATCACCGGCTTTAATTGCCTCTGTCATAGACCTTCTCCTTTGGTTAAACATATTTATTTTTCGCGGCTGACATCCATGTTGTCGTGGTTACCATATATCGTCACCCTGACACCAATGGACAATCGGTGACCCAAATAAAAAAACCGCCGCGCTTTGCAGAGCACGGCGGTCTTCCTTGCACTACAAATTATTACTGTGCCGATTGGATCCTGTCGGGCATTTCCTTGCTCGGATGTTTATTCGCGGGAACATTAATATACAATCGCTTCAATGTCAAGACCGGGGATTTCACACGGGTATCGGGCATTCGACAGCAAACTGCTTATTTCTAGGTGAGATTCAGAATATAAACATCTCCGCTATTTTCTTCGGCGAGGGGACCGAACAGTATCGAAGAAGGTTCCCCCTGAACACGGATATAATATGAAGAATCACCGCTCAGTTCGTTCTGGACGGCCCATGCCGTATACTCCACTTCACCGGCGGAAAGCTTCAGTCCTTCCGTGGGATATTCAAGAACCGCTTTCTCGGGCAGTTGCCCCTTGGGACCGACACCGTGAAAATCAATCTCGCCGCCGTGTACGCCGAACATACTTCCCTTCCAGACGGCGTTAAACGGACCGACCTCAAACCACTGGCCGATCCGGGGCATTGCAATGACGTCAAGGCGGTAGTCTGTTTCAATCCGTTTGACCGGCATATGTGCCATGGCTACCAGCTTGGCACCGACAGCAGGATTTCCCACTGTAAAAATCTCAGCGCCCCGGAACGGAGTCGGCAACTTATCATGTGAAAGCACTTCGCCGTCATGGAGAAAAATGACGGGTATCCCATGTCCCCTGGCCGCCTGCATCGACAGAGCAAGCAGGGAGAGACCATAGCGGACCGATTCAGCTTCAAGCTCAGGGCCTGAAGACAGAATAATCCACGCCACCGTATCTCTCTTAATCAGCTCGTCCCGTGCACTCAGCCAGACCATCTTCTTCAGATCATCTATCCAGAAATGGCCGTTTGCATCGAGGGCATATTTCTTAAGCATCGCCATAGTGCTCTGAACTTTCTCCTGGTTACGGCCCAATGATGTTATCCAGACTTTCTTCATACCGGTATCCTTTTCTTTGTCATTTATCGCCGCATGAATCGTCCCTTCCCGTCGACGTCGGTATTGTCATCACGCCATCCGGGAATAACCGATGTCCGGCCAGCTCTCCGAATTGATTACTGCAATCTTATCCCAGATGAATTTTCTCACCATCAATCTTAACTTTCTTTTCCGCCATCAGGCTTGATCGTTTCCCTTTCATAAACAGAACCCCCTGGGCGATGCTCGATATCCGTCCGGCCTTGATCTGATCCAGATCCTCTATGAGGCGATATGATTGCCGCGCTCTCTGAATGATCCTGTCGGCAATATTACTGACGGTGTTTGCCACAATTTTGACTGCTTCCATGTGGGCCTGGAATGTTCGTCCGACAACACTGACATCAGCAATAAAGGCCTTCGCCCGTGACGAGTGAAGATCCAGTTCCTTCGAGGCCATGGTAATGTGACTCCCCGCAAGATTAACTGTCTCCGCAGAAAGATCGAGAGTGCCTTTGTTAACCTTGATGGAAAGCCCCTCATCGAGAACGATCTCGGGATTATGATCGGAGTTTCTCTCCAGTACTGACAGAATATACGATCCATCGGTGCTGCTCAGTGACAGGAGAACCATATCGTGAATGCACGGTTCAATAAGGCAACTGACGGCTTTCCCGGCCCGATACAGTCCCCGTGGTGTTTCCACCCAGTAGAAGCTGTCTTCCTTAACTTTTACCCTGCCTCGGGTCAGGTTATGCTGTTCACATTCAAAAGTCCGCATTGCTTTTTCCATTCTTGACACCTTGTCTCTTTCTGTCTATCCGCCGATTAAAACCTTAGTCTGGCTTGGCACAAGCTGGCTTCCCACGGGGCAATTGGCATTATTGCCGTTGTGAGCCGTCTGACATCCGAGATATACAGCGGGGGTACCCTCAAGTTTAACTTTCTGACTGAATGACATATATTTAACGGGCCCCTTGATCATCCCTGATATAACACCACCGGCGGACCCTGCCTCGTCTCCCGAACTCTGGGGAATTTCAGTTTTCTTCGTCAACGATTCCTTCATACAGATCTTGACAACCTTCGAAACCGTGTCGCCCCGTGCCTGATTGCACATGCCCATATTGGGAAACGGTGTCGGAATCGGGCCGACGGGACCCGGCACATTGCAGACATCAGGCATTCCCATGAGTTGTCCAGCTTCCTTCGTTGATGCAAACATGTTACCACCCTTTTTCTGTTTATTCTCTCTCTAATACTGAGGCTGCCAGTCCTCCGCTTCCGCAAGATCGGCATCCGTTCCATATGCCTGATCGGTATTTGCTTGTCTCCAGTTCGTGTCCTTTTCACGAATCCGGTGCAGCCTGGCCTTGGTAAGATCCGTTGCTTGAAAATCAGCCCATTCAAGATCGGCATGGGAAAGATCGGCATAGGTCAAATCGGCGCCGACAAATTTTGTTCGCTGACAGACCGCTGTTGTGCAGATACATGTTTTCAGATCGCTCCGTGAAAAGTCGCCCATGGTGAGATCAGCTTTTTCGAAAAAGCTTCCCTGCAGTCGGGCATTTTTACAGGACACCTCCGTTAACGAGGCACCGGTGAAATCGGCATCAGGTCCCGTTACCCCGTCGAGATTCGCCTTTACCAGTGCGGCATCTCTAAAGTTCGCCTGAGTCAGATCTGCCCGGGTGAACGTCGTTTTGGAGCAGTTGCAACCGTGAAGATCGGCATTGACCATCCGACATTCCGTCAGATCCTGACCGCTCAGGTCTCCACCGGCCAGATCGGTTTTGACAAACGTTGCACCGGTAAGTATGCAGCTCGAAAAATTCACCCCGGCACAATCAGCCTCAGTGAAGTTGGCGCCGGTAAAATCGGAATTTTCGATGCGACTCTCCGCCAGATCGGCCCGGGTCAGATTCGCACCGGAAAAATCGCATTCGGCAATTATTGTCGAAGTGAGATCGGTCCACGAGAGATCCGCACCGGTAAACGTACACCGCTGAAAAAAAGCTCCGGAGAATCCCGATTCCGTCAACCGTGCATGTCTAAAGTCGACATCTTCAAAAATACATCCCGACAGATCCTGCCGTGACAGGTCAATACCTTTAAGATTTGCATCGCAAACCTTTAGATCACTTTGTATCATCGCCAGAATATCTTCTTTTGTCATATCGGTACCCATGAGGCAAGTTTTGTCCGTTTGAGGTTGGCGTCATGAAAATTCGTCTTGTTGACAACAATCTTAAAAAACTCTACCTCGAAAAGATTCGCACCTTTCAGATCGGTTCTGATCAGTTTTGCCCGGCTGAGATCTCCGCGAAACAGGTTGATAGATGTCATGTCTGCATCGCTCAGATCAGCCCGGCTGAAATTCGCCTTGTGCGCCACCGAGCGATAGAAGTCGGTGGCCAGCAAGGTACACCCCGATAAATCGGCCTTGGTAAGCACGGCATTTCGGAATATCGAAGACGTCAGATCGGCTTCCGCCCAGTTCGCATCCGACAGGTCGCACTTTTGAAAATTGGTCCGCACCAGCGATGTGGTTTCATCCGCCCGGCTTCCCCGCAGGTCGCTGTTTTTGAAGGTAACATATTTCCCCTTTGCCCCATCGAAGGTGGCAGACGGAGCCCTTACTTCTGAAAAATCCGTATTATCAAGTGTTGCCTCGGAAAAGTCGGTACGGAACAGGTCAGCCCCCTCAAAGACGGCATCGGTCAGATCGGCGCCGGTGAAATCGGCCCATTGCAGACATGCTTTGTCAAACCGGGCTCCCGTCAGAATGGTTTCTCCGAACAACACATATGTCATATGTGCATGAACAAAGCTCGCCCCTTCAAAATGTCCGTTACTCATGTCCGCTTCATTCATGTCAGCATGAGACAGATCAACTTCATGGGCATGCACTCCGGTCATATTACATTCCGACAACCGGGAGTGCGCAAGATGTGTTCTCAGCATGACGGCACCGGAGAGAACGGCGCCGGACAGATCGGCTTCTCTTAAATTGGTCTTCGACAGATCGACCTTATCAAGAAGAGCACCCCTGAAATCTATACCGGCAAGATCAAGACCGGATAGATCAAGGCCGGACAGATCTTTTCCGGCAAAACTCATTCCCGATTCATACCCTTCGACGACATTTTCCCGAGTGAATGCCTCTTCCGGTTCATATTGTGCTTCAGCGTCTTCCTTCTTGAGCGGCTCTTCTATTTTCAGTTCGCCTTCTCGTTTCTTTTCCTCTTCAAGCAGAGCGGAAAGCTCCTTTTCCTCGTCGCCCCGTTCTTTTTCCAGGTCAAGGAGGTACTGTTCCGCCTCGGGATCGTTGATGCCAGACTCCCTGATATCCTCAATGATTTCTTTCATTGACGGAGGCTGTTTCTGAGAGACTTCCTTCGGTACTTCCGACAAGGTATCCGGATCAAATCCGAGCTTCCTGACCATTTCAGTCAGCTCGGCTTCTTTCGCTGCAAGTTCTTTTTCAAGTCCCTCGATCGAAAGCTCCGCCGTCGGTGCGGAAAAATCCGTTGCGGCAAGACCGGTAACAAGCGGCGCCTCTTTCATGAACTGCTCAAGGTCGATCCCCTGTTTCTTCAGTTCAGCCGCAAGTTGGGCTTCCGAATCAGCAATCCGGTTTTCCAAGTCTTTTATCAGCGCTGCCGTTTCGGGGTCTTGTACCGGTTCTCCAGCGGGCGGCTTAACGGGTTCAACTCCCGGGAC
>OMKS01001216.1_pt1 | contig 23283 bp, 14 predicted proteins | sample 1674721 | NCBI WGS metagenome assembly OMKS01 (sample SAMN06264996, study PRJEB25208) | sediment metagenome | isolation source: hot spring sediment | place: USA: California | collected 2014-09-02
AGGACAATAATCTATATGCTTACAGGGAAATTGGACTACAGCAAAGTTGGGTTACCCACTTGAAATGAGAAAGAACCAATTATTTTGATGTTGAAGCAATCTATTTCGATAATGACCAATATAATGCTTATATAGCCATAGTCCAAGGTTTACCGATTGATGGAGGGACAGCCCCTAGGAATCCTTGGTTTTATCCGGGCGACATCGCAATAGATGCAGACAATAATCCGTTAACAGGAGAATACGGTTTTGAATACGGATTAAAGGTCAGGAGCGAAAATGGATTTCAACAAGGTTATTTATACAGTGTAAGTAACTGGGAAGACGTTTATTATTCGCAAGATAACATAGCTAATCCGTATAAAATTCTTTCCGGAACCAGCCCCAGTCAGATTGATTTTGTATATAGTTTAAATCAAAATACCCATTACGTTTTGGAAGCAAAAATACCTTTAGGTCTATTGGGATTGAGTGCTAACCCCGGAGACCCTATTTGTCCATTAAGAATTCACTGGACCCAGCAATGTGGAAACGACTATCTAACCCTGAATGCAGATGTGAATCCCGTCCCTGAACCAACGACGTTACTCCTCCTCGGCACCGGCCTGATTGGACTGAGTACCTTGGCCAGGAAAAGGTTTGGAAAGAAATAACGGTAACCTTAAAAGAGTGAAGGCTATGGACAAAGGAGAGATTATCAAGATACTCTCACTGAGCCCGTTATACCTGTGAGTCCCGGTGAAGGAACGGAAGCAACTGGTTATCGAGATGCTACGTCGGTACTGGTCCTCGGGACACAAAAAAACACCTAATTAAGGAAACCGGTCAGCCTCTATATCCAGCTCTTCCAGAGTTTCTTTTTTCGGAATGCCATTTTCGTTCCAGCCGCGCAGTTCATAGTATTTATCCAGGCACCGCTCTTTATCTTCCGCACTAACAAACGCCGTACAGCCTTTGGCCACCCCTGAAGGCAGAGGTTCATTCATAGCCCTGGCCGGGAGGCTATCGTCTTTGCGCCTTATCCCTTCCCCACAATTAAAGCTTCGAATAAGAGTGAATATCCTGTTTCCTATCCCCTGAATCTTCTCTTCATTTATTTCCAGGCCGGTTGCGGCCTTAAAATAATCAAGGCACATCTCATGTGTAATCGTGTACAGGGCAAAAGCACATATTATGTAGTTATCTTTAGCGGTACTCTTGTTTTGGGCCTCTACCAGCTCTTTGACAACCCCCAGGGCCGGTTTATCAGGTGGACTATGTTCCGTAAGGCCGTCGCGTAAGTGGCTGCCCCCGATATCAGCGGTCATATAGGCCAGCCCCTGGCCTAACTGTCCCCGGGCATTCCAGGCTGGAAGCTCAAGGCCTTTGACATGCATGGCAAAATCACGGGAACCGTCTCCCCACATCCCGGCCAATCTTTTGGCGCCCAGCCCCAACTGCTCGCCGATGCCCCTGCGATAAGCAATCTCCTCAATCAACGAAAGAAGCCTCGTTTCATCGCCGAATTTAATCTTTTCTTTTATTATCCCTTTTTCAGAACATTCCATGGCAAAGGCGATGACATTGCCGGTCGAGATGGTATCCAGGCCGTAAAAGTCACATAGCTCATTGGCTTTAACCACGGCCTCATATCTTTTTAGGCCGCAGTTTGCACCCAGCATGGCCAGGGTCTCATACTCCGGCCGGTCTTTGCCTTGAGAGGTAAGAATACCGCCACAGGCAATCGGACAGGGACAGCAGGGGTTGAATTTAACCTTCTTCTCCCGGTGGATGGTCTCTCCATCCAGTCCCTCATAGTATTCCCACTCACCTTTTTGAAAATTGAGGACCGGTAACCGGTCTTTCCTGTGGGAATATTCTAACACCGATGAGGTACCGTAAAGATAAAAGCCGGCTTTATCTTTACGCCTCTGTGCTACGGCCTGAACAGCCTTTTGATTTAATTCCTTTATCTTTTTAGCATCATGAACCGGGATAGCCAGCGTACCGTTTACCGCTACGGCCTTAAGGTTTTTCGCCCCAAAGACCGCTCCTGCTCCCCCCCGGCCCGCGGCGCGGCGCCTGTCACTAATCAAACAGGAGAAAAGCACTCTGTTTTCTCCGGCCGCACCGATGGAAACTACCTTCGTATCCTTGCCTTCCACTGACTTTATGATCTTTTCTGTTTCAGCCGTGGTCTTTCCCCATAAATGCGTGGCATCCTTTATCTGGACCCGCCCATTGGTTATGGAGATATATACAGGCTTTTCTGCCTTGCCTTCAATAATCACCAGATCAAACCCGCAGCATTTGAGGCCAGGGCCAAACATACCCCCGCAATAGCTATCCAAAAATATGCCGGTAAGAGGAGACTTGGTAATGACCGCGAAACGTCCACTGGATAGAATTTCCGTACCCTGAAAAGGCCCCGTGGCCAAGACAATCCTGTTTTCAGGAGAAAAGGGGTCAATACCCTTTTTAAGACCTTTTATAAAGTAGTAGGCTCCGATACCTTTGGCGCCAAGGTATTTGGCGATAATCTCCTCAGGTATCTCTTCCGTGTCGGTTTTCCCACTGGTAAGATTTATTCTAAGAAGCTTTTTCCAATAGCCAGTCATTTCGTCCCATCCTGCCCTGCTAAAAATCAATCCAGGGATTTAATGTCAGGTAAAAGAATTTTACTCTATCTGGCTTTAGGTAGGAAGTACAAAACTAATTCATTTATTATTTCTGCGGCCCGCAGAGTGAGGTCTTTTAGTTGCTCAGGTAGGGCAACTGAAGGAGGCTGGCGGCTTTAGGCGCGGCACTACCCACTTAAACAGCGCCACAAAAAAGGCTATGACCAGTATTATAATTAACACATCTTCCATGCGGCCTCCATTTCATTACCACCTCAATAATGTACCCAAAAACAGTTCCTGTCAAGTATGTACTTATCGTTTTGTAGTCATCGTCGCAATCCCCCGCTCCGGCTACTGAAACCAGGTTTCCGAAAGAGAAATGCGTTGCTGCCACCGGCACTTTACGGTAGGCACTGGAGCATATGAAGGAGGTTGCATACGGGTAAGTAAGCAAATTCGGAGCTTGCGGTCATCCTTACACATGTAGGAACACTAATGACATATGAAGATGTGACCCCGGTAATCTCCCTTACCGGTACTTCTCAAATTCCTCGCCATACTCGATCTCAGCATCCTTCTTTAAGCCGTCCAGCCACCCTTTCAGAATGGTATCCTTTTGCACCATGAGGAGTTTTTCCTTTATAGCGTTTTTCTGCGTCTCATAGAGATCCTTCGGGGCCTCTTTAGTGCCGGCCAGACTCACAACATAAAAAGCGTCTCCTGCTTTAATCGGGCGCTGGATATACGGATGGGCCGGTGTCAGCATGGACAGTTCCTGCGCTGACCCTGCAAATGGAAACTTTTTACCGGAAAGGGCATTAGGTGATATAAACCCGGTCTCGCGGGCCGAAAGCTTGTATTTGCTAATCATATCAGAGAATTGTTGCCCGCCCTTGAGTTCGGATATAAATTTATTGGCCTCTGATTCGGCCAATTTTGTAGCCTGATTCTCCGCAAAGTCTGCCTTTACCTTTACTTCGATCTCCTCAAATTTTGGTATAAATGAGTCCCTTCTCTCCATAACCTCACAGACAAAATAACCCTGTGGCAGTTTAATTAAAGAGCTTACCTCTCCCTTTTTCAGGGCCAGGGCAGCGCGGTTAAGGCCTGCCTCACGGCCTACCCCTTCTACTTCATCCTGTTCAGAGAAAAAGCCGGTTTCTATCAGGGGAAGGTTTTGCACCCTTGCGTATCTATCGAGACCGCCTGCGCGTATAATCTGTTCGTATGTCCTTGTCGCCTCAGCCATTGCGGACTCCCGGACCTTATTTTCGGTCAGGACCTTTTTGATATCCGGGGCCACTGCGGTCAGAGGTTTTACTGCGGAGGTGACGACCTCAGTCACCTTGATAATGTGCAGCCCGGCCTTACTTCTCACCACCGGGCTGATGCCTCCCTTTTCCAGGGAAAAAACCACCCTTTCGAAAGAGGGATCCGTAGTCCCCTGCTGTAAGTAACCGAGGTCTCCACCCCTGAGGGCGCTTTTGTCTTCGGAAAACTGCCTGGCCAGCGCGGCAAAATCCTCGCTGGATTTAGCTTTCTTAAGCGCCTCTTCGGCCCTGGTCTGGGTCCTGGCTATCTCTTCACCCGTCGCCGCAGGCTTCAGGGCAAAAAAGATATGGCTTACTCTTCGCCTTTCCGGTTCTCTAAATGCCTCCGTATTACTTTTATAGTAGTTCTCTACCTCTGCCGGCGACACATTGACCTTATGCACATAGTCCTTGAAAAGAAAATGGGCCAGCCGCACCCGCACCCGGGCCGGCACACGATAATCCTCTTGATGGCCGGTAAAATACTGCCGGAGGGTAGACGCCTCTATCTTGACCTGGTTCTTAAAAGCCGCTGCCGTAAACGGGATATAGGCCAGATTTATCTGGCGATTGGCGTACTGAAAGGCATTCCAGACCTCGTCATCCGATACCTTGGCCAACCGGCCCAGCGTATCTGCCACCTTGGCCCAGAGAAGCTCCTTACGCAACCCCTCTTCAAAAGCAGCCGGGGTCAGGTGTACATTTTTCAGAATACTCCGGTACCTTTCCTCGCTAAACCGGTCCCCTTCATTGAATACCGGCATACTGCGGATATACTCGTTGATCTCTTCATCGGTCACCCGGATATCCAGACCTGCCGCACCCTCCTGCACCAAGACATCCTTTATAATACCGTCCAGAACCACTTTCTCCAGGTTCATCTTCTTAAGCAGTTCCCCGGACAGGGCGTCCCCATAGACCTGCTGATAGTTTCTTAGGACGTTACTATAGGCCCTCTGGTAATCAGCCCTGGTTATAATCCGGCCGTTTACTTCCGCCACCATGTCGGCCCGCCGGGCGCGTATGGTGCCTACACCCCAGAAGATAAAGACCAGGATGACAGCCCCCAGGATGATCTTGATGAGCCAGGTACGGGTATGCCTACGCATAAAGTCGAGCATATAACCTTTCCTCCCTACAGTGTCTCACGGACGTAATTGAGCAGCCCTCCGGCCAGCAAGACCTCTCTTTCCCGCTCCTGGACAGTCAGGTTGACTATAAAACGATGCCCCTGCGTCTCATTAACCACAAGAACGGGTTGTTCAGAGAGGGCTTGCGCCCTGACATCCCGGATAGTTAATCGGTCATCCGCCTGAATGGAATCATAATCCTCCCCTTTCAGGAACACTAGGGGCAAGATGCCAAAGTTAATCAGGTTACTTCTGTGTATGCGGGCGAAGGACAGGGCCAGCACGGCCTTTATACCGAGGTACATAGGCCCGAGAGCGGCATGCTCACGGCTGGAGCCCTGGCCGTAATTCATGCCCCCGACGATAAATCCCCCGCCGGCCTCTTTTGCCCGGTCATAAAAGGTTGGATCGACCTGGCTGAAGATATAGCGTGAAATGGCCGGAATATTGGAGCGGAGCGCGGTGATCCTGGCCCCGGCCGGGAGGATGTGGTCAGTAGTAACATCGTGGCCCAGTTTAATCAAGACCGGTCCGGTCAATTCAGAGGGCAGGGCCTCCCGCCCGGGCAGGGGCTGGATATTAGGCCCGCGAATAATCTCCGCCCCTTCAGCCCTGGAAGGCTCCAAGGGTGGGATAATAAGTCTGTCATTTATCAGATAGCGTCGTGGCAGAGCTACCTTAACCGGTTCACCCAAGGTCCGGGGATCAGTGAGAACGCCGGTTAAGGCCGTGGCCGCGGCCACTTCCGGACTGGCCAGATATACCGAGGCGTTTTTGGTCCCGCATCGCCCTTCAAAGTTACGGTTAAAGGTACGGAGGCTTACCCCGCCGGTGGGCGGGGCCTGGCCCATACCGATGCAGGGGCCACAGGTATTCTCCAGTATCCGGGCCCCGGAAGCGATAAGGTCACTCAAATAGCCCTTCCTGGCCAGCATGGCCAGAACCTGCCGGGAGCCCGGCGAGATAATCAGGCTTACTCCTGGATAGACGGTTTTACCCCTTAAGATCTCCGCCACCGTGGCCAGATCCTTATAAGATGAATTTGTGCAACTGCCAATAGCCACCTGATCGACCCTGAGACCCTGCAGTTCTGAAACCGGACATACCCGGTCCGGCATGTGCGGCCGGGCCACCAGGGGGACCAGTTGGCTCAAATCTATCTCTATGACCTCATCATAGACCGCACCTTCATCAGCCACCAGCGGAGCAAAAGAATCTCCCCGGCCTTGCGCCCTCAGAAATGCCCGGGTGACTTCATCACCCGGGAAGACGGAGGTGGTAGCCCCTGTCTCTGCCCCCATATTGGTGATCGTAGCCCGTTCCGGCACAGATAGCTGGGCCAGACCGTCGCCGCCATACTCAAATATCTTTCCCACCCCGCCCTTAACCGTGACCCGCCGGAGCAACTCCAGGACAATATCCTTACCCGTGGCCCAGGGAGCTATCTTTCCGGTCAGCCTGACCAGTACAATCCGGGGCATGACCAGGTGAAAGGGGTATCCGGCCATGGCCAGGGCCACATCCAGGCCGCCCGCGCCAATGGCCAGCATCCCCAGGCCGCCGCCGGTCGGCGTGTGACTGTCCGAACCGAGGAGCGTCTTTCCGGGCACGCCAAAGCGTTCCAGATGGACCTGATGGCAGATGCCGTTTCCAGGCCGCGAAAAGTGCAAACCATACCGGGCCGCTATGCTCTGCAAGAAACGATGATCGTCGGCATTCTCAAAACCGACCTGCAAGGTGTTATGATCGACATAACTTACTGAAAGTTCCGTTCTGACCCTGGAGACACCTATGGCCTCAAACTGTAGATAGGCCATGGTGCCGGTCGAATCCTGGGTCAGGGTCTGGTCGATACGAAGGCTTATCTCTTCACCCGGGGTCAAATCCCCCGCCACCAGGTGCTGCTTTATGATTTTTTCGGCCACAGATAAGTTCATGAAAAAATATCCTCGCTTTTCTTACAAAATCAGGTCTCCTACATAACACCAAAAAGGAAATTTATCAATGACCGCCACAAAAAAGAACCGCCGTGTCAGCACCGGCACGGCGGTTTCCAGGACACCGGGTCAAGCACAAAATAGAAAACTCCAGTCGCCAAATTATTCTCCTTGCATTATTGCTTCCTTTAATTTAAAATATAAAAAAGGAGTTAAGTGCGCATAGGGAGGTTATATTTTATGGATGATATCAATAAAGAAGTGAAGATAATTGGTGCCTTTTTGCTGGGCGGGCTCGTAGGCGCCGGTCTGGCCCTTTTGCTTGCCCCCCAATCAGGCAAAAGGACGCGGGAAGACATTGGCCGCATTGCTACTAAGGCCAAACGTCGGGCTGAAGATGTGGCCGAAGATGCGACCCAGACGGTCAGGAATGTGATCTATGATATAGGCGAATTATTGTCTGATGTCGTCGGCCACGGAAAGGATCTGACCGAAGATGTGAAGACAAAATTGCTTGGGGCCATAGAGGAAGGCCAGAAATCATTTGAAGAACAAAAGACAAAAATTTTGAAAATGGTAAAAAAATAGTCGGCTGCGGAGCACACAGCGCGGCATAGCCGCAGGCAAAAACACTTTGCGCCAATTTCAAATAACAAAACTCAAAGTTCAAATCAATGCCAAATGCCAAAGCTCAAATAGAGTCCGCCGGAGGCGGATGACATTTGAGCTTTGAGCTTTTATTAAGTGCATTTCGGCTATCCCCACCGTAAACCCGGTTTGTCTCTTGACAAATATCTCCACGATTATTATCGTTAGCAATGTAATGGTATGAGTGCTAAACGGGTTACGTCAATGGTAAAATCTGATATAGAAAGGCGACGCAAGGTCCTGCAAGCTGTAATTCAGGAGTATATTGCAACAGCAGAACCGGTGGGCTCACGTCGCGTCTGTCACAAATATAGCTTTGACATAAGTCCGGCTACCGTACGCAATATTATGGCCGACATGGAAGAAATAGGGTTTCTGTTTCAACCCCATGCCTCGGCCGGCCGCATACCGACCGAAAGTGGGTGGCGTTTCTATATAGATAGCATACTGGAAGTCACCCCTCTTTCTGAAGCGGAAAAGGCTTTAGTCGCCGACAGCCTCAAAAGAAAGCTGCCTGCCGGCGAAGTTCTAAAGGATACTTCACGGGCATTATCATCCATTTCCGGCCATACAGCCATTGTATCCGCTCCCCGCTTCACACAAGCGGTATTCAAACATATTGAATTCATCCGGCTGCGTAAAGGCATCATACTCGTAATTTGTGTTTCTCCCGCCGGCATCGTTCAAAACAAGATCATAGAAGTGGAGGAAACCCTTGACCAGGCCAGGCTGGATAGATTTTCCCGCTACCTGACTGAATTGCTAAACGAAATGACCATAGAAGAAGCAAAGAAAAAAATCTTGCGTGAGATGCAGGCGGAAAAAGACCTGTTTAACCGGTTGCTCTCCAGTGCCCTGGAGCTGAGCGAAAAAAATCTTCCAGATGGCGAAGGAACGGTATATATCGAAGGTAAGACCAACATTTTAAGATACCCGGAGCTCTGCGAAATTGACAAAATGAAGGCTATTTTCCAGACCTTCGAGGAAAAGGGTATCCTTATCAAGCTATTGGACAAATGTATAACCGCGCAGGGAGTACAAATCTTTATTGGCTCAGAGAGTAAATATAATGCCATAGAAGGATGCAGTATTGTGGCCTCACCTTACGTCACCGGGGAAAATGTACTGGGAGCCTTGGGGGTAATTGGTCCGATGCGTATGAATTACGCAAGGCTCATCCCGTTAGTCAGATACACCGCTGACCTCCTGGGCGAATTGATTAAAGAACATTCCAGGTAAGCTGAAAGCTCAAGGTTGAAAGGTGAAGAGCCTTAAATCTTAAGCTTCTATAGGGGACGATGAACTCGTAAAAAGTCAAAGTTTGGACGGCACAGTAAAAAGCTCCAGTTGCAAGGCGCGCAAATCCTATTATCCGTTGACCGTTGTCCGTCAACAAACCATGCACTTACGGTGAACGGTAAACAGTGAACGGTGAACTATTTACATAGCTACGCCGCAGTGATCCGCCGGAGGCGGACAACGCAGCAAATGGACTTTTTACGAAGCCGTCATAGAGGACAGGTTATGTCAATTGACAAAAAAGCGACTGAAAATAAAACAGAAGGCGTTAAGGTTGAAATAAGCAAAGAGGCTTTAGAAGCACAGGAAAAACCTCTTACGGAAAAAACTGCTGAAGAATTAGCAGCCCTGATTAAAGAAAAAGAAGAAGAGGCCCGCGCCCATTATGACCGGATGTTGCGCCTGGCAGCGGAACTGGAAAATTACAAAAAAAGGGCAGAGAGGGAAAAAGCAGAGCATATTAAGTATGCAAATGAGTCCTTTGCCAAGGAGCTCTTGCCCATACTCGACAATCTGGAACGGGCGGTGGAGCACGCCAAAAATGATGATACAGATAAGCAGGCTCTTCTGGCTGGCGTAGAGATGGTTTTGAGGGAATTTATGAATGTAATGGAAAAGTCTGGCCTCAAGGCTGTAGATGCTTACGGCCAGGTCTTTGATCCGCAATATCATGAAGCGGTTATGGTAGAAGAAAATGATAGCGTAGAAGATAATACCATACTTAATGAGCTTCAAAAGGGGTATCTATTTAAAGATCGTCTCTTAAGGCCGGCTATGGTGGTGGTTTCCAGGCGTCCGGCTAATCCGCCTGAGGCGGACGAAAATATTTAATGTTTGTCAATAAGCTTTGTCATATAAGGAGGATAAAATGGGTAAGGTTATTGGTATAGATTTGGGAACAACCAACTCTTGTGTAGCTATCATGGAGGGAAACGAGCCTAAAGTAATAGCTAACGTTGAAGGCGGTCGAACCACTCCATCCATAGTAGCTTTTACGGAAAGCGGCGAGCGATTGGTCGGCCAGATTGCTAAAAGGCAGGCTATTACTAATCCAACCAACACTGTTTTTGCCATTAAGCGGCTTATAGGCCGCAAATATAGAGATGCAGAAGTCCAGAAGGCTATTAAAGTCCTCCCATACAAGATCGTGGAAGGAACAGGTGGAGATGGCTACGTACAGATCAAGGATAAGGACTATAGCCCGGCAGAAATATCGGCCATGATCCTGCAGAAAATGAAGCAGACCGCTGAAGAGTACCTGGGTGAGAAGGTTACCGACGCCGTTGTCACGGTTCCGGCGTACTTTAATGACAGCCAGCGCCAGGCCACCAAGGACGCCGGCCGCATTGCAGGCCTGAATGTCCTCCGGATCATAAACGAGCCGACAGCGGCTTCGCTGGCCTATGGCCTGGAAAAGAAAAAGGAAGAAAAGATCGCTGTTTTTGACCTCGGGGGCGGTACCTTTGATATCTCCATCCTGGAAATAGGCGAAGGCGTCTTTGAGGTTAAATCCACCAATGGAGATACTTTCCTAGGTGGAGAGGATTTCGACTTACGTGTCGTTGACTACATGGCAGATGAGTTCAGAAAGGATCAGGGGATTGACCTCAGGCAGGACAAGATGGCCTTGCAGAGGCTGAAAGAGGCCGCAGAAAAGGCCAAGATGGAACTTTCCACCTCCCTGGAGACGGATATAAATCTTCCCTTCATCACGGCTGACGCCACCGGCCCCAAACACCTGGGCATGAAACTTACCCGCGCCAAGCTGGAATCGTTAGTGGAAGACCTTATCAATAAAGTAGAAGGACCATGCCGGATGGCCCTAAAAGACGCCGGGCTTAAGCCTTCGGATATAAATGAGGTAATCCTGGTCGGCGGCATGACGCGTATGCCCAGGGTACAGCAAAAGGTTCGGGAGATATTTGAGAAAGAGCCGCATAAGGGCGTCAATCCGGACGAGGTAGTGGCCGTGGGAGCCGCCATTCAGGCCGGTGTCCTTAAGGGCGAGGTAAAGGATGTACTGCTCCTGGACGTAACTCCGCTTTCCCTGGGGATTGAGACGCTCGGAGGAGTGTTTACAAAGCTCATCGAGAAGAATACTACCATCCCTACCCGGCGGAGCCAGATTTTTTCCACCGCCGCAGATAGTCAGCCGGCTGTATCTATCCACGTCCTGCAGGGCGAACGCGATATGGCGGCAAATAATAAGACCATCGGACGTTTTGAGCTCGTCGGTATCCCCCCGGCCCCGCGCGGAGTACCCCAGATTGAGGTTGCCTTTGACATTGATGCCAACGGTATCCTTCATGTCTCCGCCAAGGATTTAGGGACAGGGCGCGAGCAGTCCATAAAAATTACTGCCTCAAGTGGTCTATCCGAGGAAGAGATCAGGAAAATGGTCCGGGATGCAGAGGCCCATGCCGAAGAGGACCATAAGAAGAAGGCCCTGGCCGAGGCGCGAAATCACGCCGACACCCTTATATACGCCACTGAGAAATCTATGACCGATTTAGGGGATAAAATTGATGCAACCACCAGGAGCAATGTCGAGGATGCCATTACCCGCCTGAAAAAGGCCATGGAAGGAAATGACGCAGAAGAAATTAAGCGCCTTTCAGAAGAGCTGACCAAGGCCTCCCATAAGCTGGCCGAGGCGCTCTATGCCAGGACGGCTCAGGCTGGAGCGGCCGGCGCCGGCGGCCCGGGGGCTGCGGGCGGCGAAGAGCAGGCTAAAAAAGGTGAAGAAGAGGTGGTGGAAGCAGAGTTTGAAGAGGTAAAGTAATTGTGGTTTGTTACGAGTTGCGAGTTACGGTTCCTATCTAACTCGCGACTCGTAACCCGCAACTCGTAACCCGTAGGTCTCCAATTGATCATCAAATTCATCCAGCTAATTGTTCTGACCCTCTTAATCAGCACACCATTTGGTTATTGGCGGGGTAAAACCCGCAAATATTCTCCAGCCTGGTTCCTCTCCATTCACATCCCCATCCCTGCTCTTTATCTCATACGGAGGTCGATGGGGCTCTCGCTTTACTACTTACCGCTTATAAGCATATTTTTCATTTTGGGCCACATTCTGGGGGCAAAGTTGCACAAACCTCCGGGAAGCCGGTAAGGATAGATACAGCCGCCTGCTTGAGATGAACGTCATTTGTCAATAGTCAATTGTCACTGGTAAAAGAGACCAATAGTTAAACTTTTTTCACAGTTAAGCAATGACTGATGACTAATGACCAGTGATGTCGCCTATACTCATGGATGCCCTGCGTTCTCTCCAAAAAAGAACCATAGTTGGCAGATCAAACTTGTGAAAAAAAGTTTAATATATTTTCGATTTATGCTATAAATAAGCCTAATTGTAATTCCCATAAATTGAGTCTGCTCATTAAGGTGATCAATTGATTATGCCGAAAGGTAATAAAAATACCGCCATTCTGTAAATCATGCCGGGACCGGTCGGATGAAAACAAGCTTTTTCAGGAAGTCTATACGTAGGCGAATCCTTTGGGGCATATTGGCTGTCCCGGCCCTTTCTGTCCTTATCTTCATCCCCTGGAGCCTGAACTTTATCGATAAGACCGCACTAAAGCAGGCCCAGGAAAAGGTGGAGTTAGACCTCAACTCCGGCCGCTTTATTTATGATGCCGAGATTTATCACCTTTCCAAATTAATACTATATCAATCCCTGCGGCCTTCCGTAATTAATGGAATATTTAATGCTAACCCGAAAATATTGAAAGGGGAATTAGATACGTTAAAGGACCTGGAAAAGGTTGACATCCTCCTGGTCACTGACCATAAAGGACGGGTACTGGCCCGGGCTGGAAATTCAGAAGTGCAGGGTGATGACCTCTCCACGGATAAATTAATATCAAAGGCATTAAAAGGACAAGGCGTTTATGCCACGGATCTCCTCCCCTTAGAAAGGCTGGCGCGGGAAGAAGACGATTTAGCTGAACGGGCCCGTATTAAAATTATCCCGACCCCACGGGCAAAAGCAAAGCCAAGGCCAACACACCTCGACAGCGGCATGGTACTGGCGGCTGCTCAACCAGTCATGGCCAACGGCCAAGTAATAGGGACGTTTTATACCGCACAACTCCTTAATCGCAATTTTGACATTGTTGATAAAACCAGAAATACGGTTTACCGGGATCGCCTCTATAAGGGCCGCATGGTCGGTACCTCGACTATCTTCCAGGACGAAGTGAGAATTTCGACCAATGTCCAGACAAAGGACGGCCGGCGGGCCATCGGCACCTGCATATCAGCCGAGGTCGGCGAGGCCTGCCTGGAAAAAGGTGAGCGCTGGATCGGACGGGCCTTTGTGGTCCAAGACTGGTACATCACGGCCTATGAGCCTATCTACGACATCGATAAAAAGATTATCGGCATACTTTATGTGGGAACGCTGGAGTCGCCCTATGTCGGTTTAAAGGATGAGCTATTTACCCAGATCGTCCTCTTCGTCATAGGTATTACCCCCTTTGGGGTGCTGATCTCTATATTTGTCTCCAAGAAGATAGTAAGGCCCATAAAAGAACTTGCTGCTGCTACAGAAAAAATTGCCGAAGGCGACTACACCAGACAGGCCATCATAGAAAGCGGTGACGAGGTCGGGATGCTGGCCTCCTCTTTCAATCGTATGACGGAAAGCATCCAGGCCAAGACTGAGGCCCTGAATGAGGCGCAGAAGAGTCTCTATAATTACTCCAAAAATCTGGAAGAGTTGGTTAGAGAACGGACCGAACGGCTTCTGGCTACAGAGATGCGCTATACTAACCTCTTCGAGATAGCCAATGACGCCTTTTTCACGATAGACAGAAATTATATTTTTACCTCTATCAACAGTTACGGAGAAAATCTAACCGGATATTCCAGGAAAGATAGTGTAGGAAGAATGCATCTCCTGGACGTCATCTATGCCGATGACCGGAATCTCGTAAAAAATAAGATCGAAAGAGTCCTTGCGGGTAAAGCCTCAACAGTGGGAATCGCTTTCCGTTTGGTGGATAAAACCGGTACCGAAAAAATTATAGAAATGCGCACTTCCGTACTAAAGGAAAACCAGACCGGCACCGAGATATTGGGCATCGCCAGGGATATTACAGAACGAAGGAAACTGGAAGAGGAGGTGTCCCGAACCAGGGATGAACTTCAGGTGCTCTTTAACAGCATCACCGATGGCATAAACGTTGTGGACAGAGATTACAACATCATCAAGGCAAACGAGGGCATGGCCAAACAACGCGGTATCCCTGTGGAAGATATGACCGGGCATAAGTGTTATGAGATATTCTACAAGCGTCAAAAGCTGTGTGAGAATTGTCTGGTTGAGGAGACCTTTAAAACGGGTAAAACATACTTTAAGACACGAGAGCGAATCAGAAGCGACGGAACAGTAGTCAGCGCCGATGTGTTTACCTTCCCCGTCTTCGACCATGAAGGCCGGGTAATACAGGTGGTAGAGTATTCCCGTGATGTTACAGAAAGAAGGCAGTTGGAACAGCAGCTCCTGCAAGCCCAAAAGATGGAGAGTATAGGGGTTTTGGCCGGAGGGATTGCCCATGACTTTAATAACCTGCTCTCCGGGATACTAGGTTATGCCTCGCTCCTTAAAACCAAGACCCGGGAGGGAGATTCCTTATATAAGTATGCCGATACCATTGAGCAATCAGCGGTCAAGGCCGCCCGTTTGACCCAGCAATTACTGACCTTCAGCCGTGGGGATAAATCCCGTACAGAAACAGTGGATATAAATAAGATAGCCGAAGAAACCCTTCAAATCCTGGAGAGAACTATCGATAAAAGCATCCAGATCCATAAAGAATTCGCGCCTAATATATGGGACGTGGAAGCGGACCCCTCTCAGATGGAACAGGTTCTCCTTAACATCTGCATAAATGCCCGGGATGCCATGCCTACCGGAGGCTTGCTAACGATTAAAACAAAAAATATAACCCTTGAAGAAGAATCTTTGGCCGATTACCCGGAGACAGCGCCGGGGAATTATGCCAAGATCACCATTTCCGATACCGGCACCGGGATAGCCAAAGAGATCCAGCACAAGATATTTGATCCATTTTTTAGTACCAAGGACAAAAGGAAGGGAACGGGCTTAGGGTTATCCGTAGTATATGGGGTGATCAAAAATCATGGGGGGTTCATCAACCTCAAAAGTGAACCGATGAAGGGCACAACCTTTGAGATCTATATCCCGGCGTCAACTAAAGGAGCTGCCTCATCAAACCCAGACGCATCAGTAAAGAAATCAAGGGGCGGGCATGAAAATATCCTCTTAGTAGATGATGAGGAGGTAGTAAGGGACCTGGGCAGGGAAGTCCTTGAGAGCTACGGATATAAAGTTATACCGGCGACTGATGGCATCGAAGCTGTTAGTATCTATGAGAAACAAAAAGACGGGATTGACTTAATTATTCTGGACATGATCATGCCCAGGCTGGGTGGTATCGAGACCTTTGAACGGTTACAAGCTATTGATCCTGCAGTCAAAATCATCGTCTCCAGCGGCTATAGTTCGGACGGGCACTATCAAACCGTACTTAAAAAGGGCGCTAAGGGATTTATCCAGAAGCCTTACAAGATTGACAACTTAACCAGAATGGTTCGCCAGGTTCTGGATGAGAGTTAGTATTCACCCCTGGATTTCTTGATCTTCATCTAATATTTCCCTATCTCCATTCCCTCTTTACTTTCAATGCCTAAATTGTGTAAAGTTCATTATCTTCTCCGTAAATAATACCAAAAGAACGAAAAAATCGTAGGATAGGCGTCTCGCCTGTCTTACCTGAGCAGTTACAATGAATCACCCCGCAGTCCGCCTGGGCGGACAGGGCATGTAAATACAATATAACGATTTTGTCCGTCATAATCCCTGCCCTTTATAACATTCCCGCGCAGGCGGGAATCCAGGGGTAAACTACAGCAGGAATCTATAACTTTGTTCTGTTTCTCTGCTCTCGCAAGGACGGCTCTGGATTCCCACTGGAGTTTATCCCGTACCTGATCGGGGTGGGAATGACATAAGGAAACTATATAGCAAATTTGGCGAGGAACCATGGAAAGCATACTGATTGTCGATGATGAAAAAAACTACCTGGTTGTATTAAAGGAACTACTATCCGAAGAAAATTATGAGGTCATAACCGCCGAAAATGCCATGCAGGCCTTAGAAATATTTAAAGAATCTGATTTTGATCTGGTGTTGACGGATATGAAGATGCCTCAAATAGACGGCATAGAACTCCTGGAAAACATCCGGTCTATTAACAACGAAGTCCCTGTGATTATTATGACCGCCTATGCCACGGTAGAAAAAGCAGTCAAGGCCATGAAGAAAGGGGCGTTTGATTACGTCACCAAGCCTTTTCAGAATGAGGAGTTGAAGATAACCGTCCGCAAGGCCATTGACCTCTATCAACTTAAACGCGAAAATCTAAAACTCAGACAGGAAGTGAGCCGCAAATATCAATTCGGGAATATCATAGGCAAGAGCCCGGTTATGCTGAATATATATGATATGATCGAGAAAGTAGCCGCCACCAAGGCTACCGTCCTTATTACCGGTGAAACGGGTACCGGTAAGGAACTGGTAGCCAAGGCTATCCATTATAACAGTCCGCGTAAAAATAATGCCTTTATCTCTGTAAACTGTGCGGCTATTCCAGAAACCCTCCTGGAAAGTGAGCTCTTCGGCCACGAAAAGGGCTCTTTTACCGGCGCTATCGCGATGCGTAAGGGGCGTTTTGAACTGGCCGACGGCGGCACTATTTTTCTGGATGAAATAGCCGAGATGCCCCCGGCCTTACAGGCCAAACTGCTAAGAGCCTTGCAGGAGATGAAGTTTGAACGCGTAGGGGGAACAAAAACGCTGAAAATAGATGTACGGGTTATCGCCGCCTCCAACAAGGACCTCAAAAAAGAGGTCGCAGCAGGTACCCTGAGGGAAGACCTTTATTATCGTCTCAATGTGGTGCCTTTGCACCTACCCCCACTCAGGGAAAGACCGGCTGACATACCTCTTCTCGCCGCGCATTTCTTGCAAAAATACAGTCAAGAATTAGGGAAAGGCGGTTTAGAAATATCTCCTGCCGTTATGCGCGGGCTCTACACCAGATCCTGGCCGGGCAATGTGCGTGAACTGGAACATGTCATCGAACGGGCGGTTATTCTGGCCTCCGGTCGCGAGATAACACCGGCTTACATAGCTTCAGAATCACAGGAAGCAGAAAACATCGACCTGGACATAGACCGCTTTATCCCCATGCAGGTCAAACTAAACGAGGCCTTAGAAGAAGTGGAGGCCAAGATGATAAAAAGGGCGCTGTCCCGCGCCGGAAATGTGCAGGCCCATGCCGCTGCTATGCTGGGAATTACAAAAAGCCTGTTGCAATACAAAATGAAAAAATACAATATCTAACCTCTCATGCCTCCATTTTTTCCCTTGCATATCACCTTGAAAATAGGTTATTAGACTGCAAAATTCGCAACAATTTAGCGTCTTGAAAATCTATGATAAAAAGTGCAAAGAAACATATCAAATCAGGAACTCGGGGAAGTGCAACCCCAAATAAAGAGGGTCTGTCTTTTTCTGATTTTTCGCCCAGGCGAATCTGCCTATGGCACGACCTGAGTTTCAGATTAATAGCCCTTTCTGAATGTAGGACGGTTTCAAACACCCAAAGCGTTACGAAAATTCGAATTTGTTTCGAGTTTCGATATTCGATTTCGGATTTAAGCCACGACACTCTGCAACTGGAACCTTAGGGGTTGGACCATTTCAATGCGCTAAAGTGATACGGGGGATTTATCGTGAAATTTAAACTGGACATCAACAAGGAAGCATTGACCGTAGAGGAAAAAAAATCTTTAGAAAGTATGTGGAAAAATTGCGCACGGCGCATAATTCTGAGCACAACCATGGCCCGTAGTGGACATCCGGGCGGGTCTCTTTCCTCGCTGCATTTATTAATCATGCTTTATTCTGTAATCAGACATAAACCTGCTGATCCGCGCTGGCCTAAACGGGATCGCGTAGTAATCAGTATGGGCCACATATCACCCGCGGCCTACAGTGTCTTAAGTGAGTTTGGCTACTTTTCTGCGGAGCGCTTTTTACTCGAATTCCGCAAAGCCGGTTCACCCTTTGCCGGACATGTGGAACAAGGCGTACCGGGGATAGAGTGGAACACCGGGAATCTGGGACAGGGACTCTCCGCCGCCGCGGCCATGGCTTTGGCCTCTAAACTCAAAAAGCAGGATAATCTGGTCTTCTGCCTTATGGGTGACGGTGAGCAGCAAAAGGGCCAGGTCTGCGAGGCCAGACGGTTTGCCTTCAAATATCAACTATCCAACCTTATCGCCATTGTTGACCGTAACAGACTGCAAATCGGCGGCGATACCCAGGAGGTCATGCCGCAAAACCTTCGTGCCGAATATAAGGCCAATGGATGGAATGTCATTTACCTGGAAGACGGTCATGATGTGGAGGATATCTTTGCCGCACTACAGAAGATCAAAAACGACGAAGTAGAAAATCCCCACCTGCCGACTGTAATTATCGCCCGCACCACAATGGGCAAGGGCGTCTCCTTTATGGAAAATCGCAGCAAGTACCACGGACAAACTCTGGGATTAGAAGAAGCGCAAAAGGCCTTGGGCGAGCTGGGCTTTACTGATGATCTTTCACTGTGGATGGAAAAGAGAAAGAAAAACCAAATCCTGTCCCCCTCAACCCACTATACGCCTCCCCTTCCGTCGATTGATAGCGGCACTCCCATAACTTATGAGGCCGGGAAAATGACCGACAACCGTTCCGCCTATGGAGCCGCCTTACTGGATCTGGCGAAGACTAACAATATCCGCGGCCGCTGCCCAAAAATTCTGGGGTTTTCCTGTGACTTAGAGGGGTCGGTCAAGATGGATAAGTTCCGCGACTTATGCCCGGAGGCCTTTTTTGAGGCCGGCATCCAGGAGCACCATGCGGCATCAATTGCCGGGGCTGTGAGCAGAGAAGGGTTTATCAGTTTCTTCAGCACCTTCGGGGTTTTTGGCGTGGGAGAGACATATAACCAGCATCGCTTAAATGACATAAACGAGACCTCCCTTAAACTCGTATGCACCCACCTGGGGCTGGACGTGGGTGAAGACGGGCCTACCCACCAGTGCATTGATTATATCGGACTTCTTTATAATCTTTTTAACTTTTCTATCTTTCTCCCCGCAGACCCGAACCAGACCGACCGGATTGTCCGGTATGTAACGGCTAATCCTGGAAATCACTTTGTCGGAATGGGGCGGTCGAAAATACCGGTTATAACTGATAAAAAAGGTAAACCGTTTTTTGGGCCTGATTACAAGTTTGAAGCCGGAAAGGCCGACTGGCTGCGCAGGGGTAAGGATGGCTGTATTATAAGCTACGGGGCCATGATCCCCCGTGCTCTGACCGCAACAGACATCTTACGGGAAAAATATGGCCTGTCTGTCAGCTTACTCAATATGGCTTCTATCAAGCCCCTTGACCGGCGCAGCGTAATCAGGGCTGCACAAACCGGGGTCTTGGTAACCGTAGAAGACCATAATGTCTATACCGGCTTAGGTAAAATCGCAGGAGATGTCCTGGCTGAAGAAGGTATAAAAACGCATTTCGCAAAATTAGGTGTAACCAGATATGGGGCGTCAGGCGTTCCGGACGATTTATATAGTATGCAGGGTCTGGATCCGGTCTCTATAGCCAGAACCGTTAAGCGCTTGGTTAAAAAATAAGCGTTCAGCGATCAGCAAGATAAGCACTGAAAACTTACGTTACCGAATATAGGAACGCAGCAGTCCTAATCCGACCTGTCAGTCCATAAATCTCTGCATCGGGCATCTTGTCTGCCCAATCTCTGGAAATCTCTCCTACTCAATTCCCTGTTCACTACGGAACGCCAATAGCTACAAAAATTTTTACTATAGTAAAACTACACCCTGCCGATAAGCGTAACAAATGCCGGCACACAGAGGTACCAGATAATGGTCAAGGAACAACTGATCAAATGGCTTAAATCGGAGAAGGATATTCCTGTTCTTTCATCTACAGCCACCAAAGTGATGAAAATGGCCGTGGACGGGGCTACTGCTCAGGAATTAGCCAGGGTCATCCTGAAATCGCCAGCCCTTACGGCCAAGGTCTTGCGTCTTGTTAACTCGCCCTTTTATGGCCTCTCACAGAAGGTTTCCACCATCCAGCACGCTATCACCCTTCTGGGTTTCAAGATGGTCTGTAATCAGGTGCTAAGCATTTCCATCGTCGAGGCCTTTGCTTTGAAGAAAAAGGGAATGTTTGATCATAAAAGGTTTTGTCGCGATGCCTTTTGTTCAGCAGTAGCCGCAGATATGATTGCCCGTGAATGTGGTTACCAGGAACCGGAAGAGGTCTTTGTACTCGGTCTCTTACACGATATCGGAGTGCTGGTCATGGCTACCTATCAGCCTGACCTCTTTGATACGGTCTTAGCAAAAAAAGAGGCATCCGGGCAACCCATGAAGGCTATTGAACAGGAGATTCTGGGCATCGATCACACAGAGTTGGGAGAAATCATCGCAGAGCAATGGTGCCTGCCTCCTGCCATTCGCCTTACTATAAGGTATCACCATGACCCGGATCAGGTGGTCAGTGAGCACATCCACGCCCAAAAACTGTGCCGGATCATCTACCTCTCAGATATTATGCTGGAGATATTCAGGGGCGAAGACGGGCATAGAACAGCCCAATTCTCCCGGGAAACAAAACGCTTCTTTAAGTTCACCCAGGATCAGATAAATTCACTCCTGAATTCCTTTGTAACCAGGGTCAAGGGCCTGGCCGATGTTTTTGAGATCAATACGGCTGATATCAGGGACTATTACCAGATACTTCAGGAGGCGAATACTAAGCTCGGAAAGATTAACATAGAATATGATGTCTTAGTCAAAAAAATCCACCAGGAACAGGAAAAGCTGGCTGTTGAATCGGCCCGGGTTCAGAAGTCGGAAGAGAAATACAGACAACTCTTTGAAAATGCCTCCGATGGTATAGCCATCCTGGATCCCGATGGAAAACTGTTGGAAGTAAACAAGAAATTTTATGAGATGTCCGGTTACAGCAGGGAAGAAATAGCCGCCCTATCCCTACAGAATCTATTTTCCGCGCATGATGTGGATAACTTTTTGAAAAGTCTGGGTCTTTTGAAAAAGCAGGGCGCCCTTTTAAAGCCGCTCAACTTGGTTGCGGTGACAAAAGAAGGTAAAGAACAGAATATCGAGGTCAAGCTAAGCTGTCTATGTAAGGATGGCAGTCAGACCGGTTTTCAGGCCATTATACGAGATATAACTCATAGAAAAAAAGAAGAAGAGATAAGGATTCAGCAGGAAAAATTAAAGGCTGTAATAGAAATGGCCGGAGCCGCTGCCCATGAGCTGGCTCAGCCCATGACCGCCCTTCTGGGGATAACGGAACTCTTAATGCTTAAGATAACGCCGGAAGATCCAAACTATCAGACTATAAACACCATCTACAAACAAGCACATAAAATGGCTGAAACGACACAAAAAATAAGCAGGATTACCAGATATATCATCAAAGAGTTCCCCGGGGGCATCAAGATAGTAGATATTAACGAGGCATCCAAACCCTCCCTGAACGATTCCAACAAAAAAACATCGTTTAATTAAGCAGTCAGCTCTCAGCATTCAGCTTAAGAGGGTGTTTCTCGTATTCTCTTGCTGACGGCTGACAGCTGATTGCTGAGAGCTTTCATTCGGAAACGGCAGTTTCCGGATGAGCACTATCTTACATCTGCCGATACCTGTCAGCCTATCAATAACAATTGACAACAGATAGCTTCGTGCTATTATTTTATAAAATTTCTGATACAGGGATCCAAATATGAGCGATATCATCCGGTTTGGAATATCCATCCCGGCCGATCTGATCGCCTCCTTCGATCAATTTATAGCGGAACGCCATTATACAAACCGTTCCGAGGCCATCCGCGACCTGATACGTGAAAAACTGGTACAACGGGAATGGGATGCGAAGATCAAAGGCAAACAGGTAATCGGAACCATTACCTCTGTCTATGACCACCACAAGCGGGAATTGCTGAATAAACTGACGGATCTGCAACATGATTTCCATGAACATATCATCTCGTCGCAACATATTCATCTCGACCACCACAACTGTCTGGAGGTTATCATCGTCCGGGGTGAGGCGGAGAAGGTACGCCAACTGGCGGATAAGATTAACGCCCTTAAAGGCATTAAACATAGTCAATTAACCATGACCACATCCGGCCTGGATCTCAAATAAAACTACTGAAGCCGATAAGCAGCTACACCACCCCCAAATTTATTATTGACTTTACGCTGAAATAGTCCCTAGACTATCTAAAAGCGATACAGAGCCATAAAAAATTTGCGTGCAATTCGCCTCTTATATGGCATACAAAAATCAAAAGGAGGTCAACGATGGCTAAGGAATTTTACATTGCGGCCGAGGACTGCCTGGCCTGCGGATCATGTGCGGAGCTGTGTCCTGATTGTTTTCGTTTTGAGGAAGGGGCTATGGAACATGCAGAGGTAACCAGTTTTGACTGCCCCGAGGAAAAGGTCCAGGAGGCTATGGATAATTGCCCGGGCCAGTGCATCTTCTGGAAAGAATAAATTGGTAACGTTCAAAAGGTGAGGCATCAATGTATTTCGACCGATTGGATATGGATATTGAAGTAACCTTTGATGCCCAATTTCTCTTTCCAATATTCCTCCCACTTGTCCCTGGAGTATTGCCTGATCATGATCATTTTGGAAAGGTTAGTTACTGCCTGGTCGGACCATCCCCAAGCTATTCTTTTAAGGCGACGGCCTATTTCTCTAAACACCCGTTCCAGTAAGGAAGTGGTCTTTGGGGCAATCACACCCGTTTTCAACCAGAGCTCAATATGGGTAAATAAACGATCAGAAAGTTTTTCAAGATAGGATGCCCCATGCTGGTAACCCTTCTCGCAAAACGTTCGTATCAACTCTTTGATTTCTGTTTTACTGCTTTCATATTTGGCCCTTACGTCGTTTTTATCTTCCTCTTTTAAGATTTCAAAGTCGCCTTCGGGGAGTTCTATCCCTATTAGCTGTTTGATCTTGTCGGTTTCCGGCTGACTCTCTTTTTTCTTCAATCCGTCTTCCCAAAGGGCATGATAAAGTCCTCTCGGGCCATGCCAGATGCAACGCTGGGACTCAGCAACATTGGCCAAGAAATCATCAAGCCCCGGCTCCCCATCGTAAATAAAGGGGATACCGTACGGTTCTGCTTCTTTGATAC
>OMKS01001220.1_pt1 | contig 23261 bp, 19 predicted proteins | sample 1674721 | NCBI WGS metagenome assembly OMKS01 (sample SAMN06264996, study PRJEB25208) | sediment metagenome | isolation source: hot spring sediment | place: USA: California | collected 2014-09-02
TTTTTCAAGCAGAAGACGGCATACGATATCTAGTACGGTCTCGTGGGCTCGGAGATGTGTATAAGAGACAGGTTTTCCAATAAATTTTCAACACACCAATTGCGCTATCATCACTTGCTGCTGAGACTTGACCGAATAAACAATATCCCTATCACGTAAATTTTATATGAGATGACCAATGAAACATTTTATCATCATCCTAACGACAATTTCTCTGGTAGTAGCGCTTGGATCGCGTTGTAACATCGACCACGGAATTGCGCCTTTGCCGGGCAAATTGATCGCCACGGTTTATTTCAGAGGAACAGCGCCTGAAAACACTCAGGGGATTTATCTGGTGGTTATTCCTCAGTTCCCTCCCCATGCTATTAATGAACTATACCACAGTCCAAACAGTTTGCCGCTGGATCAAGATACGGTGGTTGTCGAAATGGAACTTCCTTTCGGCAAGTACGAAGCCATAAGCCTATGGTGGTACAGCAAAGAGACTGAATCCAACCTCGCCGACGTTATTGCACTGCCGTTAGATCCATTTAACAACCTATTACCGCTGGGATTTGAAATTAATCAGGAGCAGCCGATCGCGCAAATGGATCTTTTTGCAAATTGGTTAAGAGTCGATCGTAATGCCGCAATTGAGGGCACAATTTATTTTAATGGACCGTTTCCGGAAAACACTCTTGCCACTGCCGTCGCTGCCTACAAATTTAAGCCTGAGAACAATGTCGACTTTCTGGTCTGGCTAAAATCGATCGATTTCACAATTGATTCCAATCCCTATCCCTACCGGTTACCGGTGCGAAATGGCAATGTCGATTATATCGCTGTGTTCTGGCTACCGGAACGCGCCAGCTTGTCCGACTTTAGAACCATCGGTATTTATGAAGACCCGGAACAGCCGGGGAAACCGGCAAAGTTGAGTATCCGCGCCGGGGAAATAAAAACAGGAATTGACATTTATGCAGATTGGTCGCTGATCAATCATTGAAGCTTATCATTAAAATCAGATTGCGGAAGGTAATATGCACTCAATGGGAGCATTCAATTTTCATCGCTTTTTCGGATTGATACTGTTGTTGATTCTCCTGCTGTTCAATCAAATTTATGCTTACGGCTATGGCACAATCAAGGGTAAGGTCACTGACAGCGAAACCAGCGCCGCTTTACCTGGCGCCAATGTTCAAATTTTAGAAACCTTCTACGGCGCCAGTGCGGATTTAGATGGGAATTATGTCATTTTAAAGGTACCCCCCGGAATATTTAACATTCGTGTGTCCATGATCGGATATCGCAGCCTAACCAAACGACAAATCAAAGTTACATATAATCAAGAAGTCCGGCTGGATTTTGAATTGCGGGAAACCCCGATTGAGTTCGATCCGATTGTTGTTTCAGCCGGGAAATCCAGGCAGCGGTTAGACCAGACACCAGTTTCACTTTCGGTCGTCACTTCCAAAGAAATTGAACGCCGCGGCGCGACCAACCTGATCGAATCCCTGGAAACCGCGCCGGGCGTTAATTTTATCGGCAATCAGATCAACATCCGAGGCTCCACCGGCTATACTTTTGGCGCCGGAAATAAAGTGTTGCTGCTGCTCGACGGTGTCCCGGTTTATGCCAGCGACACCGGTGAGTTTAACTGGGACATGTTGCCGCCGCTCGACATCGAACAAATTGAAGTGCTCAAAGGCGCCGGATCCACGCTCTGGGGAGCATCGGCTCTTGGCGGTGTCGTAAATGTACTCACCAAGTCTCCGTCCGCCAAAGCTAAATTGATGTTTTCGCTTATCTATGGCAAATACGATAAACCTTATTATAAGCAATGGTACTGGACTAACCACGACCGGCTTCATTATACCAGAATGGACCTGAGTTTCAGCAAGCGCTATGACAATCTTGGAGTCCGTATCTCCGCCGGAAGATTCGTATCCACCGGCTATACCCAGCTTGGAGATTTTACCAAATACAATCTCACCGGAAAATTCGATTATCATTTCAAAAATAAAATCAAATGGACCGGATACGCTGCTTACAGCTTCATCGATCGCGGGTTTTTCATTCAGTGGAAAGGTCAGAACAGTCCGTATGAAGTTGATGAATCCAATCTCAACAATTATGCTGAAACCAATCAGATCAACCTGTATTCCAAACTTGCCATTCCTTTTTCAGCGCGCTTCGGAATAAACATGCGCGTATCCATGGTTCGAACGCTAATGGGCAATCAATTCGGCGAAGGGAGCGGATTCAATCCGGCGATTGGCCAGGGATTTGAGCTGCAGGCGGACTGGATTCCGTTATCAAACCATCTGCTGACTTTTGGCGTTCAGTACCAACATGACGCCGGAAGCACCAAATTTTTTGGCGACCACACCGGTTTTTCTATCGGACCCTATTTTCAGGATGAATGGAAAATACGCGAAAATCTTCGGCTGACCACCGGCTTCCGCTACGACCGCTATCAACTAATCGGCGGATTAAAAGAGGATTTATTCAGCCCACGGTTTGGTCTCAATTGGCAACCGTGGGAATCAACCAGTCTGCGCGCGTCTGCCGGCAGCGGTTTCCGCGCCGCCACGATTGTAGAACGGTTTTTAGAATTAACAATTATGAACTTTAAAATCATTGCTAATCCGGAACTTAAAGCTGAAAAATCGTGGGCCTTTGATGTGGGATTCCGGCAGTATTTCACCCAAAACTGGAACCTTGATGTTTCACTGTTCGACAACGAATACTGGAAAATGATCGAAGCCCATCTCGATTTGATTCGCGGTCAGGTGCAATTCCGCAACATCACCCGGGCGCGGATTCGAGGCATGGAAGCCACCATGAACTTGAGTCTACCGACGAAATTATGGAAGCAAAAGTTTAGTTGGGATTTTCAAACTAGCGTTACTGCAATGGATCACCATGACTTGAAATGGAATGAACCTCTCACCTACCGCCCCAAATTATTGGCAACCCTGAAATCAACACTGAATTTCGGCGACGTTGGCTTGCAACTTAATTATCGTTATGCTTCAAAAATTGAAGAGGTAAAAATTTACCCGATAAATGATCGGGTTCCTATGAAATTTCTTGATGCGAGGTTATCGTACAATTTTTGGAAATTAACCTTTCAACTGGGCGTCAATAATCTGCTGCAATACAATTATACGCCGATGGAAAGCAACCTGATGCCGATGCGCACCTTTATCACCACAATTCAGGGTGAGTTTTGATGTTTTTATTTTTTTTTTACACCAAACTACTATCGCCATAATATCGCAGGGTGGCTAGCACATTTCACCAGGGCAAGGGGTGTTATCAAGAATAATGAAAAATGAAAGAGCGAGGCGGTGAACCTCGCTCTTTCATTTTTACAAGGGAGGGTAAAGCGTTAAAACGACTAATTTAGATCCATCTTCAAACTCTTTTCAATATCAACCATATCGATCTTAATATCATCGTCCTTTGATTGTGAATTTCCGGAGTCTTTGTTTGTATTTTTCGGATTATTATTTTTAGGCGTGGAACTACTTTGATCCAACAACAGACTCAGCTCGCGAATAACCTGATTCGCATCATCAACAGCAATATGGTAACCTGATACCATACCCTGAATGATTTGCGGAATTTTGTTTAGCAGCGGTATGTATTGAGAGGTCATTTTGAGCTTCTTGGTTACCATCAGCTCAAATACATCCCCGATGAATAGCCCGAAATCTTCCACTGGTTTGTTTGAATAAAGTTGCGCCGCATTGCGAATACCCATCGAAGCTTTCTTGATATTGCTGAGAATTTTCTCATCAACATTCCCGGAGCTAATCGATTTGAGCGATTCTCTCAAAATGTTTAAGTCCCCGCGAATCTCGTCCTCAAAAATCTGGTTAAAAACGTTTTTCGAAGGTTTGTTATCATCGCCATCCGCTTGATGCTTGTCGTCAAATTTAATCTCAACCGGACTTTTGATGTTTTTCAAATCGATAAGCGAATCGCTTTTCTCCGACTGAGTGGTCCGATCATCTGTTTTTCCGAGCTCTGAAAAACCGGGCAGTTGCGCGCTCTGCTCCGGAAGTCCGGTGGCGATAATTAAAATTCGAATTTTCCCTTTCATATCTTCGCTGACTGAGGCGCCCCAGACAATGTTGGCGTGGGGGTCTAATTTCTTGGCGATTAAAACCATCACATTGCGAGCATCACTGATGGTCATGTTTTCATCACCTTCGATATTGATCAGTGCACTCTGTGCGCCTAACACATCCACATCCAGCAGGGGATTATTTATGGCTTTTTCCACAGCTTCCGGGACTTTATTGTCAGACTCACTTTCACCGATACCGATCATAGCGGTTTTGCCATCTTTCATAATTGATCTAACATCAGCAAAATCGAGATTCACCAGTCCTTTTTTGGTTACCAATTCGGTAATACCTTTGACGGCATTGACCAGAATTTCATCGGCAACCTTAAACGCTGCATTGATCGGAAGATCGGGAACCAGGTCCAGCAGCCGGTCATTTTTTACCACGATGACTGTGTCCGAATTTTTGCGCAACCGCTCCAATCCGGCAGCAGCATTTTTCTCCTTGAGAATGCCTTCATCAGAAAATGGCGTCGTCACCACTGAGATGGTAAGCGCACCCAGTTCCCGGGCAATCTCGGCGATAACCGGCGCTGAACCGGTTCCTGTTCCGCTACCCAATCCACACGTTACAAATACAATATCGGCGCCTTCCAAAAAGGATTTGAGTTCCTTTTCGTTCTCGCGCATCGATTCCTCTCCGATTTGCGGATCGCTTCCCGCACCCAATCCCCTGGTAATATTTTTTCCGATCAACAGTTTGTTGGTTGATTTGGTGAACAACAAATCCTGTGCATCAGTATTGATGGCGAGGGTCTCGATTCCGTGAATACCAGCCTGACCCAGTCGGGTGATGGTATTGTTTCCGGCGCCGCCGGTTCCGACCACGCGAATTACTGCTTTATGAAGTTTAATTAGATTTTCAAGTTCATCATCTTCTGTTTTCAGGTTAATCTTTTTTTCTTTGGCTTTTAAATCGGACATAAAACCTTTCCTTAATTTGTCTGCGGATCCCACGGCTCAATTTGATTTGCGAAGGCTATTTTTTTTCAGCTCTCTTAAAGTGTACGCGTAAAATTCTTTTACTTTAGACAGAATGGTGATCAATCTGGCTTCATGTTCTGTGTTTTCAGGGTTAAAATCTTGTAACAGAGAAAATCCTTCCTCAACCTGATTGATCAAATTTAGAGGCAATTTTATGTTGGCAGCAGCAGCGTTGACACAAATCGATTCGATCATCTCCGGGAAAAAAGCTAATTTGTCAAATCCCATTTTTTTCGATAATTGCTTTAACGAAAAACTTGCCAACTCTAAATCACCCAAATATTTGCTCTGCTTAACATTATGATTTTTCATTTTGCGAAGTGAAATAATGCTGCTTTCAATAAAACCACGGGCGCCATTTAAAAAGGATATCAAAGCATCGCCTTCATTTGCGGGTTCTATTTCTTGGTTTTTTGATTCCTTGTTGAGCAAAAAGGAATTCATTTCGTCAACATTATCCTCATTATCGTCCTTGTTTTGAACCGCCATGCAGATGCTAATATCACGGATCAAATTCATTAAATCTTCATTATCTTCACCCGGCAGCGTAAATGGTAACATCTCATTTTGCAGTCTGGGATTTATTTCCGCATTGCTATCATCATCGACGCCATTATCTTCATTGAAATCCACCGGTTCCGGAGTTTTCACTGTATTATACTCGACGTTTTGATCATTGATAATCGGTATTGAACCGTTGATTGGTTTTACGCTCGGCTTGCCATTGGAATTATCATGGTGTCGTTTCTTCAATTCAAATGTGTAGCTATCCAATTTTTGACAAATTTTTCGAACATCAAACCCTTTCTGGTCATTTTTCACATTTTTGATGATATGGCGCTTGGCTTCAACCAGCAGAAAAAAACTGTCCTCATCGAGATCGTTTTTATGAGCGCGAATATAATCTAAAATTGTTAAAACTTTTTCGGATATCTGGACAACTTCCTGGTAATCATGGAACAACGCCAATTCTCGGGTCTTGAAGAATCTCTCATAAAAAGTCTCGACCAATTCCGCTGAAATCTTTTCAGAGCTCGTTTCAAAATAATTTGCCTTGATCGGCGAAAGCACCCGCGACAACTCACGGACTAAAAATGTTTGAAATGCTTTTTCCTCGCGTGGTTCGTCAAACTTTGCTTCCCATACCTGGATTGGCGAAAGGGCGTTGCTTTGATCTGCGGTGGGTGAATCATCTTCCAGTTTCAATAATGATTGACTGATAAAAGTATCCGAATTGGAAGTGTCTGCAATCAACATTTTCAATTTTATTTTTAATTCCAAATACGATTTTAATAAAATTCTTACCTGGCTGTCACTTAAAATAGCCTGCCAGTTGTTAAACGCAGCAACAGCCAACTGGCTGATAAATTTTTTAGTGGCATTTCGATCAAAATCCGAAAAATTCGTTGCTGAAAGCTCATTTACAAACTGTGAATAAATGTCTTTGAATCCTTTGATGTGACTGATTTCCTGCAAATCTTTCACCGGATCAGCCGATGTCACCAAATAACTAATTAGATTTGACATTAGCTCTAATTTTTGAACATCCTTTGCGGAATTTTGATATTCAAACTTTAAAGCGTTTTGCAAATTGAAATAAAAGTAGCTTTTGGTGTGAAAAAAACGACGAATTAGTTCTTCAACAAAATCTATCTCAGCTTGTAAATTATTAACATTCGTCATCGAAGCCTCTTCATTGCTGGTCGTAAATGTTGCGTTGTTAGCTTTTGGAACCATATCTCCTCCTTTAAATTGCAAAGTGCAGTACGATATGGCAATTTTTTTACATTTAATAGCAGGACTGTTTTTTGTTACAGAATACGTTTCTGACTCTGGTATTGGGCGTACAATTTGAGTATTGTCGGAACATAAACTTGAGTTTCTTCCCAAAGCAGTGTTAAATCCGATTTATCATTGCGCTTTTCCAACCACAATTTCGCACGTCTTTCACCTCCGTTATAGGCTGCCAATCCGCCATCAATCTCATATTGTTGAATTAAATACGACAGATAGCGACAGCCCAGTCTGATATTGATAATCGGGTCAAATAAAACTTTTTCAGGGGTAGTCCAGCGAATCCCCTCTTCTGCCGCGAGTTCCCTGCCAGTTTCCGGCATAATTTGCATCAACCCCAGCGCACCTGCCGGCGAAACCACTTCAGCATTCCAGGAGAGTGCGCTCTCGTGAGTAATGGTAGCGCAGACCAAATCTACATTCAGGTTGCTGTACTTCAAACACATTTCATGAATTTCATTCGCAATTTCTAATTTAACTTTTTCTGCCAAACCTTGATTGTATTGATTGATAATGGTGAGAATTTTCTGGATATTGTGCAGCCTTAAACTGCCCAGATCCATCACAGCGCGGACATCGGATAGTTTGCTTTCAATCTCCCGAAGCTTTTCGTTTGTTTCATTAATCGTATAGTGGCGATAGGAGAAACTGACTGAGCTAATAAAAATAATGATCAAAGCCCCCACCAGTAAAACATTTTTCAAATTGCGGTTACAGGCCACATTCGGTTTCATTTTCAAAATCCTCCTCAATAACACCTTAACAACTTCAGCGTTCGCAACGTTTTGGTAATTCAGTTTCAAACAGCAATGCAGTCATGTCGGCTTATATTTTTTATTTTCAGTATGATAAGCACTGTTAAAAAGAGGTGTTCGCTCTCTTTAATCATAACTGTTACAAATTTAAAGCCAACATGTTCTCTATCCGGCTTTTTTTTATCGACCAAATTACCAACACCTGTTAACCCTTTATTTAACAAACCTCTATGTGGTCCTGAAAAAACAATAAAAAATGGCTAAAAATGTTCTGTGCTGTCTCCTTTTTCAAAATTTGATGTAGTAGTCAACTAAGTTTCTATTTTTTTGAGACACTATATTTACTATCCAGCTAACCAATTGTTTTTGTATCAATTATCACTAATAATTCTCTACCAGTTTCAAATAATTTTTGCTTAATGATGATTCACTTGTTCCGTGTTGATTCAATAGTTCCTGGGCCAATTCAATATAGCTCTTTGCACCCTTGCTGTTCTTATCAATCAACACCGCTGGTTTGCCGTATAGAGGGACTTCTGCCAAACGGATATTTCTCGGAATGGCAGTATCAAGCACCAACCTGCCCAATGTATAGCGCAAGCGATTCATGACCAATCGCGACAGATTGCTTCTTAAATCGACCATCGTCACCAAAAATCCTCGATACTTTAAATTGGGATTCATGTTTTTTTTCACATCACGAACAAATTTGAGCAGTCTTCCCAATGAGTTGAGTGCGTAGTATTCGCATTGTATCGGAACAATTATTGAATTGGAAACAGTTAACGAAGCATAAGTCAACTCCCCGATCGAGGGCGGGCAGTCGATCAAAATAAAATCGTAGGCAGATTTCAATTTGCTGAACGGAGTGTTAAAAATGTGAGCGTCCTTACCCAGAGCCTCCCTCAAAGGTGATTCATCTTGCAATCCGGCTGAAAAAGGAATTAACTCAAGACCTTCTAACGAGGTAGCATGAACCGCATCTTCCGGCGCTGCCTGTTCAGCCAACAATTCAAATATCCCGCATTTCAAATCATACTGTCCAAAGTGAAAACTTGTGGCAACTTGTCCCTGCGGATCAAGGTCAACCAACAGCACCCGATAACCGGCAAGCGTCAGGCTGGCGCCAAGATTCACGGTGGTTGTTGTTTTTCCAACACCTCCTTTGTGACTGACTATTGAAATAATTTCTCCCATATACAAAACCTGTTGTCAATAGAATTTTATGCTAAGTTGATGGCTGAATTAATTCCTGGCTGAGCATCTTCCATCCATAATAGATAGTGCGTTTTAGCGGCTGGTCATTTTTTTTTATCAGTTCAAAATCTACATTTTGCCAATTTAGGATATCAATCAGCGCCAATTCTCCTTCATAGTCTTTGATTTTCGCATGTACAATCTCACCCAAATGAAAATAAACCTCACCCCACTCGCGCCCATTTTTAAGCTTATAAATGCCGGTGAATTGATTTTGGTAATTTTCTCTGATGACCTCCCTCAACTTTTTATTGGGAGCAATAGAATTGTTGGGCTGCGACCCATTCTCCAAAATCCGATTGATGGTACGTTTTAATTCTGCAATATCAAACGGCTTTTCCAAAAAATAAGTGCCAGACCCATCCGCTATTTTTTTTAAATCCGGATTGAACAACGATGTCATTAAAATAACGGTAGCATCAGGCAAATGTTTTTTCACATATTCCAGTAACATCAGCCCGTTAATGCCCGGCATCTTGATGTCTGAGATCACCACATTAAACGATAATCTTTTTAAAATATCCAGCGCTTGATCGCCTGAGGTTACCGAATAAACTTCGTGTCGTTTATACTCCCTTCTGAGATTGTTGGCGATACTCCAGGTTAAGTTTTCTTCATCGTCAACAATCAATATCCTTTTAGAATCCTTTTCCATGCTGTCATCCCAAAGTTGTATCAATTCATAAATACAAATTTATTTTACGCAAATATTATGCCAATTAACTGTTTTACTTAACACTAACCACTCGAACATTATTAACTATCATAATATCATTGAATTATCAAACCAATCCATTTCGCTTTCCCGAAAAATTGTGTCTAAAATCAACCATGTTCCACTAACAATTACCACAGCTTCCATTGAGTTCGGCGAAAATTGGTTAACCAACCGTTTGAATTTGATCGATTTTTATTCAGAATAATCGTGGGACATGTTTTTCGTATTGAAAAACCGATACAGTGGAATCCGTTGCTGTCATTTGGGAGTCGGCGAGAGGCAGGATCAGATATTTCTTACAAATTTGCAAGTAATTGAGCCGTTTTTGACATAAAAAAATGTAGCTAAAAAAAATAGCTGCACTCGTGTCGCTTAATAAAAATCCAATTAGCGCAAACCGGAACGGGCTAAAATCAGTTTGCCCTATTTGTGTCAGGCGATGCCGTACTGTTTTAGTTTTTCCCGCAGCGTTGAGCGAGAAATTTCCAGCACTCTGGCGGCTTTTGATTTATTGCCATTAAACATTTTCAAAGTCTTAATAATGTGTTCTTTTTCCATATCCTGCAAAGAAGCTGACCCTCCGGTTTCTTGCTCAAGATTTTCAGCAATAGCCTGGCTGACAATGGCTTCATTTTGGGGTGCGGTCTGTACTTCGATTGCCAGATGCTCAACATCAATAATCTCACCCTGGCATAGGATCGATGCCCGCTCGATCACATTTTTCAACTCACGAACATTTCCGGGCCAAGTATAACTTAACAGCATTTTTTGCGCAGCTTCCGAAATGCCCTTAATTTTTTTTGAAAACTCTTTATTGTTCTGATCAATGAACAATTTTGCCATGGGAATAATATCTTCGACCCTTTCCTTCAGCAGCGGCAGGTTTATCTCCATAACTTTTAGTCGATAATACAGATCTTCCCGAAAAACACCCTCATTAACACACTGCAGCAAATCGCGATTGGTGGCTGCAATGATTCGAACATCGACTTTAATATCTGAAGCGCCGGCGATACGGCGAAAGGTCTGAGTTTCGATGGCGCGCAACAGCTTTGGCTGCAAGTTTGGGTGCATACTGGAAATTTCATCAAGAAAAATCGTTCCGCCATGCGCCATTTCGAACATGCCTTTTTTCATATTTTTAGCATCGGTAAAAGCGCCTTTCTCAAAACCAAACAGCTCGCTTTCCATCAGCGCCTCGGGAATGGCGCTGCAATTGATGGGGATCATCGGTTTATCACGACGAGCGCTCCAGTTATGAACCGCCCAGGCAACCAGTTCCTTTCCGGTACCACTCTCTCCTTGAATTAACACCGATGTCTTGGGCGTTCTTGCCACAACTTTGATTAAATCCTTGACCGTTTTCATTTGGGGGCTGTTTCCGAAAATAGCGGTGTCCGGATAGCGCCTCTTATCCTGCATTTTCAAATGATTAATTTCGCGCTTCATCTTACTGAATTCCAATGCCTTTTTCGCCACCACCCGCAATTCTTCGTGATCAAATCCTTTCATCAAATAATCATGCGCTCCGATGCGCATTGCCTGGACCGCAGTTTCAACACTACCGTGCGCTGTCATCATCACCACAATTAAATCAGGGTCAATCTCGAAGGCGTATTTCAGCACTTCCATGCCATCCATTTTAGGCAGTCTGATATCTAAAAACACCAGATCAAATATTTCCTCTCGCAAATATTCAAGCGCTTTCTCCCCCGAGTGAGCAGTTACCACCTCGTAACCAACTTTTGAAAGACATTTTGAATATCCCAGCGTTAAATCTTCTTCATCATCAACGATTAAAATACGTTCTTTCATGAATTATTAATCCTCCGTGGGTAATAACAAGGTAAAGGTTGTTCCTTTGCCGGTTTCACTGTCGAATACAATTTCGCCATGATGTTCTTCTATTATGCGGTAAACAATGGACAGACCAAGGCCGGTCCCCTGGGGTTTGGTGGTGAAAAATGGATCAAAAATAACTTTTTTGTCTTCAGGGTTAATACCGACTCCGCTGTCGTGTACTGAAACCTCAACGTACAGTGATTCACGATTTTCACTCACAAACGCCTTTTTGCGACGGTCGCGCGGATAGATAATGGTTTGGACTGGTTTTGCCAGCAATTCAAGGACTCCGCCCTTTGGCATAGCTTCCAATGAATTCAAAAACAAGTTGATAAACACTTGTTGAATTTGATGAAAATCAACAAAAATTTGTGGTAGATTTTTTTGAATGTTTTTGAGATATTGAATATTTTTCTTTGTCAGCCGATCATCGAACAGCACTTCCACCTCACGGATGATATCTTCCAACCGTTGATATTTCCGCTTGGGTTGTTGAGGCTTGGCAAACGAGAACAATGACTTGAGCAACTCATCCAGTCGGTTCACCTGGCTGATAATGCGCGTCAAGTATTCTCTGCGATCATCTGCCGGCTCCAACTCCTCTTCCAGAGTTTGCGCCATGGTTTTAATCCCCGCCAGCGGATTGCGAACTTCATGGGCGATGCCCGAAGCCAGAACGCCCATGGAAGCCAGCCGGTCCATGCGCACCACTTCCATTTGCATCTGCTTAATTTGCGAAATATCTCGAAACGAAATGATGGTGCCGACTTTTAAATTATGATTATCAATTCTCGAGGAAACGCTGTAGCCGATAAAAACTTTGGAGTCATCCTTTCGCGTTAACTCCATCTCACGGTTCAATGGATACTTGTAATTTGTAGTATTGATGGAAATGAGCCGCTCACATTCTTGTTTAGGAAAAATATCATAGATATGTTTTCCCACCACATCATTTTGTTTATATCCTAAAATTTCCTCGGCGCTGATATTGAACGATGTGATTTTATTGTTTAAATTTAGGGTGATCAAGCCCGATCCCATGCTTTGAATAATGCTCTCATTAAAATTTTTCAGCTCGGTGATTTCCTGTTCCAACTTTTTGCGTTGAGTGATATCGCGACTGATCCCGATGGCGCCCACGACTTCACCTTTTTCGTAAATCGGATTAATATTCATTGAAAGATAAAGCGGCGCGCCGGTCTGACAAATAAGCCTGATTTCAAACATTCTGGCTTTGCCGCGCAGGGTTAAACTGAAGTTATTGCGCGCTTCGATGCGATCTTCGGGAGCCACCAAATCGAAAAAACTGCGACCGACCCACTCTTCGCGCGGGAAACCGGTCAAGGTACTCAGCCGCCGGTTGATGAAAATGAAATCCCCTTTGAGATTGAGCGTATAAATCAGGTCGTTGGCGTTTTCAATCAGATCCTGATATTTATATTCGCTGCGGCGAATTTTCTGTTCGAGCTCTTTATTCTTCTGCTTGACCTGATGCAAGATAAATACATTATCAATTACATTGATGAGCTCACGATGACCAAACGGCTTCACCAAAAATGCCGCTAACCCCATCTCAAACAATGTCGCCCGATTAATATCGTACTCGCTTTTAGCAGTCAGCATGATCACCGGAGTTTGCGACAAATGTTTGTACCGCTGGCTGGTAACCAGTCGTTCGAACACCTCTGCCCCGGTAATCCCTGGCATGACATAATCCAACAAAATGAGATCCGGTCGATATTTTAAAATATAATCCAGCCCATCGTTACCGTTGGATGTTGAAATGAAATGATAACCCGCAGACACGATGATTTTTCGACCGATTTCGACCATATCTTTATCATCATCGATCAACAGAATGGTTCGCTTGGTTCCGGTCTTCTCGTTCCACCTCAGCGGCATCGCTGATTGGCTGCTTTTGTAAATATGATCATTAATAAAATTTTTTAAATCATCCACACCCTTGCGGTCTTGAACTGACGAGGTTTTATTATTTTTTTGGATCAACGCCATAACGCTGTCATACCATATTTATACAATTAAATAAAAAACCGATTTTTAACATGTCAATATACAAAATTTTATCATTAAATTCAAGCCGATTTCGCAATCACTAATTTCGACTATCAATTTTGCAGTTCAGTAAAGCATTAGCTTGATTGTTAGTAATAGTTCAGCACTCTTAACTAATAATGTCATTCCGGCATGTTTTTAGCCGGAATCTCCTGAATATATGTGCAAATTAATATTTAAAAGTTCTATTATTGAGATTCCGGCATTCCGCTTCGCTCCAACCGGAATGACAGTTGAACTGTTACAATTGTTAAAAATTGAGAGACGGCATCAGTTTGTATTCAATTCATTTCTAAAACTTTGATTTTTAATAAAAGTTTCACCCGACGGCGTTTATTCGACAATTTGTCTGATTAGATTTCCAAACTTGATTGAGCCAGGTTGCAGTCAGTCTTGCGTTGAACCAGTGGGAAATATTTTCGGCTGAGGGAAAGTGTAGCATCTCCCTTTTTTGAGTATCAGTGGAGCAAAATCGATCTTTTGAATGTGAAATGGCGCCTGGTAACTGCCGTGAAAAAATGAGTGTCATGTTGGGGCGAATATATTGCGCGTTATTGCATTGCCCCGATTCTTTTTTAAGCGATCAAAAAATTATGTAATAATTGCATCATCCATCAATAGCTGAGAATACTCCTGTTGCTCTGTTTTGGGCATAACCACAAAAAACGTGGTTCCCTGATTGAGTTTGCTTTCAGCCCAGATTTTCCCGTTGTGCCTGTTTATTATCTCCCGCACCAGCGACAATCCCAGTCCAGAGCCTTCCTCCTCCTGGACTTTTTCATTTTCGGTGACGCGATAAAATTTGTCAAAAATTTTCTCCAGCGCCTTTTCCGGAATTCCATATCCCTGATCACTAATTCTGATTATTTGCGCGGTCTCTGAATCTTCAACCTGCATTTTGATGGTTGTATGTGGAGGACTATATTTAATCGCGTTTGAAAATAAGTTAAGAATGGCTTCACCGAGCATCTGTCGGTCAGCATAAATATCAGAAAGATTTTCCGGAATATTAAGCTGTACCCGGATATGCTTGGAATCGGCTAAATAACCATTCATACCAACGACACTGCGTATAACGTCTTCCAGATTCAACATTGTTTTTTGAACTTCACTCTTTCCGGATTCAATTCTGGAAATATTGAGGTATTTGTTAATAAGATCGTTGAGCCGTCGGGATTCTTTCAAAATAATGTCTGCATAATCACGGGCTTGCTCTTTGGATATGCCTTTGTCCAACAAAAGTTCGCTAAAGCCGGCGATCGAAGTCAATGGTGAGCGCAGTTCGTGCGACACCATGGATACAACTTCGGTTTTTTTTTGGTCAATTTCCTTTTCGCGCGTGAGATCGCGAAAAGCGACAGCAACCCCCAGCAGTTTTTTATTTTCACTCACTACCCGGGTTGCCACGGCTTGCAATACAATTTCTTTTTGCAGCTCAGCCGATTTGAGCAGAATTTCAACTTTTTCATCGATCTGGTTTTGGCCGGCTTTGACTTTTTTAATTAACGCTAAAAGTTTTTCGTCTGGGATTAGCTGATCAATTCGAAGCTTGGTACGTTGGTCAGGGCTGGGTTTAAACCAGGCTTCTGCCACTGAATTTAAAAGCTCAATTCGATCATCAATGTCGGTGACGATCACCCCGTCGCCGATATTTTTCAAAATGGCTTGAATTTTTTCCCGCTCGAACAGCTTTTCACCAACTCCTTTTTTCTGAATTTCGTGATGCTCTTTGGTCAACATGTTGAAAAATTTCGCCAACTTGCCCAGCTCATCTTCTGAGTCCACCGGCAAGCGCAATTCAAACTTACCCCCGGCAATTTTACGAGCGATGTCGTTGTATTTGGAAAACCGTTCAAACAAAGACTTTGAAATCAATTGGGCGCCAAAAAACGCCAGCGCCAGAGACAGCAAAAACAACAGGGCAAAATTCATCAAATGACCGCTTAACTGCGAGTCATTTACCTGAAGCTCCAATCTTAACAGATAAAGAAAAACGATTAGCAATGGAATTAGCGTGATTGCCCAAATAATTAAAAACAACTTTGGCGAAAACGCTTTTTTAATTTCCATGTTTCCTTAACCCTCTATTTACTCTATGTCAACACAACCCGATTTCTACCAGCATTTTTGGCTTTGTAGAGACGTTCATCTGCCAATTCCACCAATTGTCCAAACGATTGAGCATCATCGGGATAAGTGGAAACGCCCATGCTTACGGTAATCTTGCCATTGGGTTGTGTTTCTTCAGCTTTGAATTTAAAATTTTCGACCAGGTCTTTTATCTTTCTGGCGACAATGCTGGCAGCGTTTTTATCCGATTCGATCAGGATGAGAACAAACTCTTCTCCGCCGTAACGGGCGGCAACGTCCAAATTTCTGATATTTTTTTTCAACAACGCTGAAATGGTCTTGAGCACTTCATCTCCAGCCGGGTGACCATGGGTATCGTTATAATTTTTAAAGTAATCAATATCAATCATCACAATGGAAACATGGCTTTTGTGGCGCTGTGCTCTGGTGATTTCCTTTTGCAATTGTTCTTTGAAAAACCGGTAGTTATACGCTCCAGTCAATCCATCGGTGACCGCCAATTTTTTCAGCTCAATTTGCGCGTCTTCCAACTGCCGAACTTTAAGTTGCAGCTCTTTATTCAAATATTTAATTCGCAACAGCGATTTGACACGCGCCAGCAATTCCAATTTATTGAACGGCTTACAAATAAAATCATCAGCGCCGGATTCGATTCCTTTGATCTTGCTCTCAATCTCATTCAGCGCAGTAACCATTATTATCGGAATATAGCGCGTTTTGACATTATGCTTGATGTGACGGCACACCTCAAATCCGTTCATTCGAGGCATCATCACATCCAGCAGAATCAAATCGGGCAAAACATCTTTGACCTTATGCAAGGCATCAATTCCGTCCTCAGCCAAAACCACTCGATAACCCACCTCTGTTAAATACAGTCTTTGTAATTTGCGATTCAGGTGGAGGTCATCGACGACCAGCACGGTGGATTCATTCGGCGTGAGCTCAATCATGTTGCAGATCTCCTGAGTTGCAGTTCTTGAATGTAAATCAATACAGGCTAAACATCAAATAATCCAGCAAAATTTAAGCCAACAGCTTCACCTATTCAAACTTAAAACAAACATCCGGCTCTTTAACCGCTCGGACATCATCGAGACGGGCAACCGGCGCCCGATGGGGGGCGGTATGAACCAGTTCAGGATCTTTTTCAACTTCATCCAGAATCCGGATAAGCGCATCGGTGAACGCATCCAGCATTTCAAGGGACTCGGTTTCCGTGGGTTCGATCATCAGCGCTTCATTAACGATCAACGGGAAATAAACTGTCGGCGCATGAAACCCAAAATCCAGCAGTCGTTTTGCTATATCGAGTGTCGAAACCCCCTGTTTTTTTTGCCTCGAGCCGGACATCACAAACTCATGCATCGGCGTACCGGAATATGGAATATCAAAATATTGTTTAAGCCGGGCTTTTAAATAATTGGCATTAATGATGGCGTTCTCACTTACCCGTTTCAATCCCTGATTTCCCAACATCCGAATGTAAACATAGGCTTTGACCATCACGCCAAAGTTGCCATAAAAAGAGTGGACCCTGCCAATGCTTTTAGCGAAGCTCTCTTCGAGACCAAACTGTTCACCGCGCTTAACGATCCGTGGAACTGGCAAAAAATCGACCAGTTTTTCCGAGACGCCGACGGGACCCGAACCGGGACCACCGCCGCCGTGGGGTGTGGCAAAAGTTTTGTGCAAATTAAAATGCAGCACATCGACCCCCACATCGCCAGGCCGGACAATTCCCAGCAGCGCATTCAAATTTGCTCCGTCCATATAAAGCAACGCGCCAACATCGTTGAGCAATGCCACAATATCAGCAAGCTGCGTTTCAAACAATCCCAGCGTGTTGGGATTGGTTAACATCAACGCCGCCACATTCTCATCCAGATGTTTTTTCAAATCTTCGATGTCCACCACACCATCGGCGTTGGAACGGATTTGAACAGCATTGTACCCGGCAATGGTCACACTGGCGGGGTTGGTGCCATGGGCTGAATCGGGTATTAAAACCGTTTGACGCGGGTTGCCCTGATCTTCATGAAAACCGCGAATTAACATCAAGCCGGTTAACTCACCATGCGCGCCAGCGGCTGGCTGCAACGAGACCGCTTTCATGCCGGCAATTTCGCACAGATACTGCGAAAGCTCATCCATCAGCGACAGCGCTCCCTGATCGAGAGCATCAGTTTGCAGTGGGTGCAAATCCTTCAAACAGGAAAAACGGGGCACATCCTCATTAATTTTGGGATTGTATTTCATGGTACATGAACCCAGCGGATAGAACCCTTTATCAATATGATAATTCAGTTGAGATAACTCGATAAAATGTCGCACCACTTCATTTTCGCTCAGTTCCGGGAGTCGCGCCGGCTGCTGGCGAACTAATTCCGCCGGGATCAACGCGGCGACATCCTTTTCCGGAACCTGCAACCGCGGCAACGTATATCCCTTTCGTCCATTCACACTTTTTTCAAAAATCAACCGTGGCATACCCGTTCTCCTTGACAAACAGCAAAAAATAATTCATTATTGATTCTTATTGTGTTAACGGTTAAATTGAACTTTAAAAATACGAGATTATTTGGAAATATGCAAGGATTATTTGGGGTAAAGTGTTATCGGGCACTCAAATCCGACAATTAGTGGGCACTTCAAAACCGGCCAGCTTCCTGTTGATCACTGTAATGATTATTTGAATGTGGTGGATGAGGATTTTTGAAATAGTAACGATAAAGACTGTTGCTATGGTCTAAAACATAATGAGTCGTCTTTGCCCCGGCTGAAATTCGGATCGCTTCCGACTTCATATACCGCTCTCGGTGGAATGTCCTGACTTTTTGCTTTGCAAAGGGTCAGTGAAGTTCGCCCACAGCCTTCCTAAAATCCTGTTCATTCATGAATTTTGCTGTAATATTCTCATTTGTATCAATCCGTTAAATAAAAATATTATTCCAGCGATTCCATTTTTTAATTTGGCCAATTCATCCTCAAAAACTCCCTTATACCTCTTTTAGGGTAACCGATCACGGGGTTATTAAGAAGCCGTTAAAACGGCTTTGGATATGTTTCGTTAATGCTGTAACCACCATGATGAATCATGGTGTTAGTTCAAAGAGGCATTGAAACAACACCACAATTTATTGTGGTGAAATAATCATCTCAAAACAGTTCTTTTAACCGCTTCAGCGGTTTATATTCACTCACCCTGTGATCGATTACCTTTTAGGAGCATCCATCGGATAAATCTTTATAAATTCACTTTCCGCATCGCCCAGGCTTGTCTTTGGCAATATATCGGTATAGGTAGCAAGATACAAAAGCCCTATTGAAGGTCCTCTTGATTCACCCTGAATACAATGAACTAAAACCTTATCACCACCTTTCAATGCTTCATCAATAAATGACAAAGCATTATCCATAATCTCTTTAGCAACATAAGCTGGGTCTTCTACATCCACAAGATTCAAATATAGTCTTTTACCTCTCGTTACTAATAGGTATTCAGGATGATCCTTCGGCGCTCCTCTGGTTTTATAACCCAATAATTGCCGATGGTAAGGCTCTTTGCAGGCATGAACAACCCGCCACCCAGACTGATATTTAACGTTTTGTTCATAATCATCCTGATCCCCGACAAATAAATTTGGACAGATTTCTATCATGGAATCCTCTGAACAATTATCAAGAAATACTTGTAATTAGTACGTCCAATGCTCTTGTTTCAACGGTTGTCGATTCAAATCTTCTTTATAAGATCGCCATTTAGGTAAGAATTTATCCATGCAGGCAACGAATATTTCATTATGCTTTCGCTCCAACAGATGCACCATTTCATGGACAATAATATATTCCAGGCAATGAAGCGGCTTTTTAGCCAGTTCAAGATTAAGCCATATTCTTCCGGCTTCACGTGTACATGTGCCCCATTTGGTCTTCATTTTCTTGATGCCGAATTCATTGACCTGCACGCTTATCTTTTGCTCAAATTTTTCAATATAGCCTGGAATGATCTCTTTTAGCCGCTGGCGATACCATTGCTCCAGGACATTCTTCATTTTTTTAAGTGATGAATTCGGTCTCACATATAATTCAATGCTATCATGCTTCAAAACAACGTCGGGTGCAGCATTATTCTCAATAATTTTCAACAGGTATCGTTTGCCAAGATAATAGTGGCTTTCACGGTTGAGAAAGTCCCTGGGTGCTTCTCGCTCCTGCTCACGCAGTTTTGTCTGCTGCTTCTTAATCCAGCCAAGCTTTGATATGGCAAACACCCTCACGGTGTCCAAATCCATCCGTAAAGGAGCGGAAATGCGCACCTTGCCAGCAGGCGGATAAACGCTAAGGTGAACGTTCTTAATGTCCTTGTACACCACGTCGATGTCAATATCGCCCAACCTGATTTGCTGCATATTAATACTCATCCTGCTGTTTTACGATAGAAAAAATCCGTTCGACTTCTGCTTCATCTTTTAAGACATCATAAAGGGCTTTCTTGATTTCCCGCTCTTTTGTGAATTTGGCTTTCGCTTTGTCCTCATATCCCTTTGTCGATTTTTTACCAAGCAGCTTTTTGTAAGTATGATAAATGTATTCCCTTTCAGTCTCGGTATTAGCGCCCGTATCTTCAGTGGTAATATCTCTAGTTGTCGGATTGTAAGATGTAACAAGCGCACATTTGCCCTTCAGTTCCATATTCTGAAAAAGCTCATAATACCTGCTTGCCTCATAGATGCTCGATGCCACCAGAATGGCATTTCCTGCACCCGAATTCAGTCGGGGCTTGACATTGAAGTCGAAAATGATATCGCTGACAATCTTATTCAGTCGGGAACGGCTGCTCAATACCTTCTGCATTGTGCCCCATTTCTTCTTTAGCTCTGACTTCTGGAAATCATTAAGCCCTTTCGTTTTCGCCTCGAACCATTCATCGATTCGTTTTGGCGATGTGATTTTCTGGTCAATATCACGGGCTTCGTACACCAAATCAAGCACCACTTCATCAGCGACCGCTTCGTTGAATTTATAAGTATGAATGTATTTTCCGAACACCTCGATGCTGGTCTGCCTATCCTGCTTTAGAAGCGGCGTCCCTGTAAAGCCGATGAAAATGGCATTTTTCAGGATTGCCTTCATGGTCTTGTGCAGCTTGCCCGATTGGGTTCTGTGGCACTCATCCACAAAAACAAATATTTCGCCCACCGTCTGTGAAGGGCTGCTTTTTAGCTCTTTCATGAATTCATTGAAATTATCAACGCCCTTCCTGCCGAATTTATGGATAAGCGAACACAGCATGCGTGGCGATGCCTCGCCGAGCTTTTTCATCAGATCCCTGCCGCTTCGGGTGCGAACCATTTCCTCGCCCGCATCGGAAAATACGCCTTCAATCTGCTTATCCAGCTCGTCACGGTCAGTGATAACGGCAATTCGGGCATTCGGATTATTATCAAGCATCCACTTGGCAAGCCACACCATAACAAGGCTTTTGCCGCTGCCCTGCGTATGCCAGATAATGCTACCCTCTTTTCTTTTGACATGCTCCTGCGCCGCTTTCACGCCAAAATACTGATGCGGTCGGCACAGCTTCTTGATGCCGCCATCAAACAAACTAAAGTCGTAGATGATTTCCAGGAACCGCTTTTTATTGCCCATTTTCAAAAGGTACTTATCGAGCAGTTTTTCAACATCACTATCTTCCTTCCAGTTCAGGTAGTATTTTTCAGGCGTGCCGATTGTTCCGTACCGAAGTCCCTGGGTGTCGTTGCCTGCAAATATCAATTGAATTATTGAATTGTGGAAAAAAAGGATTGAATAAACTCTTTTTGCTGGTTGACAATATTCTGGCGGATGCCATCGCCAATGGAAACCGTGCTTCGCTTCAGTTCCAGCACACCAAGCGCAATGCCGTTGAAATACATCACAATGTCGGGGCGCTTTTCACGATAGCCCTGAATCGTAACCGCTTCAGCGATGGCAAAATCATTCTTTTCAGGATGCTTCCAGTCGATAAGCTCGATTGTTTCGAAATTCTCCCCAGCTTCTGCCTTTGCCCTGATTCCATAGCGCAGCAGGTCGTAAACTTTTTTATTGGCGCTGTACAAGCCGTCATTGAGGTTGTTCGCCGCCTTATGAAGCTCATACAGGGCTTTGCTGATAAGAATTTCATTATAGCCCTTTTTATCGCTTAAATATGTGCGAAGAAGCAATTCCTCGATATTGCTGTTGCCAGGGCGCTCCTCCCAGTTGCCAAGATAGGCATATTTCAATTGGTCTTTGAACAACTGGACATCACGATTTTGAGTGATTCGTTCAGGCTGTCCGACTGCATGCAATGTACTGTTTTTCATTTTGTATTTCCGTTTCGAAAACTATTCAAACAATTGCAAATATTTTTCAAAAATAAATATTCTATTTCTTTTATAACCCGTGGTCTCTTTGAGTATACTCAGTTGTATAAAATCATTAATAAGTCGCAGCGATGTTGAACGATCGATTTTTAACAGTTCAGATGCTTTCTGACTATCAATAACAGGTTGGCTATATAAACAATGTAAAAATTGCTGGGCTAATTTCGTTTTCTTGCCCAATGTCAAAATATCCTTGTATTCAATTTGCTGACGAAGTTTAATGATCGTTTTGAATGTTTCGAGAGAATATTCCGACGTCTGTTTAATACCCTCCAGGAAAAATTTTAACCACTGGGTCAGGTTGTTGTGCGTACGAACCCGTGAGAGATTATCATAATATAGCGTTTTATTTCTCTCAAAAAATGAAGACATATACAGGGTTGGTCTTGCTAATAAATTCTTGCTCACCAGATACAGGGTTTATCAACAGCCGTCCGATTCTGCCATTGCCATCCAGAAATGGATGTATTGTTTCAAACTGGTAGTGTGCAATGCCGATTCTAACAAGATGGGGTAGCGGATAAGTTTCTTCATTTAAGAATTTTTTCAAAATCGGACATCAGTGATGGCAATTCATCATAATGCGGTGGGATGAAAACCGCATCGTTAAGCGATGCGCCGCCAATCCAGTTCTGGCTGGTGCGAAATTCACCAGGCAGCTTATGTTTGCCCCGGACTCCCTGTAATAATATGCGATGGGCATTTCTTAACAGCCTGTTGGAAAGCGGCAGCGTTCGGAGATTCGTTATCGCTTCATTCATCGCCATAATGTAATTTTGTACTTCCTCCCAATCATCTCGTTTTTCAGGATTGATATACTCAATTTTTTGTACAGCTTCTGCTATATTGGTCTGCGTGCCTTCAATTCGGCTGCTGGTAATGGCTTCTTTGCTGACGTGCATTTTAATGAAATAATTAATATCAGGCACTAACTGAGAAAAAGCATTCAATTCGCCCAGCTTTATATCTGCCTGGCTGAGCAGATTTATCAAATGGCTGTCGCTTATCTGCCATTCAATGTTAACTGGGTTTGGTGTAAAGCTTTTATACTGATATTGCTGCTTAAAACTTCCAGCGTTATAATCTTTTATGTCCATTTATAATTCCTTTGTGTTCTGCAACTATATTTTTTTTATATTTGCAGAAAACGGATTATCTGCAAATATATATTTTTGTCGTAACCTTGCTTTGCATGATTTAATGATTACCTTGATTTTTCT
>OMKS01001222.1_pt1 | contig 23226 bp, 22 predicted proteins | sample 1674721 | NCBI WGS metagenome assembly OMKS01 (sample SAMN06264996, study PRJEB25208) | sediment metagenome | isolation source: hot spring sediment | place: USA: California | collected 2014-09-02
CGGTACTACAGAACATCAGGGATTCGGAATTCAAAAGAACTACATGAAAAAAAGACGATACCGACGCCGATACCGACACCGACGCCGAGAATAAGGATTTCGCCGCCGCCCGGCAGGCAAAAAAATCTTTCTTCGTGTCCTTCGCGTCCTTTGTGGTTCAGTCTTTGGAGATAAGGATTTCGCCTGCAGACGTTTAAGACGGCAGGTGAATAAGAGCCGGGGCGGGCATTTGTGACTTGATATAAAGCGGTTCAATCTTTATAGTGATGAACCTCCGGAAGCCACCTGCACACTTTTCGGGTAAGCGACGTCAAGGCTTCCCTGAAGGCTGCCACATACATGGAGATGTGTGAATATGGATATGTCAGAAGAAAATGCGTCCTTCCCTTTTGTTCTCGATCATAAACCGGGTTTTCTCCTGGGCTCTTTTCTATACAGGCTGTTCAGGCGGGCTCGATTCGATGAACACATGACCGAGCGGCTCAGGGATATGAACCGTCACGGCACGGTGATCTATGCAATCAAGTACCCGGGGAAACTCGACTACCTGCTCTATCATTACCGCTTCCGAAGAGCCAGGATACCTTACCCGAAGGTCTCCTTCGACATGAACATGACGATGCTGCTGCCAATGAAGCAGGTGTTCAGGGTGCTTCGGTTCTACCTGGCTTACATGGCCAGGCACAAACGATTTCCCAGCCCCTTTGAAACCGGCTTTCTCGAACGAACCATCAAAAACGGCACATCCTGCCTGATTTCCCTTGTCGACTCGAAAGGCTTCACACGCCGATTCATACACGAGGACAAGGACTATCTCCAGTTCCTGGTGGAAATCCAGAAAAAAATGGATGCTCCCATCTTCATCATTCCCCAGTTGATCCTGTATAAATCGACACCGGAAAAAGAAAAACCGGGGCTCATGGATATATTCTTCGGGTACAAGGACAAACCCGGCTGCATTCGAAAGATAGCCCTTTTCTTCCGGCACAACCGCAAAGCTTTCATCGATTTCGGCACCCCGCTCGATCTAAAAACCTACCTCGCCGAACACGATCACGGCCGAACCGAGACCGACATCGCCGGAGAACTCCGTTCCCTTTTGATCGACCGCATAGACGCCCAGAAGCGGGTGATACTCGGGCCCGTGATGAAATCAAAGCAGCAGTTGAAGGAAACCGTTCTCCAGGACCCGAAAATCATGGAGGCGATCCACGAAGAGGCAGGGGGCGCCAAAAAAAAACTCAAGGCGGTCAGAAAGAAGGCCGGCGGTTATTTCGACGAAATCGCCGCCGACTACAACCAGGCGTATGTCCAATTCGGACACATGGTTTTAAGCTGGGTCTGGAAGCGGTTGTTCGACGGAATCGACGTGATGCCGTCAGAGCTGGGAGCGGTCCGGGAATATGCCCGCAGAGGCCCTTTGATCTACATACCTTCGCATAAAAGCCACGTGGACTACCTGGCTCTCAACTATGTACTCTTCGAACACCACATGCACATTCCAAGGATAGCGGCAGGCAGGAATCTGGCCTTCTGGCCGATGGGCAATTATTTTCGAAAATCGGGCGCATTTTTCATCCGAAGAACATTCAAGGGTGCACGGCTTTATGCGAAAGTGTTCTCCCAGTACATCAGGGCCCTTTTACAGGAGGGCCACCCACTCGAGTTTTACATCGAAGGGGGCAGGAGCAGAAGCGGAAAACTGATCCTCCCCAAGATAGGCTTCCTCTCCATACTCATAGAAGCCTGCAACGAAGGCTATTGCGAGGACCTGGTCTTTGTGCCCGCGTCCATCGTCTATGACCGAATTCCTGAAGAAAGTGCCTACCTGCATGAAATTGACGGGGGAGCCAAAGAGGCTGAAAGCTTCAGACAGATGTTGAAAGCAAGGCATTTTCTGAAAAAAAGCTACGGAAAGATTTATATCAGATTCGGTAAACCGATTTCCTTTAAGGAATATTTGGAATCAACATATCCTGCCACTCACCAGCTTCACCGGCATCTGGCACTCGACCTGATCAGGTCGATAAATGACGTGACGCTGGTTACCCCGCTGGCCCTCGTCGCTTCGGCCGTGCTCACCACGCACCGCCGCGGTTTTCATCTTCCGCAGATCGTGGAAACGGCCCGGTTGATCCATCGCTTTTTAACCTCCCGTTCGGTACCGACCGCGGCGACCCTCACAGATGTGGAGCAGGCGTGCAGGGATACCCTTTCATTGCTCATAAGCTGGAAAGTGGCGACAGCGCTCGAAGACATCGAAGGAGAAGAGAGATTTTATTTTGTCGATGACGATAAAAAACCCGAACTGGAATATTACAAAAACAGCATCATTCACGCGACAATAACTTACGGGTTCGTCGCCGCCAGCCTTCTTTCCGGCTCCAGGCAGGTGCCTGTAACCGGCTCTCTTGCCGATGACTATAAATTCATGAAACATCTGTTCAGAAACGAATTCGTCTACTCCGCGGAAGGCGATGATGGCGCCGAAGTCGAACGCATCCTCACCTACTTCACCAGCGAAAGGCTGGTGGAACAGGATGCGGAATCCGGGGAATGGCGTGTAACAAGGCTGGGCTATGATATCCTTCCCACCTGGGCCGGCTTCGCCAGAACGTTTCTCGAAGCCTACTGGATAGCGGCGAGAACACTCAGTGGTGCGGTGAAGCAGGGGGACGCCGGCCGCGGCGACATCCTCAAACGGATGCATAACAACGGCATCAGGTACTACCGGCTGGGCATCATAGAACACCGCGAGGCCGTCAGCCACCTGCTTTTTAAAAATGCTTCGGCCGCTGTCAGGGACGGCAGGTCCCTCGACAGCGCCGATGAAACATCAGAACACCTTTCGGCCCTTGCCCACAGGCTCTATGAACTGGCCCATTAGTGGTTTGAAGCCTGCTTTATATGAACACATATTCCTTTTCTTTCAATTTCGCATGGGCCGCGGCCAGCCTGGCGATCGGGACCCTCGGCGGTGAGCAGGAAACATAGTTCATGTCTACATGGTGGCAGAATCTTATCGCATCCGGATGTCCGCCGTGCTCCCCGCATATACCGAACTTCATGTCAGGCCTGGTCTTGCGCGCCCACTCGATCGTAATCATCATCAAGCGCCCGACCCCTTTTATATCCAGCACTTCGAAAGGATCGTGCTGAAGGATGCCCCGCTCCTGGTAAAGCGGCAGGAATTTGTTTTCCGCATCCTCCCTCGAAAATGAGAACGTCGCCTGGGTCAAATCGTTGGTGCCGAAGGAAATGAACTCGGCAAGCTCTGCGATCCGCCCGGCCCTCATGCATGCCCGGACCACTTCCACCATGGTTCCGAACCGGAATGGCACCGCAATCCCGAACTTCTTTTCGACTTCTTTATGGATTTTTTTCACGTAACGATGAACCCATTTGAGCTCCTCGAGGGTGCAAACCTGGGGAATCATGATCTCGGGGTTCACCTGCCCCCCTTCGGTCAGGTATTCCGCCGCGGCCTCCAGTATCGCCCTGATCTGCATGGCGTATATCTCCGGGTAGGTGATACCGAGCCGGACTCCCCTGTGACCCAGCATCGGGTTCGTTTCCGCCAGCGCCCTCACCTTCTGGAGCATCGATTCCTTGGCCTCGATCATGGTCTCGGCCAGGTGCTGGTTTTTCAGCTCGTCGAGTGCGTGCGTAATCACCTCCAGGTTCGCCGCATAACGGTCGTAGAGCTCCGGATTGATCAGCTTGAGCGTGTCAGGCAGGTTGGCCATCCCTTCGACTGTTTTGCGCAGTTCGCGCAGATGAACAATTTCGCGTACCAGCTCGTCGGCGGAAGGCAGAAATTCATGAATAGGCGGATCGAGCAGCCTGACGGTTATCGGGTAGCCTTCCATGATTTTGAAAATTTCTTTGAAGTCATCCCGCTGAAACGGAAGCAGGCGTTCGAGTGCCGATTCCCTTTCCTCCACGGTTTCCGAAAGGATCATCTGCTGGACGATCGGGAGACGTTCAGGCTGGTTGAACATACGCTCGGTGCGGCACAGCCCGATTCCCACGGCTCCGTATTTCCGGGCCTTCTCCACAGGCTCAGGTGTATCTGCATTGGCCATTACCTTGATCTTGGCGATGTCATCGGCCCACTCCAGAATCATCAGCAGGTCCTCGACGAATTCGGGCTCGATCGTGGGAATTTTGCCCTGGTACACATTCCCCGTGGTTCCGTCTATCGTGATCATATCCCCTTCGCGCAGCACGACGCCACCGATCACGGCTTCGCGGTTCGCAGTGTCAATGGAGATTTCCTCGCAACCTGAAACGCATGGCTTACCCATGCTCCTGGCCACCACCGCGGCATGCGAAGTTTTGCCGCCCCTGCTGGTCAACACCCCCTGGGCTGCAAAAAACCCATGTATGTCGTCCGGCTTGGTCTCCTCCCGCACCAGTATCACCTTTTCCCCGATTTTAGCCTTGGTTTCCGCGCGGTCCGCATCGAAAACAATCCTGCCCGACGCTGCACCGGGAGAAGCGGGGAGGCCTTTTGCCAGGATCTCCGCAGTGTAATTGGGATCAAGCCTCGGGTGGAGAAGCTGGGCGAGCATATCCGGCTGGATTCTCAAAAGCCCCTCTTCTTCGGAAATCAAACCCTCGTTCACCATATCTATCGATGATTTAATAAACGCCGCGGCGTTCATTTTTGCATTTCTGGCCTGAAGGCAATACAGCTTTTTCCGCTCGATCGTGAATTCGAAGTCCTGTACTTCCCGGTAATGGTTCTCCAACGTCCTCCTGAGGGTTTCGAGCTGGCGGTAGACATCCGGCATCTGTCTCCTGAGCTGCATGATCGGCAGGGGAGTCCTTATGCCTGCCACCACATCCTCACCCTGGGCATTGATCATATATTCCCCGTAAAGCCGGTTTTCACCGCTGGCCGGATCCCTTGTGAACGCCACGCCGGTGGCGCAGTCATTACCCATGTTTCCGAACACCATCGTACAGACGTTCACCGCGGTGCCGTCAGCCATATCCGGCGTGATATTGAACTCCTTGCGGTAATCGACGGCTCTTTTCCCCATCCACGATCCGAACACCGCTTCGACCGCCAGGAACAACTGCACGTGGGGATCCTGCGGAAAGGGCTTTCCGCTCTTCTTCTCAACGATTGCAAGAAAACGATCGCACACCTCCTTCATCGCTCCGCCGTCGAGATCGATGTCCGCCATGGCATTGTTCGCCTTTTTAACTTCTTCAAATACATCGTCGAAAACTTCGTCGCCAAGCCCCAACGCGACGGAACCGAAAAGTTGAATCAGGCGACGGTAGAGGTCGTAGGCAAAGCGCTCGTTTTTCGTCTTCTTGATCATCCCCTTGACGGTCTTGTCGTTCAGGCCCAGGTTCAAAATCGTGTCCATCATGCCGGGCATCGACATGGCGGCGCCGGAACGAACAGAGACCAGCAGTGGATTCGCCGGATCGCCGAAACCTTTCCCGGTCTTTTTTTCCAGTTCCTTCATCTCTTCCCGAACCTGGTCGACGACTTCCTTCTGGAGACCTTTATCTTTGCGTTTCAGATATCCCAGGCAGGCCTCGCTGGTTATGACGAAGCCGGGAGGAACCGGGAGGCCTATCTGCGTCATGCCGCTCAAATTGGCGCCCTTTCCCCCCAGTAATTTCTTATTGGAAGGATCCCCTTCCTCAAACGAAAAAACATATTTTTTATTTTCCATAATTTTCCCTTTCGTTTCTTTTTCTCAGGTACTCCAGGCAGTAGGCGAGCCCCAGAAGGACAGCGGCAAGTCCCAGTATTCCCGGGACACCGCCATCCGGGAAGAAAAACCGCGAAATCAAAACCGCGAACAACAACGAAAGCACGCCTCTAATCAAAAACCGCTCCAATGGGCCCAAGGTGGAATCTCCTCATTCAGGTTTCTTAAAAGGTATAACCCGCAACTTTCCACCACGCCCCGAGGCAGCCGGAGACTCCTTTTCTTCGGAGGGCGGCGCGACAGCGGCAGGCGGTGCTTTCACCGGATCAAGGCGCATCGGCACGCCTCCCATCGTAAAGACATCCCCATTAATATAAGCATCGCGAAGTATCCATGTAACCGTCTGCATCGGCAGCGTGAGCAGAAGCAATGTCACGTGGTACCAGTCCTTTTTAAAATCAGGTTCAATGGACTCGACCCTTGCGAACACAGCGGGTTTATCCTGGTAATGAATTAGTACGACATCTCCTTCTTTGGCCATAATTCCACTCTTTCTTTTTATAGGTGAACCGGGCCGTATTTCAATCTCCTCCATCAAAAACGCGCCCCGGATCGCTTCTCAATGTGTCCAGCTTCGATTCGAACTCCCCGCCCAGGTCGACACCCATCCGCTCCGCCCGCTTTTTGGCGCTGAGCCCGATATTTCGGGTGTCCGAGTAAAAGCCATCGCACTGGGCCTGCGCGGGATCGAAGGATTCCAGCCGGTCTTTTTCGGATCGATGGTAAGACGTCCTGGATATCAATTTTTTAAGTTCCGCAGCCCCGCATGAAGGGCACGCAGCCGTTTCCACATCCCGGCGGTTCAGCAGCAGCAACTGGAAATTCCGGCCGCATGAAAGACACCGGTATTCATAGATAGGCATCGAAACCTCCTCATTTCCAATCCGGAAATGTTTTTTCTTATCTGCACCCGGCCGCTCCATCACTCGGATGATACCCCTGCGATTCAAACGACGTTCCGCCGCCATACGATCAAGTCCCGGCCTCATCGGCCGTCGCATGACATACATTATACCGGTTTATGGGAATTCAGGAATTAGAATTTCATCGGTACCGTGCAGTTGGTTTTCAACTTAGCAGAATATATGGAATTTTTCAAGCGCTGTGTGTGCCCTTACAAATGATGCTTGACTCGAAAAACCCGTGCCCCTATAAATTCGAGTGTGGTGGAATCGTGCCGGCACAACAAACTCGCTTGAAAAGCGCTCCCACAGAACATTAAAAGACGGTGGGCGAATAAGGGCCGGGGCGGAAGCGGAAGGCACTACATGAAAAACAGCCGATTGCGACGCCGATACCGACGCCGACGCCGATAAAAGGGAAATCGCGCTTGAAAGGGCCTCATGCAGGAATATGACGGAGGATAATGTGAAGACTGAACAGGCGGTCGAAGGGAAAATCCATCGGCTGATTGAAAAAGGCGTTGAAATTCCGAACCCGTATTCCGTTTATATCGGGGATGAGGTCGATACAGAATGGATATCCGCCGACGGGCTGAAAATTCATCCCGGCTGCAGGATACACGGCGCCAAAACGGTGATATCCGGGGGGTGTGAAATCGGAAGAGAGGGCCCCGTAACGATCGAGGACTGCCAGCTTGGAAACTCGGTTGAACTCAAGGCCGGATATTTCAAAAATTCCGTTTTCCTGGAAAAAGCCAACATGGCCTCGGGGGCACATGTGAGGGACGGCTGCATCCTTGAAGAACAGGCCGGAGGCGCCCACTGTGTCGGACTCAAGCAGACCATCCTCTTTCCATTCGTAACTCTCGGGAGCCTGATCAATTTCTGCAACTGCCTGATGGCAGGCGGCACAAGCCGTAAAAACCACAGTGAGGTGGGAAGCTCGTTCATCCACTTCAACTTCACCCCCGAAGGGGATAAAACCACGCCGTCGCTGATAGGCGATGTACCCCGGGGGGTTATGCTGAACCAGCCGCCGATATTCCTGGGAGGCCAGGGGGGGATCGTCGGGCCGGTCAGGCTTGGCTTTGGAAATGTTGTTGCAGCAGGGACGATTCTTAGAAACGACGTCGTCGAAGACAACAAACTTATCGTAGGAAAAACGCACCGTGGTAAAATCATCGACCTGGCGCCGAAAAGCTACCCCGGTCTCCGGCGGATCGTCGAAAACAATATAATCTACATTGCGAACCTGCTTGCCCTTGAACAATGGTACCTTCTTGTAAGGCATCCATTCCTGGGCCGACGGGAATTCGGTGAGCAACTATTCCGGGGGGTACTCGAGAAACTGGACATGGCCAGGCGCGAGCGCCTGAAGCGCCTGGAAGCGATGGCCGCCAGGGCAGCAGAATCGCCTTCGACCGAAAAGACCGAGCTGGGGCGCAGGGTCGAGGAATTAAACGGCGTTTTCACTGCAGATATCGCAGATTCTGCCGCCGTTGACATCCGGGACCGCTTTCTCGAAGGATTACAGACGCATGCCGCTTCGGGCAACGGGAACTACTTAGAGTGCATTCAGAGCCTTTCCGTTGCGCTTTCGCTGGAAGGCACAGCATGGCTCGAAGGGGTGGTGAACGCGGTATGCCTCCGGGCGAAAGAGACGTTGCCGTCAATGAAGCTGTTCGCGAATCTCATTGAAAATTGAAGGAGGAATAATAGATGGGAAAATTGTTCGGCACCGATGGAATACGGGGCGAAGCCAACCGATACCCTATGAATGCCGAGATCGCTTTTTCAGTGGGCCAGGCCGTGACGAAAGTGTTCAAAAAACCCGGGCATAAGACACGGGTCATCATAGGAAAAGACACCCGGATTTCGGGCTACATGATCGAGAGTTCGCTCGAGGCCGGGATCAGCTCCATGGGAGGAGTTTCCTACCTGGTCAGGGTGCTTCCGACTCCCGGAATTGCATTTATCACAGAAAGCATGCGGGCCGATGCGGGAATCGTGATATCCGCATCCCACAATCCGTTTCAGGATAACGGCATAAAGATTTTCGGCGGGGACGGCTACAAGCTTTCCGATGAAAAAGAAAAAGAAATCGAGAACCTGATATTGAATGGAAAGCTTTCAGAGATGCTGCCTCCGGCCCACGAAATGGGTCGCTCTCACCGGATGGAGGACGCCCCGGGGCGCTATATCGTGTTTCTAAAAAACACATTCCCGAGGCATTTCTCGATCGAGGGGATGAAAATCGTGCTGGACGTTTCAAACGGCGCCACATACAAAGTTGCACCGGCGGTGTTCTACGAACTGGGAGCCGATGTGACGGTTATAAACGACGAGCCCGACGGCCTCAATATCAACGACAACTGTGGAAGCCAGCACACCCAAGGCCTGAAAGAAAAGGTCCTGGAGACGGGGGCAGCCATAGGGTTGGCGTTCGACGGCGATGGAGACCGCCTTATAGCGGTGGACGAGAAAGGTAGGCGGATATCGGGGGACCAGATCCTCTTAATCTGCGCAAAGGTTCTGAAGGACCAGGGCCGTTTGATCAACGACCTTCTCGTCAGTACGGTTATGAGCAATATCGGTCTTTCCATCGCATGCAGGAAGCTGGGCTTCCGTCATCATCGCGCAAGGGTCGGGGACCGCTATGTCCTGGAGGACATGCAACGGCTCGGTGCGGTCATCGGGGGGGAGCAGTCCGGACACATGATATTCCTGGACCACCATACCACCGGTGACGGAATCCTCACCGCCATACAATTGATCGCCGCCATGATCAGCGAAGGCAGGCTTCTTTCAGAGCTTGCCCGCGTCATGGACATATATCCCCAGGCACTGATCAACGTAGACGTTGAAAGCAAACCGGAAATTTCGAATGTCCCGATCATCGTCGACGCAATAAAGGCCGCTGAAGACGAACTGGGTGAAAATGGACGGGTGCTTGTCCGCTATTCCGGCACACAGAAGATGTGCCGGGTGATGGTGGAAGGGCCGAGCGACGAGGTCACCTGCAGGTTATGCGAAATGATCGCCTCGGCAGTGACAACATCGATCGGGTGAGCTCCCTCACACAGAACGTTAAGGATAGTGGCGCCGCAGGCTGATTGGTTTTTGCCTGCCGCCGCCCGGCAGGCAAAAAAATCTTTCTTCGCGTCCTTCGCGTCCTTTGTGGTTCAGTCTTTGAAGATAAGGATTTCACGACGCCGACGCCGAGGAATAAGAATAAGGATATCGCAGGTGGGGATCAGCGTACTGATTACTGAAAATTTCGAGCACATGAGTGATGTCGCTGCGCGCGTCGTCAAAAACCACATTATTCGGACGCTCGAAGCAAAGAATAGCTACGTGATCGGACTTGCGACCGGCGCTTCTCCGACCGGGCTTTACAAAAAACTGGCCCAATCCGCCAATGCCGGGGAATTCGACCCCGGTAAGATACAGAGCTTCAACCTGGACGCATATGTCGGACTTCCCGGCGAGACCCCGCAGGACCGAGTCATGCACCCGGAAAGCTATTGTTTTTTTATGATCCGGGAGTTTTTCGGCCTGCTGAATCGGGCTTTTTCCCGAACCAGCCTTCCCTGCGGTTCGATGATCGACCAGGAAAGGCTTGTCAAGGAACTCTCACGACACCCTGAGGATTGGACCTGGAAAGGGACCAACGCGGGAAAGGCGGTTTCGATCAGGGAAGACGCCGCGTCGAAATATCTTTCGTGGATCAGGAAATCGATCCTCGAAGGCTACAGGCGCAGAATCGAAGATGCCGGCGGGATAGACCTGCAGGTAATCGGGGTCGGCGGCCGCGGCCACGCGGGATTCCACGAGTCGGGGATACCGTTTGACAGCGGCCCGGTTTTACTGGTTAAGCTCGATGAAAACACGATAGAGAATGCGGTGGCCGACAGGCATTTCAATTCGAAGAACGAATCCCCCTGCTACGCCGTCAGCATGGGAGCTGAGCTTATCTACCGTGCCCGCACCGTGGTGCTCCTTGCAAGCGGTGAGAGAAAACGTCACCCGGTTGCGCTTTCCCTCCTGGAAAGACCCACCGCCGAGATTCCGATTTCCTATGGCCGGATCTACGGTCGAAACGGCGGAGAGATGATTTATATTATAGATAAAAGCGCGGCCGAAGAGCTCTTGGCCGGCAGAGATGTCTTGAAGCGGAAACAGGTGGAAATCCATGAAGTCCCAACGTGACAGGGAAAGTTGATTCCAATGAAAAAAGATATCCAGTGCATCAACTTAGACCTGGATTCAGTTCTTTATATCCCTTCGGATTTTTTGGAGACGACGCTTCTGATGTCCGTAAAAGCCATGATGCAGACCGGGCTCAAGGCCGGACCCCATGAAGCGCTTGAAAAACTGAAGGAAATCCGTTCAATAGATTCAAACGCTAAAGACCATTTCGATAAATTATGCTTATTTTTCAACAAAAGATATGACCCCTTGATTATCGCGGCGGGCATAGAAAAATACTGGGATTGTAAAATCGGAAACATGACCAGTGCACCGGAGACGATCCTTGTTTTAAGTATGTTGTATCCAAGATACCCGCTCTCCATCATTTCCAACGGCCCCGCGTTAAAACAGGCAGGCAAGATGGTACGACTGGGGCTGGCGCATTTTTTTTCAAATTATGACAACAACCTGCAGCTCAACGAGCACCACTTCTACGCAACTTCCAAAAAAATGCAGGTTAAACCGTTTCCCTACCTCTGGCACCAGTCCAGGAAGGATATCGGCTATGAATTTCCATCGGCGCTCATGGTGGGCGACCGTTACTGGGAGGATATTTTCGGCGCAAAGCGGCTCGGAATGATCACCGTGAAAATGAACAGGGGACGCCATACCAGCGAAACCATCGAGGAAGCTTTCGAGAAGGCTATGCAGAAACCGGAAATGAAGAATTATTTCCTGAAGGAACACTCCCGCCGGGAGATCATTTCATTTATGAAGCCCGATTACACGATCGACAGCCTGCAGGAGCTTTTAAAACTGCTGGAGGTCATTTAAAATATAAAACCGAAGATTTAAACCATCAATATAATCTCAATCAAAACAAACACGAACAATACCAGGCCCACCACGACTTCAACCGTGGGGCTGTATTTGTATGCTTCGTGTCGATGCCCGGTGAAGGGATTCAGCCATGTCATCGGGTTCCGGAAAGCCAGCCTCAAACGCCCGACGACACCGAAGGCCAGCTCTTCCGTACGGTCAAAAACCGCACTCACATAAGAGACAAAAATCTTTGTGAAAAACGGAGCCGGCCTCCTGTAGAACCAGTCCACATCGAGAGCCAGGATCAACTCACTGTGGAATTTATGGCAGAACACCCAGAATCCCAGGAATGTCATCAGGCTCACCTGTGTCACCTCGACCAGGTGATAAACGCTGAAAGGGTTGTATTCCACCGGGTAGGGAAGGTACCTGTACAGCGCCCCCGGCACGAGGCCGTAGAATATGCACAGGAAGGCCGCCATTCCCATGCCTGCATACATGTTGCGAGGGAGCCGCTTGAGCCCCATTAGGTTATGCTCTCTGTCAAACCAGGTCATGTACGGCAGTTTGAGACCCACACTGAGAAACGTGCCCACCGAGGCGAGCATCAGCATGATCATTGCCGCCTCGTTATGGGCCTCGCCGGCGGCCGCAATCGTTATCGACTTGCTGATGAAGCCGTTAAAGAGCGGGAGGCCTGAGATGGAGAAGGCCCCGATCATATAAAGGATCATCACCCAACGCATTCTGGACGCCAATCCCCCGAGATATGCCACCTTGGTGGTGCCGGTCTTGTAGAGCACCGCCCCCGTGCCCATGAAAAGCAGCGCCTTGTAGAGAATGTGGCTGTATGCATGGGCGGCGGCCCCGTTTACGGCCATTTCCGTCCCGATGCCGGCCCCGGCCACCATGAAACCCACCTGGCTGATTATATGATAGGCCAGGATCTCCCTGATGTCCTTGCAAACCACGGCGTAAAGCACGCCGTAAAGAGCCATCGCGCAGCCGAACCACGTCAAGACCTCCCAGCCGGGAAACACACGCAAAAGCACGTAGACAGCGGATTTGGTCGTAAACGCGCTCATGAAAACCGCACCGGTGACGGTCGCTTTCGGATAAGCATCCGGCAGCCATGCGTGCAGCGGGACCACGGCCGCGTTTACCGCAACCCCGATCAGCATCAACACCGCCGCCGGGCTGTATACCGGTTCGAAGGAAACAACCTGCAGTGAACCGGTCGCGGAATAATGCATCAAAATTCCGCTGAAAAGAACCCCGCCGCCGACTATGTGATAGATCAGATACCGCATGCCGGCTTTGTCCGACTGTGGGCTCCGATTGGCCCACACGAGCCATGTAGAGCTGACGGCCATCAGCTCCCAGAACACGAAAAGCGAAAAGAAATCCCCCGCAAACGAAACGCCCAGGGCGCTTCCGGCGTAAACCAGGGCCGCAACCTGCTGGGTGATGTCGCGCACGTGCCACGCATACACCCCACCGATGAATGCCGTTGCGGCGAATATTATCCCGAACAGGCGGCTCAGCCTGTCGACCACCAGGGGTTGAAGATCCATCCCCGCAATCGAAGCTGTGACCAACCGGCCTTCCGGAACCGCGAAAACCACCGCCAGGGCGGCAGCCGGAAAAACCAGGAAAAGCCACGGACGCAGCCTTTCAGGAACCGCAGGCATGATAAGCCCGCCTGCGATAACGATGATCCCGGGTATAATAAAAAAATCAGCGGTCATAATAATCCAGGTCCCGGTTCAAAAAATGGGTGCCAATGAATTTCGCTGCAAAAATAATCCCGACGCAGCAAAGGAACCCGAATATCCCGTAGAAGACCGGAATGGAATTCCACCAGTGATGACCCTCACCTGCAAGCACCGTGAATTCAAGCACCAGCGAAGCTCCGAACACCGCCCAGAATAGGAACCATAATGTCCTGTTCATCGTGCAACTCCTTCGAAAATGGATGTGGAAACGACGCCCGCCAGGTCAAAAAGGCCGAAAAACAGATTGGGGAATATCCCCAGCAAAACAGACAGCAAGGCCGTTATCATTATCGGTACAACCATAAACGGCGAAGCTTCGCCGTGCCCTGAAAGCCCTTCCCCTCTCCGAAAATAAGCGCGATGGACGACCGGAAAAAAATAACCAACATTCAACGCACCGCTTATGATCAGAATAATCACCGGGAGAAGCATGTGGCCTTCGAGGGAGCCCACGGCCAGGTACCACTTGCTCAGAAAGCCATTGACAGGAGGAACGCCCGCAAGGCCCATGGAGGCGATCGTAAAAGAGGCCATCGTAAAAGGCATCACCTTCGCGATCCCATTGAGTTCGCTGATGTTCTGCCTGTGGAGGTTGACGTAGATCGCGCCCGCACAGAAAAAAAGAGTGATCTTCATTGTGGCGTGCGCCGCTATATGCATCACACCCCCGGCCATCCCGAGCGGTGTCAGCAGCGCGGCCCCAAGAACGACATAAGAAAGATGGCCCACCGTCGAATAGGCAAGACGGCGCTTCAAATTGTCCTGGCTGAAAGCCATAAGCGAGGCCAGTATGATCGTAGCTCCGGAGACGGTGATCAGGATGTCGTTCAGGCCGAAGCCGGCCATCACCTCGGTGCCGAACACGTAGCCTACGACCCGGATCATGCCGAACACACCGGATTTGACCACGGCCACCGCATGCAGAAGCGCACTTACAGGCGTCGGGGCGGCCATAGCGGACGGAAGCCAGGAATGTATGGGCATCAATGCGGATTTGACACCGACCCCGCCCACGAACAGCAGAAAAACCCACACCATCATGGCCGGCGGTAACGATGAATTCCCGAGGATGCCTCCCGCCCTGAAGTCGATTTCGCCGGTGTAGCTGTAAATTATCGCGGCTCCGGCTATCAGGAGAAGACCTGCAGTCAGGGTGTATATCAGGTACTGCCTGCCGGCTCCGATCGCTTCTTCGTTTTCTTTGTGAATCACCAGGGGATAGGTCGCGAGCGTCAGTATTTCATAAAAAACTATGAAGGTCAGGAGGTTTCCGGCAAAAGCTATGCCCATGGTGGAGGACAGGCATACCGCAAAACATGAAAAATACCGGGTCTGTTTCTTTTCCGGCGCGCCGCGCACATAACCAATCGAATAAAAAGACGTCAATATCCAGAGGCCCGAAGCTATGACGGCAAAATACACACCAAAAGGATCGGCCCTGAGGACCAACGGTAAACCCGGCGAAATTTCGAGAATTTTCGCCTCAACAGTTATTCCCTGTGCCGCGAAAGGCAGGAGATTGAGAACCAGAAAAAACTTGAGAAAAGCGGCCATTATAGTCCACGATTCCCTGAGATTGGGCCTGCTGCTGCTTGCAACGATCAAAGGTACCGCAGCAAGGGAAACCAGCACTGGAAAAAGTGGAGCAAAGGATTGAACCATTAAAAATCACCCTGGAAACATTTTCAAAATGTACGAAACGACACTCATATTCATAATACCTATTACGATTATACCCACCGCCAGTACAACAACCGGTGCAAGCATCAACAGCTTGACTTCACGGTTTTTCACCTCCACGCCGTCCCCGGCCCCGGCTTCAAGTTTCGGGTTTTTCATATACACCTTCTCGAGTACCCGGAAAAAATACACCGCGTTCAACAGCGAGCTCACCAGGATAACAGCCAGGAACACCCAGTTTGCGTTTTCTATCGTACCCAGCACCAGATACCACTTGCTGAAAAACCCGGCCATCGGGGGCAGGCCGACCATGGACACGGCGGCAACGGTAAAGCTCGCCATCGTCCAGGGGTACTTTTTTCGATAGGTGTCGTTGAAAAGCCGGATATTGGAATGCCCCTCCCGGAACCGGAGGTTTCCGGCGACAAGGAACAGGCAGGCCTTCATCGCGGCATGGTTCAGCACATGAAGCACGGCTCCGATGAACCCCGCCGGATTCCCGAGGCTCAGCCCCATGATGATGTATCCGATCTGGGACACGCTGCTGTATGCAAGCATCCGCTTGAGCTCAGACTGGGCGATCGCCATAATCGACCCGTAAATGATGCCCATCGCGGCCAGGGTTCCGATCACCCCGGAAACCTTGACCACCGCGTCCATGGATTCGATTCCGAACAGATAAAGAAGAACACGGATCAATATATAGGCTCCGACCTTTGTGCCGGTGGGCGCGATCAACGCGCTGGAAGTGGATGAGGCAAAGGTATAGGCGTCCGGCAGCCAGCCGTGCATGGGAAAAAGCGCGGCTTTGATCCCGATGCCGACGGTCATAAGGATCAGGCCTGTGACAACCGGTGGGTCGGCGGCGAAATGCGGCAGCATCGCAGCCATGTCCAGGATGTTCAACGTCCCGGTGCAAGTGTAAAGAAAGCCGAGACCCAGAAGATACATGGAACCGCCGATAGTACCGATCACCAGGTAGCGGAATGCCGCGAAAGGCGCATGCCGGCTGCCGATTGCGATCAATCCGTAACTTGAAAGCGATGAAATTTCCAGGAATACATAAAGGTTGAACAGATCGCCAGTGCTGATGATCCCGTTGAATCCAAGCATCAAAAGCATCGCCACACTGTAGAAAGGCATCCGCTTGCCCCTGAATTCACGGGCCGACAGCGGTTTGGAATGAAGCAGAACCAGGAATGCCACGGAGTTGATCACAAGCAGGAAAAAAGCGGAAAGGCCGTCGTAGACGAATTCTATCCCGACAGGAGGGTCCCAGCCGCCGAAGGTGTGATGAATCGCGCCGCCGCTTACGTACGTTACAAATCCGTAAAGGGACAGGGCCGCAGCAAGGCCGGAAGCCGTCACCGCCATAGGATGGCTGAATTTCCTTTTCCACAGGCCGGCAAGAGGGATCAGGACGGCAAAGGCAAGGTATGTGAACGGTATCAATACCGGCAAATGATATTCGGTCATTCGATCATGTCCAAAATCTCTTGTTCATCAAGGCTCTGGTACCGGTTGAAAATCGACATCAGAAGCGCGAAAGCGACACCCAGGGTGGCCACCCCTACAACGATGGCCGTCAGCATCAGAGTATGAGGCAAGGGGTTCAGGTAATTGGACACATCCGCCACAGGTATCGACGGATCGAATATCGGAACCGTTGCATTCCATTTAGCCGCAATTGACACAAAAAAAAGTATTATTGAAGATTGTAGAATGGTCAGTCCGATAGTCTTCTTCACGAGGTTTTTCTTCATCAAAACTCCGTAAAGTCCTATACACAGCAGCATTATAGTCAACCAGTAGGAATAATGACCTAAAAAGAAATCAAACAAAATCTTCCCCTTTTGCCATGTTGTCATAGATCATTATTAGTATAGACATTACAGCCAGGCCCACGCCGATTTCAATAATGAGGATGCCATAATACCTAAGCATTACAGGCGTCACCCCTGAAAAAGGAATACTCCCGTAATCCAGAAAATAACCTCCGCCTACGATCGCCGCGATGCCGGTTGTGAAGTAAATCACGACCCCGAGAGCAGCCAGGGGGGTTGTGAAAAACTCCTCGATCTGGCGCCGCGCGATCAACCGGCCCCCTGCTATACGAACCAGCAGAACCGAGGCCGCAAGCAGGGTCCCTCCCTGGAATCCACCCCCTGGAGAATAGTGCCCGTGGAAAATCACATAGAGGCCGAACATCATGATGTAGGGGCTCAGGAATCGCGCTCCCAGGATAACGATCAAACTGCCGGACTGTCTTCTCATCGGCGGCGGTTCCTCCTGAGGATCAGCACGGTTATAAGACCGGCCGAATAAATGACCACCTGCTCGCCGAGCGTATCCACGCCACGGTAGTCGGCAAGGACAACGGTCACCATGTTGGGAGTTTTCGCGTCTTCGTAAGCTTTACGGATATAGTAGTTTCCGGCCACCGGCGTACCGGTTATGCTGATTTCCTGGTGCATAAGGTTACCTGGATCACCTCGGTAGGGCAAATCCATGGTGCCGTAGGCGAGAACAGAAAAAAACAGGATCAGTATCGAAATCTTTATTATTTTCAACCTTCAGCCTTGCTTGTCGTTCTATAGATCGCGACAATAAACAGGATTCCAGTCACCCCTGCGCCCACAACCGCCTCGGTGAACCCGACGTCGATCGCGCCCATCGTGATGAAAAGCAAAGCCATCGTGAAACTGAAAACCGTGAGCATCACGACCGCGACGAGCAGGTTTGCAACCTCAAGAGCCACGACGGCCAGCAGCACAAGAAAAATATAGAGGATCAGCTCAAGCTCCCAGTTCATTTGACTTCCACCTGCTTGCGACCGGTCAGCAGCGGCTCGACCTTGTTTTTGAACGCAGCACGCGACAGCGCATGGGATCCGATCGGGTTCGAGAGAGCGACGAACAGCACGATCAACAACAACTTCAAGCTGCTCTGGGTGAAACCTTCATATACGATCAGGCCGAGCATCACCGAAGAGATACCGAGGGCATCTGACATGCTCACCGCGTGGGTTCTCGAATAAAAGTCAGGAAGCCGCAAGATGCCGATGCTTCCCACCAGCATAAAAAATATTCCCAGACAAATAAGAAGAACGCTCAGAATATTCTGTAATACTGTCATTCGCTGTCCGATCTCCGTGAAGTCAAGTATTTCGCAACGGCCAGGATGCCTATAAACCCCAACACCGCATAAGCCAGCGTTATGTCGATGAACATATCGATCCTGCCATATAAAAAACCAATCAGGCAGATGAGGACCATCGTTTTGGTCGCGATCGCATTCGCTCCTACGAAACGGTCGTAGACCGTGGGTCCCTTGACCACCCGGATCAACGGTATTGCGATGATAATCGTCAAAACGACGGCACTATACAAAAAGAACTCGGTCATTGAATATCATCCGTGGATGAAATAATTTTTACATCATGAATCACATCTATTTTCTTATCTGAAAACAATTGAAAAACATGCAGGGGCATATTATCATTCAAAATATCGCCGGCGGACTCGGGGGTGAGCGCATGAACGATAAATTCATCATCTGCAATATCTATCGTGAGGGTGCCCGGGGTCAGGGTGATGGAATTGCCCAGCACCATCTTCGCCTGCGCGTGGGGGAGCCGGGTCTTGAATTTAAGGATATACGTTTCGATCGGCATCCGCGGGTGAATTATGACGAATGCAACCCTGAACCCTGACAGTAAAATCTGGTAAGCCAACCAGAACAAGTAGAAAAAAACTTTTAAGACACGTAAATTTCGGAGATTGTCAAGCTCAAAATCAAAGAATCGTGAGGTCTTCAGGCGGTAGTTGAAGGCAATGACCATACCGGCGCATAAAACACCCAGCCCGATATGAAAGGCATCCAGGTAACCGCTCATCGCGATCCAGAATACCATTAACCCTGTAAACAAAAAAAATAAATTATAGGTTCGCAGCTTCTTCATATCTAACAATCGACATAAAAGCCAAACTGACCAAATTTAAAAGCTACAACACAATAAAAATCCTCTTACATTCATTTAAATTAGGCAAAATAAAACAATATCTATAAAATGCTAATATCCCGCTATTTTACTTGAAATTTTTCACCTTCGGTACAGGTAACACGTTGCATTATCGGCGTCAAGAGATTTCTTCTCTCATCGGCCACCATCAGGTACTTCCGGGTGAGCACGAACAAGCAAAAACCTGTCGCTTCCAGATTTTTCCCTTGACATTGAAGTCCATTACAGCCATTAGTATTGGCAGGTTCAGGGTTGATTGCTGATTTCATAAATCCTGTTAAAAAATTTCACGGAATTTTTACCTCCTGTTTCTCCTTCTGTCTCTCTCTTGCTCCTGTGGTTAATTATTGTAATTACATTTTTTAAATAAATTAGATTTTTCTTTTATTTTAATAAAAAATTGCAATAAGTGATTTATTAAACAAACAAGCTTTATCTTTGCGTTTAATTACTCCGGAACGTTATCTTTTCGGAGGTGGAAAAAAGAATCATTGAATTCTTCTGCTACCTAGTGTCCATCCGGAAATGCCGGATGGACACAGCGAAGTTTCCAGATCGGAAATGAGGCATTTTGTCCAAGATCAAGAAAATCAAGGGGTTGTGCGGAGACGTACTGGAGTACGTCGCACAAGCAAGCCCGCAGATTGACGAAGAGATTGGGCAAAAGGACCATTTCCGGATGGAAACTACCTACGAAGAGGAAATCGTGCCGGGCTCTTATACCAACATCTGGAGGCGTCAGCCCCCAAAAAACGAGGAGGTGGAAGACAATGAAGCGCTTGTTTTTTATCGCAATACTGGCAGTATTGGCTTTTGGTTTGTGTGTTGTCCCTGCTGAAACCCAGGCAAAAGCGGTTTTCGTCTCCATCGGCGGAGGCCCCACGGGTGGAACCTTTAACTATTTCGCCAACGGTATTTCCCTTTACGTCCCCAAAGTCTATCCTGAAATTAAAATGTCAGCGGAAGGGTCGGGCGGATCCGCTGAAAATGTAAGGCGTGTTCACAGCGGGGATTTCGACTTCGGTCTTTCCTACACCGTGGATATCGCATTGGCCGCAAAAGGTCAGCTTCCCAAAGATGAAAAAATTTACGACAAAGTGCGCTGCCTGGGATTCCTCTACGGTGCCCCGGCCCAGCTCGTCGTCATGGCTGACAGCAAGTTCAAATCCGCCAAAGACCTGGCCGGCAAGCGGGTCGCCGTAGGCAATGCCGGTTCCGGGGCGGCCCTTTCAGCCGAAAGGTTCTTCCGCCATATAGGGGTATGGGATAAATTCCAGCCCCAGTTTCTGGGTTACTCCGCCGCCGCATCGGCTTTCAAAGACGGTAAAATCGATGCATTCTGGGTTCTTGTGGGATATCCCAATGCATCGGTCATCGAAGCGGCCACCATGTCAAAAATCAGACTTCTCGACGTCGGCAAGGATGCCGAGGAAACAGGCTTCTACAAAGAATACCCTTACGTGGCTACGGTAATCCCAGGCAATACCTACCCGGGCCAGACAGAGGACATAATGACGTTCCAGGATGGAACCATTCTCACCAGCCGCTCCGATGTGGACGAAGATGTGGTCTATAAAGTAGTGAAGGCAACCTGGTCCAAGGAAGGCCTGGAACACATGGTTCAGGCACACAAAGCCGCAAGGGAGACGAGCGTGGAAAACAACTTCAAGGGCTCCTCCAGACCTCTTCACAAGGGAGCCGCCAAGTTCTGGGAGGAGCAGGGCGTTTCCATCCCCAACGACCTTAAACCCATTGATTAAATAAGATTTTACGACCTTAACCACCTCGAACAAGGGAGGGTGCTCATCCCTCCCTTTGCCTGTTGAAGAAGGACCCCCATGGAAGAGAAAAACCGCACGAACGACTCCACTCCAGATCCAAAACCAATCACGGCGGACAAAATTAAGCTGGATGAGATAGTGCAATCGGATGCCAAAACAGGTCGTAGGATGACCGGGTTCTGGAATTACCTGTGCTCGGCCCTGGTTATCTTCATGGTGTTCTTCTATATGTACAATGCAGGATGGAGACCGGTCGCCGCGCAGCACCATCGAGGCATTTACGTACTTATCACTTTCGTGCTGGTATTTTTGAACTACCCCGGCAGGAGTCGTTCGCCTCAAAAACGTCCTTCGGTAGTCGACATGATTCTGGCCGGTGTCGCGGCGGCTGTCGTAGCCTACTGGATCATTGAATTTGAAGCTCTCAACTACCGAATGGGGAACGAGACCCGTCTGGATTACATCGTAAGCACGATCGGAATCTTTATTTCCCTGGAGGTTTGCCGCCGGGTGCTTGGCTGGTCCCTCACCATGGTCGGAGCCGCCTTCATTGCTTACTGTTATTTCGGGCCCTATATGCCCGAAATAATAGCCCACAGGGGTTTTTCCTTCGAACGCATCGTCACCCACGTTTATCTGAAGCAGGAAGGGGTGTTCGGCATTATGGCCGACGTTCTGGTCACCTACGTGATCCTTTTTATTTTCTTTGGTGCATTTCTGAAGAAATCCGGCGTGGGGAAATTCTTCCTGGATCTGCCCCTTGCCCTTGCGGGCCGTACCATCGGCGGCCCGGCCAAGGTTGCGGTTCTGGCCTCCGGGTTTTTCGGGTCCGTTTCAGGCAGCGCCATCGCGAACACGGTTTCCACCGGCGCTTTCACAATACCCCTGATGAAAAGGACCGGGTTCCGGCCCCACGTGGCAGGAGCCATCGAACCGGCCGCTTCCGTGGGAGGAATGTTCATGCCTCCAATCATGGGTGCAGGCGGCTTTCTAATGGCTGAAATGACCGGCGTTCAGTACGTCACCATCATGAAGATGGCCATATTCCCCGCGTTTCTTTATTTTCTGGCCGTGTTCGTGATGGTTCATTTCGAAGCCAAGCGTTACGGACTTGTCGGCATAGTTGAGGAAGGCGCCCCCAATGCCTGGCAGATATTGAAGAAGGAATGGTACATGTCGTCGCCCCTCGTCATCATCGTGGTCATGATGCTGATGGGCTACAGCCCGGGTTTTGCGGCGGTGCTGGCGACGCTTTCCTGCATCGCCGTGAGCTGGTTGACCAGAGAATACCGTATGGGCATCCGCCAGGTTCTGGAAGCCATGCTGGAAGGCGGTAGGAACACCCTCGTCATCGGGGCCACCGTAGGAGTGATCGGCATCATCGTGGGCTCCATCGCCCTGACAGGCGTAGGACTTCGCTTCTCGGACATCATCTTCAATCTATCGGGAGGATTCCTTCCGCTCGCGATCCTTCTTATCGGAATCGCATCCCTGATCCTGGGAATGGGCGTCCCCGTCACCGCGGCCTATCTGATCACGGCCGTGCTCGCCGTCCCCGCCATGAGCCGGATGCTGTCAATGTACTCCTTCGGCATGGCCTATGGTGAACTGGACGCCGTCATGCCCCAGGCCGCCCTGTGGACGCTGCTCGCATCCCACATGGTGGTCTACTGGTTCAGCCAGGACTCCAACATTACGCCCCCGGTATGCGTGGCGGCATATGCAGGCGCCGCAATCGCCGGCTCAGATCCGTGGAAAACCGGCTGGACATCCTTCAAGTTCGCAAAGATGCTCTACCTGGGGCCCTTCCTCTTCGCTTATTATCCCGCGCTGCTCTTGAACGGCACACCAACTGAGATTTTATTCACCTATCTTACCTGTGCGCTGGGGACCGTGACCTTCTCGATGCTCACAATGGGCTATTTCATATGCGCCACCAGTGTTTTTGAGTGGATCGTAGCGGCGCTAGGCACGGTGCTGCTCCTCTTTCCGCATATCGTATACCGCACCCTGGGACTTCCGATACCGGAACTGCTCGTTGATTTAATTGCCATCTCCTTTTTCATAGCCGTCTACCTGATGCAAAAATACCGTATCAAGAAGGACCCGACCCTTACTCTCCCTATTACGGAAAGGAGAAAGCTGGGGAAAAAGGAGCGTTGAGGATCGGGGGAAGGGGTATTTAACCAGGCAAGAGGATATCGCGGATAAAATCCGCTCCCACAGAACATTAGGGGTAGTGGCGCCGCAGGCTGATTGGTTTTTGCCTGCCGTCGCCCGGCAGGCAAAAAAATCTTTCTTCGTGTCCTTCGCGTC